>Ga0247723_1000364_pt1 | contig 31355 bp, 32 predicted proteins | sample MSEWelMarce5H_FC_FD_189079 | JGI IMG/M metagenome (GOLD analysis project Ga0247723, IMG submission 189079) | Subsurface sediment microbial communities from gas well in West Virginia, United States - MSEEL Well Study Marcellus 5H_FC | ecosystem: Environmental > Terrestrial > Deep subsurface >... | reverse complement strand
ATTAAATATAATTCCTAAATCAGAAAATGTATCTGATGATGATGTGTTAAATTTAATGAATTATTACGAATTATTACACGAATTAAGAGTATCATAATGGATAAATTACGTGAATTAATACGTCAAGCAATAGCTGAAATTTTAGATGAAGAAAATGCTACTTCAGGTGGAGAAGCTTATTCAACTCCATTTGCTTTTTCTAAAGGTAAAGGTCCAAATAAAGCAACTAAATACGCTGAAAAGTTAGGTTTTAAATTAGTAGGTAAACAACCAAAATCAGGTAAAACATTTGATTTTGTTAAGTATGAATCATTAATTAACGATTTAGTTAACGAACGTTTATATATCTTAACACCAAATGCATTTGGAAAAATTAATCCTGCTGCACTTACTCAATTTGGAATGGAAGAAGCCACAGAAGCCAATATTAAAAAAACATCTTATAAAGATGAACAAGAAATTACTGGTAAAGATGCGGTAAATGAAGTATCATATCGTTCATTTTCAAAATCAATTTCCGAAATGTCGCCTGAACGCAAAATGTCAAATGCAATCAGAGGTATAAACAAACGTTTAAAAGAAATAGATCAATTAGCTGATTATACTTTACGTTTACGTGAGGAAAATAATTTAAAAACTGAAAATCAATTAGCTAATTCGATTAAAGGGTTAGAAGCTATGACTGAAAGATTAGCCGTATTAAACAAGAAAATTAAAACATTAAAAAAATAATGAAAAGTATATTCGATCAATATAAATTAGTAACTGAAGGAAAATTAAGTGAATCTCAGTTTTTACGTAATGTTAAAATGGCATTGCCTAAATTTATTTCTAACACAATTACTTTTAAAGACGCTGTTAAAATATTAAAAAATAAAAGTATTATATCTGAAGCTAAATCTGATAATCCTATGGATTATGGGATGCCTAATGAGTATTGTAATCCTCAAGAATATGATTTAGGAATGCGTTACGAAATTGAAAAAGGTACTAATGAAGATAAGGCTAAAAAAATTGTAATGAAGAATTTAAAAGATAATGTATCTTACTATTCACAATTACATTTAGCTGGTTATAATGAAGAAGCAATGAAAACAGGACGTGAAAAACGTACTGATTTACCTATTGAAGCTAAAGAAAATAATACTATTGACACTGTTAATGGAATGAAAAAAGTCAAATTTGACAAATTAACAGAAGATGAAATGGCTGTTTTGGTAGGTCAGGTGTTAAATGAAAGATCTAATGGATAAGCAATTATTAATAGAAACAGCTTTATTTACCGCTACTCCTCAATCATTAAAGGAGTCGATGATGAATCCTAACGGTAAAATGTTTGTTGAAGGTTTAATTCAAAAAGCTGAAACTAAAAATGGTAACGGACGTGTTTATCCTTATGAAGTATTAAAACGCGAGGCCGATAAATACTTACAAGGACCAGTTAAAGAACGTCGTGCATTAGGCGAGTTAGACCACCCAGATTCACCAGTTATTAATTTAAAAAACGTATCACATAATATTATTGCTTTAAGTTGGCAAGGTAAGGATTTGTATGGTAAAATAGAAATTTTACCTACTCCATCAGGTAATATATTAAGAGAATTATTTAATAATAATATTACAGTTGGTATCTCATCTCGTGGAATGGGTTCAGTACGTCAAATTGGAGAAACAATTGAAGTACAAGACGATTTTGAATTAATGTGTTGGGATTTTGTTTCTACACCTTCAACACCAGGTGCGTATATGGAAGTAGTAAATGAATCTATTTCACATTCAAAACCATCTAAAGACTATTCTAAAATAGATAGCTTAATTACTGAAATTATTTGTAACCGCACAGGATTTTGTACCTGTGATTTTGATAATATATAATGAAAACACAACTAAATGAAATAAAAAGAATGCAGCAACTAGCTGGATTGCTTACTGAAAGTGAAAATAAATTAGAACAAGATATTATTGATTTTTGGGGAACATTACAAGATGATGCTGCTCAAAGTGATGGAGAATATGATGCTAAATGGGAGACTGAATTTTTTATTAATCAATATCCTGAATATAAAGGTATGGAATCTCAAATTAATCAAATTGTTAAAAGTCTTGATATATAATTATAATGAACTTAGAACAAATCGTTAAAGAAACTGTAGCTAAATTTGTTGCCGAAAAAACATTAACTTCAGCTGAAAAGAAAAAGAAAGAAGATATTGTAATGGCAATGAAAAAGGATTTTAAAGGTCCTAAAACTGCTATGTATGCAATTGCTACTGATAAAGCTAAAAAATTAGCTGAAGAATATGATTTTGTAAGATCAGCTATTGAATCTGCATCTGGTGATAAATTAAAAATAGGTAATGATATAGATGATTATGACCGCCCAGTTTATTTTAGCGATACTGATGAATATATAAGTTATTTTATAGGAATGGGTGGTGAGTTTGAAGGAAAAATTTACAAGTATAATGCTGAAACAGGTGAACGTTATCCAATCGGTGATTTAAAACATTATGGTGATGGACAAAATCACTCAGCCGATGATGATATGTATGAATCACAAGATATAAGTGATGATGAATTATCTCAACTACAATCAACCGCAGATGATACTTCAAAAATGCCTGCTGAAAGAGATGCAGCTAGAAATAAAATATACGCATCACGTGCTAAAAAAGAACAACAAGAAGTAAATGAATTTATGATTCGTAGATGGCAACACTACGCTGGAATTAAATAATTCGTACCCCGCTATAATCTCAGTATTATAGCTCTGTGCCTCTTCTGCAAAGAAGGGGCATTTCTTTTCGCTTTAATTATATCCGCATATATTTATAGCAGACTCAAATATACCATGTCTATATGGTATTCGTAAAATAAATTCATATTAAGATTCATTAATAATCTTATTTCCAAATTAAAAAATTAAGGACAAAAAAATGAGTAAGCAAAACTTAAAAGATGTAATTGCTGAAGCTAAAACTATACGCGAAACCGCTTTAGTTCAAGCTAAACTTGCTCTTGAAGAAGCTTTCACTCCTCACTTACAATCTATTTTAGCTGCAAAGTTAAATGAATTGGAAGAAGATAAGAGCGAAGACGAAGCTTTAGAAAACATAGCAGAAGAAGCAATGGAAGAAACTCTTGATCTAGAAGCTTTGTTAGCAGAAACAGAAGATGAAAATCTTGAAGAAGCTAAAGAAGAAGAAGAAAAAGAAGAAGAAAAGGCTAGCGAAGACGCTGGTGAAGAAGGTGGAAAAGAAGGTGAAGAAACTGAAACTGAAGAAGAAGTTGATATCACTGAATTGTCACCTGAAGAAGTTGAAGATTACATTCGTAAAATTGCTGCTGAAGAATTCGAAAAATTAGAAGCTGGCCAAGGCGAAGAAATTCCAGGAATGGATGCAGAAGCAGGTGGTGAAGAAGAAATCGATTTAGATGCAGAATTAGGAGAAGGTGAAGACATCAACTTAGAAGAAATGAAGGACGAAGACGAAGATAAGAAAATGGAAGAAAATATCGAATCAGAAATTTCTGAAGATGATATTAATCTTGATGAATTATTAGCAGAATTCGGTCTTTCAGAAGAAGAAGAAGTAAAAGAAAATGCTGATGAAGATGCTGACGACAAATACAAAATGGAAGAAGAATTAGCTCAAGCTTTAGCTACAATCGATGAACTTCGTTCTACACTTCAAGAAGTTAACTTATTAAATGCTAAGTTACTTTACATGAACAAAGTATTCAAAGGTCACAACTTGACTGAATCACAAAAAGTTCAAGTAGTAAAAACATTTGATAAAGCAGAATCTGCAAAAGAAGCTAAATTAGTATTTGAGTCATTAAGCTCTTCACTAGTTAAAAAAGAAACAGAAAAGAATCCAATTAAAGAATCTTTAGGTTTCGCTTCAAAAGCATCAGGAATTATTGCAGGATCTACAAACAGAAGTAACGTAATAGATTCAGATGCACAAGTTGACCGTTGGGCTAAACTAGCGGGATTAAAATAAGTAATTAATTATAATTTTTTTAAAAAAAAATGAACGTACAAAGTCTTTTAGAAAGCGCAAACCCATGGACTGACCGTCAAAACGAAGCTACTAAGTTAGTTTCTAAGTGGGAAAAAACAGGTTTATTGAAAAACCTATCAAACGAATACGATCGTAACAACATGTCTGTGATCTTGGAAAACCAAGCTAAGTCATTAGTACAAGAAGCCAACGTAACAGGTGGAACAACTTCTATGTCTGGTGGAGCTGGTGAGAACTGGGCTGGTGTTGCTTTACCGTTAGTTCGTCGTGTATTTGGTGAGATCGTTGCTAAGGAATTCGTTTCCGTACAACCAATGTCTTTACCTTCTGGTCTAGTATTTTACTTAGACTTCAAATATTCTGCATTAGGAATGGCTGATACTACTAATGGAAAAGCAGGATACGGAACAGGATCATTATATGGTAACCAAGCTGATGCTCATCCAAACGTAGCAAACTTAGAAGTTGCTGGTGGTTTGTATGGTCAAGGCCGTTATGGTTACTCAATCAACACAACAGCTTCTATCGCTGCTGCTGTTACGGGTACTGCTACTTTAGCTGATTTGAACTTTGATTCAGCAGTTTCAGCTTCTCAAGCTACTGCTGGTGCTATCAAAACTGTATTGTTCCCAACAGCTTCATTAGTTAACTTTGATGCTTTAGCTACTAAATCATTCTTAATTAAGTCTGGTTCTACAGTATCTACTGCTAACGTATTACAAGCTTTCACTAAAATTTCTGGTGCAAATATTCAATTCGTATTAGCTGGTGGTGTTGCTGCATTAAACGGTAACTACGAAGTTGAGTACAATACTCAACCTACAGTTGCTGCTCGTGGTGATTTCGAAGATGCTTCAGGTGCTGGATATCCAAACGCTGAGAATAATAACTCAATCGTTATCCCTTCAGTTGATATCAAGTTGAAATCTGAAGCTATTGTTGCTAAAACTCGTAAGTTGAAAGCTCAATGGACTCCAGAATTTGCTCAAGATTTGAACGCTTACCACTCAGTAGATGCTGAATCAGAAGTAACTTCAATGATTTCTAACTACATCGCAATGGAAGTAGATTTGGAATTGTTGGGTATGTTATTTGAAAATGCTGCTACTACTGGTTACTGGTCAGCTGCTAACAACACATTCTGGAATGGTTCAGGATTCACAACAGTTAACGCTGGATCTACTTCAGGTAACTTGACTGGATACTACAACTCTCAAGGCGAATGGTTCCAAACTATCGGAACTGTGTTGCAACAAGTTTCTAACAAAATTCACCAAAAGACATTACGTGGTGGTGCTAACTTCTTAGTTGTTTCTCCATCTGTAGCTACAGTATTGGAATCAATCCCAGGATTTGCTACTGACGGTGATGGTGAGAAATCAGAATTTAACTTCGGTATCCAAAAGATCGGTTCATTAAATTCTCGTTACAAAGTTTACAAGAATCCATACTTAAATGGTAACTCTATCTTGATGGGTTACAAAGGTGGTCAATTCTTAGAAACTGGTGCTGTTTATGCTCCATACATTCCGTTAATCATGACTCCATTAGTGTACGATCCAGAAACATTTACTCCACGTAAAGGTTTGATGACTCGTTACGCAAAGAAAATGGTTCGTCCTGAATTCTATGGTAAAGTATTTGTTCACGGATTAGAAACATTAGGATACTAATCTTAACTCAATAGAGTAAAAAAGAATGGCCGACGCAAAACGTCGGCCTTCTTTAACTCTAAAAACAAATAATAAATCATCAAATATATTCTTCAACTAATTGAAATAATTGTTTATTAATTTCAATATCTTCTTTAATATTATTAACACCAGATAGTGGTTTACCTTGTAAGTTAATTAATACATTATTTTTGGTTAATCCTTCTTGAACGCGATTATATACAGTATACAAATCATTTGCCTCATCTTCTTTACGTCTAACATCTAATAATTGATTAATAATATGACGTTCAACATCATCTCCAAAACGCAAACGAGCAGCACGTTCAGCTAAATCATTCATTTCATCTTGATTTAAATCAACATTAGCCATTTCATTTAATTTATTCATAAACTCATTAATATTATTTACAGCAGCATAGATAGTATTAGGTAAATTATCAAATGATTTTTTAGTATGTGATATTCTACTTTCCCATGCTGTATCCATAGCCCACAATCCATTACTGCATACTTGACGATATACACCTAAATCCATACTGAGTGGTGAGCTACCACATACTTTATTAGAAATAGATAATTGAGATTTACCTTCATTTTTTGATTTAACATTTAAATTTAAATCAGGATGTGTTAACTTAATAGAATGTTGTGTTACTTGACCATTTTTACCTTTACGCTTTTCAGCTACACCATCAATATTCCAACCTGAATCCATTAATGGATTTAAAATATCTTGTGTATTAATAGTATACGGTTTACTTTTAATTAACTGATCATCTCTAAAATTTGGATGAATAGACGGGGCAAAAGCTAATGCCTTTTCAAATGAATTTACTGGAATAAAATTATTTCTTCTCATGTTGTGTATTGTTTATTGTTGTTCTTCTTCTTCAAATGTGTAAAATACTTTATCTTGATAAAATGAAAAATACATTTTAAAATCTTTATCGCAATCTCTATTTTTAGAAAAATAAATAGTACGTTGTAATCTATCTCTAGAACGCTCGATATGAGCCATTGAATCAGTCATGTGTTTGATTCGGTTAGAACCAACAAAATCATCTCCTTTAGTTACTTGTTGTACATTAATAAATGATGTATAATACTTACCTTGATTTTGTCCTTTTTTAACACGATCTTCTAATCCTAATAACCAACGCTCAGCAAAATACTCAGTAGTTTTGTATTGTTCTTTATACATTCCTACAACTTCAGCTAATGAGTCAACAACTACTACATCCCATCCTTGATCGAATGTATATTCGATTGTAGACTTAATATTAGTAGCATAATTTTTAGCAAATAATACTGGAATATTATTAAATTGAGGTAATCGCTTACAATATTTGTAATAACCAATTTCATCCATTTCAGCAGATACAAATAAACATTTATATCCTTGATCAATTAGTTTAGAAACCATATCTAATGCTACAGTTGTTTTACCTGTACCTGGTCCTCCTACTAATACCATATTAACAGCAGGCATAATACCACCATCAGTAGATAAAATAATATCTAATTCTGAATTAGTTTTTAATGGCTCGAATAAAGCATTGCTGAAATTTAAACTATTATTGTAGATGATTTTTACAGATGATGGATCAAAATTCTCAACAACATCTTTTGACTTTGAAGGGCGACCTCGTTTAACTAAATTTTCCATATTATTATTTGTTTTTGTTATTATAAAGATAATTGAGAAAATATTCAATCTCACATTTTTTATCTTTTTATATATTGTAAATATAACCAAGAAATATTGTTTTTTACATATTTATCACTGATAACTAAAACAAGTTTTATGAGTTCAAATCACCACGATGACGAGATTTTTAAGGAAAAACGTAAACCTAAAAATCCAATCAAGTTTCAAGTTCAACTAAACGAAGAACAAAAAGAAACAAAAAGTACAATATTAGCTAATGATATAACAGTCATTACAGGACAAGCAGGAAGTGGTAAAACATTAGTAGCAGTCCAAACAGCGTTAGATCAATTATTCAACAAAGAAGTTGAAAAAATTATCATAGCAAGACCAGTAGTAACAGCTAAAGAAGATATTGGCTTTTTACCTGGAGGAATTAAAGAGAAGTTAGATCCATTTGTTGCTCCAATATATGACAACGCATATCGAGTATACGATAAAGAAAAAGTGGATATGTATTTTGAGCGAGGACAAATAGAAATTGTACCATTTGCATTTATGCGTGGACGTAACTTTTCAAATGCATTTATTATTGTAGACGAGGCACAAAACGTTACTGATTCTCAAATGGAAATGGTAATATCTCGTTTATGTAAAGGAAGTAAAATGGTGATTGTAGGAGATACTACTCAAATAGATTTAAAATCTAAAAAAGATTCTGGTATGTATTTTCTGTCAAAACAAGTAGCTACCACAGTACCAGGTGTAGCAGCAGTTAATCTAAAAACAAACCATAGACATCCAATTGTAGAATCAGTTTTAAATTTATATAAAGAACTTAGAGATTTATAATGGCGTTAACATTATTAAATATTAGTGGTAGTGGAGGAATTAACTTTATTAATGTAAATAATCAAGGAGGAACTGGTATTATTGTTAGTGGTTCAGTAATTCCATCACCTACTCCATCTCCTATAGTTCCTTCACCAACATCACCTACTCCTAGCCCAACATCTTCACCCACAACTTCCCCAACATCAGCTCCAACACCATCACCCACTCCTAGCCCAACATTTCCACCAACAACTTCTCCAACATCAGCTCCAACAACATCACCTACTCCAGCTCCTGTAACTCCGGCTCCAACACCTACTAGTGGATCAACATTCTCCCAAACTTTTACTAATAATCAATCCCCAACAACAGCTATTGAAAATGCTTGGACTACATTTAGAAGTCAATTAACAGGAACTTATACTACAATGACTTTATCAAGCTCTTTAGGCCAATCAATCACAGTTACAGATGCTAAAGTTCAAGATATTGCTAATGCTCTAAGAACAGCAACAACTGGTACTAATACTACTGTAACTATTGGAGCTAATACTTGGAGAGTAGCTCATGGATGTGTAGCTGGAACAGCAACTGTTGATTCAATTTATATAACAACAGGTGCGTTATGTTCTTGTGGAGGTACATATACTATACGTCCTATGATTAAAAATTTAAATTGGGGTGGTTTAAATGGTTCTGCTTGTGGTCAACCAACTCAAACTTTAACTATATCATTTTCATAATTATGTATTATCTACTTGACTTAAGAGAAAATCCTCCTATCATTATACCTGATATTACATTCGAAACTGAACAAGAATGTGCTGAATGGATAGATAATAACGGAGATGCTACTATTTATACAATAGAGAAAATAAATTAATATTTTCTAATATTTATAACAAACACTACTATTTGATTAATGGCTAATATTCCTATATATCCAGGTTCGAGTTCATTTGCTACAGGTTCAACACCATTTGGATTTTATGATTCTGATTCTACTTTTAGAACAGATGCTGATAAAGTTGTAACCTGGTGTGCTCGTCGTTTAGGATATCCTATTGAAAATATAGAATTACAAGATATTCAATTTTACGCTGCATTCGAAGAAGCAGTAACTACTTATGGTAATGAAGTTTATCAATGGAAAATTAGAGAAAATTATTTATCGTTTGAAGGTTCCTCAACTGGATCAATTCTAAATAATCAAGTAATTACTCCTACTTTAGGAAGCCAAATTAGAATCGCTTCAACTTATGGTTCTGAAGCAGGAGCTGGTGGTAATACAAAATATTATACTGGTTCTATCAGCATTACAGCAGGTCAACAAAATTATGATTTAAATAATTGGGCGGCTCAATCAGCATCATTATCATCAGGAGATAGTATTGAAATTAAACGTATACTATATGAAGCTCCTCCAGCAATTGTTAGATATTTTGATCCTTATGCTGGTACAGGTACTGGTATTCAATCATTACTAGAAACATTTAATTTTGGTGCTTATTCTCCGGGTATTAACTTTATGTTAATGCCAATGAATTTTGATTTAATGAAGTTACAAGCAATTGAACTTAATGATCAAATAAGAAAATCAGCATTTTCGTTTGATATAGTAGATAATCAATTAAAACTATTTCCTATCCCAACAGTAAATTATAATTTATTTTTTAATTATATAAAAACATCAGAAAGAAATAGTCCTTTTATTAGTGGTTCTGCTACTAATTTGGTAACTAATGTTTCTAATGTACCTTACCAAAATCCAGTATATTCTCAAATAAATTCAATTGGTCGTCAATGGGTTTATCAATATACATTAGCTACAGTTAAAGAAACTTTAGCATATGTTCGTGGTAAATATACTTCTGTACCTATCCCAGGTGCTGAAGTAACATTAAATCAAGCTGATTTATTAACTGATGCTAGATCTGAAAAAGCATCGTTATTAGAAGTATTGAGAGGAACATTAGATGAATCTTCTCGTAATAAACAAATGGAAAAACGTGCGGCAGAAGAAGATTATTTACAAAAAACATTAAATAATGTTCCACTTCCAATTTATATATTTTAATTATGAAATTAATAGATATACTTTCTGAAGCTACATTCGAAACTTATTTTATGCAAGCCATAATTAAGATTGATAAAGAAAAATCTAATAATACTGAAGTATACAATCAGATTAGAGGTATTAAAGATATTATTGTAATCAAAATTGTTAGTAGCCCTAAGTTAGAAGCTATGTCTGATGACAGATATGACTATGAATTGTTAGAAATTAAATTTATTAATGAAGGAACCCCAGAAGAAACTATTAAAATGATTAAAGATAATGCTTTAAAAATTTTAGGATTAGTTAAATTCTTTCCACGTGCAAAATCATTATTAAAAATTAGAAATTACTAATATGGCATTATATGGAGGTTCTAGAGATATATCATTTATTAGACATATTAATAAAGAACTAATAAATAATATTATTGAACAACAAATTGGTTATTATATATTAGCTTTAGATAAAACTTCATCTAATTTATATGGAGAATCTCTTCAAAAAACTTATAATGATCCTGTTTTAGTAAACTGCTTAATAGAAAGAACGCCACCTACGTGGACAGAAACTGATCTCGGGACAGATGTTACCCAAGACATTACTGTGCGTTTTCTGCGTGATATCCTCGTGGATATTCAACTTGTTCCTAAGGTTGGAGACATAGTATTGTGGGAAGAAAGTTACTATGAAATTAGTAGCTTAATTGAAAATCAATTAGTAGTAGGTAAAGATCCATCATATTCTTATTCTAGCTCTACAGATGATTTTGGTTCAAGCATATCTATTATTGTAACAGCTCAATATATCCGCCCAGAAAAAGTGGGGTTAAGTAAAGAACGATTATAATGGCTAAGATATTAAAACCAATTCCTAAAAACCAATCAGAAGTTTTACAAGAAGCTTTAGTACCTTCATATAATCGTATATCTAAAACTCCGAGTGATACTGTTTTTACTAAAAACAGAGCAAGAGAAATTTCATTTAAAGATAAAAACATCAAAGATTTTTCGGTTTCATTAGAAGATCATGATGAAGTTATTAAATATTATTTTGAAAACACAATTAAACCAACAGTAATACAAAATGGTAATCGTCTTCCTGTGCCTATAATATATGGTTCACCTGAACGTTGGAAATCGGTTCAAGCTGATGGAGTTTATCGTGATAAAGATGGAAAATTAATGGCTCCTCTTATTATGTATAAGAGAGATACATTAGAAAAAAATCGTTCTTTAGGTAATAAATTAGATGGTAATAAAGTTCATAATTACCAAATATTTGAACGTAAATTCAATGCTAAAAATCAATATGATAGATTTTCTATTTTAACTAATAGACAACCTTCTAAAGAATACATGATGTCTGTAATACCAGACTATGTTACTTTAACATATTCATGTGTTATTTTTACAGATTATGTAGCTCAAGTAAACCCTATTATTGAAGCTATTAACTTTTCATCTGATTCTTATTGGGGTGATTTTTCACGATTTAGATTTAGAGCAAGAATTGACCAATTTTCAACAACTAATGAAGTAAATGCTGAAGATGGAAGAGTAGTTCGTTCAACATTTAATATAATATTACAAGGATATATTATTCCTGATGTAATAAATAAACAAATTGCTAATGCTGATTTGTATTATGGAACTTCTCAGGTTATATTTATGGTAGAAACAACATCTCAAGATCTTAACGCTTTAGATGCTGAAGCACAAACAGTAACAACATTACCAATGAATTCAACAACCATATTTGAAGGTGGAAGTAATATAACTGTTGAAGGAAGCAGTTTAGGAGATGCTCAGTACTTAGGTATTACAGTAGGTAAAAGAGCAACTACAGTTACCTCAAATACAGCTATATTTTCCCCAGCTAAATTAGCTCAACCTCCAGTAGGTTCTACTTTACCTGCTACTTCTAAATTTAGTTTTGTATTTTATGCAAATGGTGTGTTTATTCCTCATGACTATATTACATCATTTGTAGATAATGGTAATGATTCTTGTACTTTGACTATTGATGCTAACGGATTAGGTTATTATTTAACAGATAAAGAAATATCAGCTATAGGTAAATTCCAATAATATGCCATTAATTACATTAGACCAAATATTATCTCCATTAAGATTAGATCCAAACGATCCATTAAGATTATTAATGTCTGGTAGTTTTTCGGTAACAGGTTCTATAAATACTAAACAAATTAATGCAAATATTCCTGCATTAACCGTTTCTGGTTCTCAAAATACTGTAAATGCTAGTGGTTCTTTAACCGGCTCAATTAACATATTTAACACAGTAGTTGTAGATGCTAATGGAATAGATGGAAATACCGAATATAGTGGTAGCTTCTAGAATTGTTTGATATTTATATACAGCCCTACATAGGAGTCTTAAAGTATATACTGTTAAACAATAGCAAATGTCTCAAAATATTAAGCTCAGAAGAAGCTCTGTACCCGGTCGTATCCCTAGTATTGATCAACTACAATTAGGGGAAATTGCATTAAACACATACGACGGTAGATTATTCCTAAAACAAAATATTAATGGTACTGAAACTGTTATTGCGGTAGGTGAATCTTCTTCACTTGCTGTATCAGCTTCATATGCCGTAACTGCTTCTTACGCTAATACTTCTACATCTGCTTCATATTCATTAACAGCATCATACGCACTAAATGCAGTATCTTCTTCATATTCAGTAACAGCATCATATGTTTTAAACGCTATTTCATCATCTTATGCCGCTACGGCATCTTCAGCTGATGATTTTACTGTAAGAGGAACATTAACAGCTCAACGAATAGTAGTTCAAACAATTACATCTTCAACAGAATATGTAACTGGTTCTACAATATTTGGTTCATTACCTTCAAACACACATCAATTTACAGGTAGTGTTAGTATAACAGGTTCATTAGGAATTAATGGAGTTGATTATACATCAACTTCAGGAAGTGTTTCTACTCGTTTAACTAGTTTAGAAGCATTTAGTTCATCACTAGATGATACATTTGTTACAGAAGCTGAACTTAATGCGGCTACTGCTTCATTATCTAGTTCTATATCTTTATTATCTGGAAGTTTTTTAAATTTTAGTGGATCTTATAATACAGGTTCATTTACAGGATCCTTTAAAGGTGATGGTACTAACATACTAAATGTTATTAGTTCATCATACTCTATATCTTCATCATATGCTTTAACTGCATCATACGCTAGTAATGTTGATGTAATTATAAGTGGTACTCTTGATGGTAATATAAACGATATACCAGTATTTGTTGGTAGAACATTATTATCAGGTAGCATAATGCGTAGTAGTGGTAGTACTTCAGGTAGTACTACTATAGTTGTAAGTGGAAGTCTTAAAACAGATAATAATTCAACATTTGGTTCTTTACTAAATAACACGCACCAATTTACAGGATCTGTTTTAATAACGGGCTCTGCTACATTATCTGGTTCAATACGAGCAGATGCGTTTTTTGGTGATGGATCTTATTTAACTAATGTAGGCTATACAGAAAAATTATTTTTTGTTTCTGAAGACGGAAGCGATACGAATGATGGTAAAACACAAAATTATCCATTTAGAACAATTAAAGCAGCAGTTCAAGCAGCATCTGCTAGTATAGCATCACAAACTTCAAGCTTATCTAACCCTTACAGGGTAAGTATTCAAGTAGCCCCAGGTTACTATACTGAACAAGCTCCAATTGTAATGCCTAAATATACTTCTATTATAGGTAATGATTTAAGAACAACAATAGTTAGACCAACAACAGCAACTAGCGGGTCAAATTTATTTTTGGTTGATAATGCTGATTATTTTTATGGGTTAAGATTAGAAGGATGTTCAGTTGATGATTTAGAAGATCCTAGACAAGGATTTTTCTTTGCTTTTGCTCCTGGAGCCTCTATTTCCACATCTCCATATATTCAGAACTGTTCATCAATTAATACTCCATTTGATAAATTTTATGTGCCTTTAGATTCAGGTTCAAACCCACCAAATCCTTTAGTAGGTAATGGTCCTGGAGGTATGATAGTAGACGATTCTGTTTTAAGTGGCTACTCACCTCTTAAATCAATGATTGTTGACGCCTATACACAGGTTGCATTTAATGGAATAGGAATTTGTGTACGAGGTAGAGGATATGCTCAATTAGTATCTTTCTTTACAAACTTTAGTAGAGTAGGTGTTTATTGTATGGATGGAGGTCATGCCTCATTATTAAACTCAAATACTACATTTGGTGATTTTGGATTAAGAGCTAGTGGTTCTCGAATTTTAGTAGTTCCTGATATTACTACTATTAGTTCATCTATAGATATTTCAGGCTCATTATTACTTACTGCTAATAAATCATTCATTCAAAACTATATGATTGATAAATTAGTAGCATCCGGTAGTTTTAGTGGATATTATGTTAGTGGTAGTGGTGCTTTTTATGAATCAACTATTAGAGATAGTGGATTGTTAATTGATGCTCTTTCTAGTGATTTATTAGTACCTAAAGCTGGAAGAACATCTCAATTTGTTCAAGGATTTTATGCTGGACCTAATTTTTCAACAGGTAGCAACTATCAAACACCAATCCCATCAGGTTCAACTTTATCTAAATCCCCAACATTAGCTTATCCTAATTTACCAAATATTGATGGTCAAGGTTTAACTAGTGATTTTATAAGATCTTGGGGATATATTAAAGAATATATAGTAAATGACCCGGATAGTAAATTTACTACTATGACTAGCCAAGGAAAAGGCAAAATCACCCAAATGGTTAACACTATTATAACTACAGTAGATTCTGTACAAAGTGGTTCAGTAGAAAGTCTTAACTATACACAAGAATTTGGTTCATTAGTTACATCTACATCCCATGACTTTTCATATGCTGGTTCTGGTGTTAACTTCTTAGCATTGCCTACTAACCAAGGAGGTGTAGGTGAACCTAATGTAGATATAAGAATATTTGAAGAAGGTGGAGGTAGAGTTTATCATACATCAGGTGACGAAACTGGTGACTTTTATGCTGGTAATGATTTTATCATTAGACAAGCAACAGGAACTATTGAAGGTAGAACATTTACCAAAGCAATAACCGCCCAAATAACCCCAATTAATTTAGCATTAGAAACTTACTCATAAAAACATGGCAACAACTCCATTACCGTTAAATAAATTTAGATTACTAGCTACAAATTTAGCTAGTGGTAGTAATTTAATATACAGCTCAAGTTTAGATGTATCTACTATTGTTTTGTCTTGTCAAATTACAAATCTTAGTGCAAACACACAATATACTACAGTACAGTTAGCAAAAAGTGGTTCAGTTAGCATGATAACACTATTAAAAGATGGTGCTGTTCCTGTATCTGAATCATTAAGTCCTTTAGCTGGAAAATTAGTTTTAGAAAGAGGTGACCAATTTTATATTACAAGTGCTGTATCTGGTTCATTAGATGCTGTGCTTTCTGTTCTTGAAAACGCAAATAACTAAAATAAATGGCAAGATTAGTAGGTAGAAGACCCGTAGAAACAAAAGTTAGTGCCTTAGATTCAGGCAGTATACCTATATATAATTCAGATCTTAAGTCCTGGGATACTATTAATATCAGTGATGTTACAAGTTCTGTTTTTCCTTATACAGGTTCCGCTATTATTTCAGGTTCATTAGTAGTAAGTGGTTCAACTAATATTGTTGGAACTACAGGAACTACATTGTTAAGTACAAATGCTGATACTTTAATATTTACTGGTTCTTTATATACCTCAGGTTCAATTATATCAACAGGAAGCTTAGAAGTTAAAGGAGGAATAACAGGTTCATTATTAGGTACTTCTTCATTTGCTGATACTGCTTCTAGAGCTATAAGTTCATCATATGCTGAAACCGCATCATACGCTGATAACTTTACAGTAGCCGGTACTTTAACAGCACAAACAATTGTTGCTCAAACTATTACATCTTCTACTGAATTTATAACTGGGTCTACTAAATTTGGTTCAGAATTATCAAATACTCATCAATTTACAGGTAGTGTTGGTATAACAGGATCATTAGAAGTAAATGGTAGAAATTATATAAATGATTCATCATCATTTGAATCACGAATTACTGTAAATAGTGCATCATTTGTATCTTTTTCTGGTAGTTATGTAGCTGAAAGTTCATCATTTGCTAATAGAATTGCTGTTGATAGTGCATCATTTACAGTATTTTCGGGTAGTTACGTAATTGAAAGTGGTTCATCTGCAAATCGAATTACTATAAATAGTGCTTCATTTGCTGCTTTTTCTGGTAGTTATATAATTGAAAGTTCGTCATTCGCTAGTAGAATTACTACAAATAGCGCATCTTTTGCATCATTTTCAGGAAGTTATATTAACGAATCTTCTTCATTTGCAAGTAGAATTACAACAGACAGTGCATCATTTGCCACTTTCTCAGGAAGTTATATAAACGAGAGTAGCTCATTTGCAAACAGAATTACAATTGATAGTGCATCATTTGCGACGTTCTCAGGAAGTTATATAAATGAATCATCTTCATTTGCTTCAAGAATTACCACAAATAGTGCTTCATTCGCTACATTTTCAGGTAGTTATGTAAACGAGTCATCATCATTTGCTGACAGAATTACCGTAGATAGTGCATCTTTTGCTGCTTTTTCAGGTAGTTATATAATTGAAAGTTCATCATTTGCCGATAGAATTACAATTGATAGTGCATCATTTGCTACATTCTCAGGAAGTTATGTGAATGAAAGTAGCTCGTTTGCAAGTAGAATCACTACAAATAGTGCTTCATTCGCTACATTTTCAGGAAGCTATATAAACGAAAGCAGCTCATTTGCGAGCCGAATTACTACTAACAGTGCTTCATTCGCTACTTTTTCAGGTAGTTACATAAACGAAAGTAGTTCATTTGCAAGCCGAATTACTACTAATAGTGCAAGTATATCATCTTTATCTGCTAGTTTTAATGTATTTAGCGGGTCATTTATGACTGGTTCATTTACCGGATCATTTACTGGTTCTACATCAGGTACCTCAAGTTATGCTATTCAAGCATTGACAGCTTCAAATGCTGATACAGCTTCTTCAGCTGATAATTTTGTAGTAAGAGGCACATTAACTGCTCAAACTATTATTGCCCAAACAATAACTTCTTCTACTGAATACATTACAGGTTCAACTCAGTTTGGTTCTTTACTATCAAATACCCACCAGTTTACAGGTTCAGTTTCTATAACAGGTTCATTAAGTATAAATGGTGAAAATCTTACCGGTATTTCTTCATCATTATCATCAAGAATTACTTCAGATAGTTCATCATTTGAATCTAGAATAACAACTAATAGTGCATCATTTGCAACTTTCTCAGGTAGTTATATAAACGAAAGTAGTTCATTTGCTTCTAGAATCACAACCAACAGTGCATCATTCGCTACTTTTTCTGGTAGCTATATAAATGAGAGTTCATCATTTGCTAGCAGAATAACAACAGACAGTGCATCATTCGCTACTTTCTCTGGAAGTTATGTAGATGAATCGTCTTCATTTGCAAGTAGAATAACAACCAATAGTGCAAGTATATCTGAATTATCTGCTAGTTTTAATGTATTTAGTGGATCGTTTATGACTGGTTCATTTACAGGTTCATTTACAGGTTCTGTGTTCGGAACTGCGAGTTATGCTTTACAAGCATTAACAGCTTCTAATGCTAATACTGCATCTTCTGCTGATAATTTTACTGTAAGAGGTACTTTAACAGCACAAACAATAATTGCTCAAACCATTACATCATCTGTTGAATATATTACCGGTTCAACTCAATTTGGTTCATTACTTTCAAACACACATCAATTTACTGGATCTGTTGAAATAACAGGATCGTTATCTATAAATGGTAGAAGCTATACAAATGATTCTTCTTCATTTGCCTCAAGAATAACAGATAATAGTGCTTCATTTGCATTATTTTCAGGAAGTTATATTAATGAAAGTGCATCATTTGCAAGCAGAATTACTTCAGATAGTTCATCATTTGCAAGCAGAATTACTACAAATAGTTCATCATTTGCTACTTTTTCAGGAAGTTATACAAATGAATCATCTTCGTTTGCTTCTAGAATTACTACTAACAGTGCAAGTATATCTACATTATCTGCTAGTTTTAATGCGTTTAGTAGTTCATATAATACAGCTTCATTTACTGGATCCTTTAAAGGAGACGGAGCAGGATTATATAATATCCCAGCAAGTGGTATTACAGGATTAAACTTATCTCAAATTGCTTCAGGTTCAGCTACTGCTTCAGTTTCTCCAGTTGAAGGATTTAGAGTAAATACTAATACTGAAATTACAGGTTCATTAATTGTTACAGATGTTATAAAAGGTACTGGTTCAATACATTTACAACCAGATTTAAATGATAGTAGAGATTTTAGAATTTACAATACTGCTCCATCTGATATTCATATTAAAGGTAATGCAGCGTATAGTTTCTTTGGTGATGATGTAAATTATTTAAAAATAGATACTAATTCACAAACAATAACCATTGAAGCAATTAACGGAGTTACTATCACAAGTTCTTTATCAGCTGATTCTATTACAGGCTCATTACAAGGTACTGCATCATATGCTTCAAATGCTAATTTATTAGACGGTAAAGATAGTTCAGTATTTGCTAGTACAGGTTCAAACTCATTTAGTGGAAGCCAAACAATTTCGGCAGGTTTTAAATTATTTACTGATGCAGTTGAAAATTTAACAGGAAATACATTAAATTTATTTGGTGATGTAAAATTCAATGGTAATGTAGTTGATGTACCTAATGATTTAGCAGTAACTGGCTCATTTATTGCTAATAACATGACTGGTTCATTATTAGGAACTGCAAGTTATGCTATTAGTGCTTCTCATGCAGTAACTGCTTTGAGTTCATCATATGCATTAAATTCAACAACCTCATCATATGCTTTAATAGCTTTAAGTTCATCATATGCTTCAACTGCTTCATATGCTGAAAATATCAAGATATCAGGTTCAGTTAATAATGTAGATTATATAGATTTTGATGTTAATTCTACTTTTGCTAATGCTGTTGGAAGATTAGGATATGACAGTGGTGAAGGAACATTACAATTCGGATTAGCCGGTGGTAATGTAACGTTAAACGTAGGTAGTGACTTATATCAATATGTTTATAATAATACAACATCTTCACTTACTAAAGGACAAGTAGTATACGTTTCAGGATCACAAGGTAATAGAATAGCAGTTAAATTAGCATCAGCAACTGCTGAACAAGGCTCAGCTAATACATTAGGATTCGTTGCTGAAACTATTGCTCAAGGTGATGAAGGTTGGGTAATGACTGAAGGTAATTTAAGAGGATTAAATACATCTACATTTCAAGGAGGTAAATTAATATTCTTAGGTACAACTCCCGGAACATATACTCAAACAGTCCCAATAGCTCCAAATCATGGAGTTAGATTAGGATATGCTGAACGAATAGATAATACAGTAGGTTCAATCTATGTAAAAATAGATAATGGGTATGAATTAGATGAATTACATGATGTAAAAATTAATGGAAAAACTCATGGTGATCTATTAATGCAGAGTAGTTCATTATGGATTAATTCTAAACAACTATCTGGTTCATATGGACTGACCGGTTCATTAGATGCGACGTCATTTACAGGTTCATTATTTGGAACTGCAAGTCATGCTGTATATGCCGATTATATTAATAATTTATCGAGTGCTTCATTTGCTAGTACAGGCTCTAATACATTTACTGGAACTCAAACAATATCTGGCTCAGTAATTGTAACTCAAGGTGTAACTGCTTCATTGTTAGGAACTGCAAGTTATGCAGTTCAAGCATTAAGTGCTTCATACTGGTCGGGTTCAATTAAACATGCTGAAACTTCATCATACTCATTCTATGCAGAATCAGTTGGTGGTATTATAAGTGGATCTATTGTAACTACAGGTTCTAATAACTTTGTTGGTAACCAAACGATATCAGGTTCATTATCAGTAACTGGTAATTTAACTGTATTAGGTACTGCATCATTTACATATGTAACTGCTTCTCAAATAGCATTAAGTGCTTCATTTTTATCATTAAACGTATTTGAACCTGCTGAAAGATTTGGTGGTATAAAAGTATATGATTCTGGTTCTTTAGCTCATCAAGCTACTGCATCTCTTGCTTGGGATAGTTTAAGAAATGTGTGGGTATACCAAAATGTTACAGGATCTTCAAATACTGGAGGTGTATTAATTGCAGGCCCAGAAAATACTGGATCTTTAGGTGATGAAGCTTTCTTAACAGATGGGAGAATTGTTAAATCAGTAGGTGAGAATCACATTGATAATTCAATAATGTCTGAAATAAGCGGATCTATTGGAGTATCAGGTAGTTTAGTTGTTACTGGTTCATTTGGATTATTACAATCAATATACAAAAACCAAAATACTAGCTCATTAACTTCTGGAACTAAAATTATTTCAACAAATTCTACAAGTTCATATACTTCTGCTTTTTACAATTATGTCTTATCATCAGGCGCAAATGCTAGAGCAGGTCAGTTTATAACTGTATGGAATGGATCATCAATTAATTATACTGATGTATCTACAACAGATATTGGAAATACATTAAGTGTAGTATTTACAGCTTCATTAAGTAATGGAAATGTAGTATTATCAACAGTATTACCATCAAATGATTGGACAATTAAAACAAATGTAAATTTATTATAATATGTATCAAGTACAAATGCAATTTATTCCAGGTAATGACTCAATTTGGGTATTAAAACTACATCCTGAAGATCCTATTTATGAATATAGCGATGAAGCAGAAGCAGTAAATAAAGCAAATGAATTACAAGCTGCTGATTCTAGTGGAAGAGCATATAAAGTAATATATTTATAACCGACCTTAGGGATAGTGAACTAAAGTAACAATATATGGCAAATGAATTTGTAGCTCGCAATGGCGTCATTGCTCAAAATAACTCTGTAATTACTGGTTCTCTATCAGTAGGAGGAGGCTCAGGTGGAAAATTAACAATAGATGCTGTTGGAGGTGATGAAGGTGGAGAATTATTATTAGGTAAACCTGTTACAAATACCGCACTTACAGGTAGTGGTATAACAATCGACTCTTACCAAAATAAAATAAGAATTTTTGAACAAGGAGGATCCGCTCGAGGTGCCTATATTGATTTAACTCAAACTGCAGCAGGTGTTGCTACAAATTTACTAGCTGGTGGTCCACAAGGACCAACAGGTCCCCAAGGTTTTCAAGGTAACCAAGGACCACAGGGTAACCAAGGTCCACAAGGTAATCAAGGTCCTCAAGGCATTCAAGGTTTTCAAGGCAGTCAAGGTCCTCAAGGCAACCAAGGCCCACAAGGAAATCAGGGCCCACAGGGTAACCAAGGTCCACAAGGTAATCAAGGTATAAATGGTACCTCTGCTGGTCAGTATGCTTATGTTTATAGTACTAATACATCTGCTGGAGATCCAGGAATTGGATTTTTACGTTTAAATAATGGTACTATGGCTAGTGCTACCGCTTTATATATTGATCAATATGATCAAGGTGGTGCTAATAACTTACAAAACTTATTATCTTCTTTAGCTAATTATGGTAATTCAACTAGAAGAGGATATTTTAAAATTGAAAAACAAACAAATTCATCATGGTTTTTACTATATGAATTTAGTACAGTAACAGATAATACTGGATGGTTTACAGTAACTTTAAGCAATATTGTAAGTAATGCTGATTTTACAAATAATGATCCAGTATATATAACATTTAGTACATCAGGTCCAGTAGGAGCTCAAGGTTTTCAAGGCCGTCAAGGTCCTCAAGGTAACCAAGGCCCACAAGGAAATCAGGGTCCTCAAGGTAACCAAGGCCCACAAGGAAATCAAGGGCCAACAGGACAACAAGGAAACCAAGGTCCTCAAGGTAATCAAGGTCTAACTGGACCAACAGGCCCTCAAGGAAACCAAGGACCGAATGGAACCCAAGGTAATCAAGGCCCAACAGGACCAACGGGTCCTCAAGGTAATCAGGGCCCAACTGGATTCCAAGGTAACCAAGGTCCTCTAGGGCCAACAGGTCCTCAAGGCAATCAAGGTCCAACAGGACCAACAGGCCCTCAAGGAAATCAAGGTCCAACAGGACTTCAAGGTAATCTAGGACCCCAAGGAAACCAAGGACCGCTAGGACCAACAGGCCCTCAAGGCAATCAAGGACCGTTAGGCCCTCAAGGAAATCAAGGTCCACAGGGTAACCAAGGGCCTTTAGGCCCTCAAGGAAATGTTGGACCGACAGGCCCTCAAGGTAACCAAGGTCCAACAGGACCAACAGGTCCACAAGGAAACCAAGGACCGCTAGGACCAACAGGCCCTCAAGGCAATCAAGGACCGTTAGGCCCTCAAGGAAATGTTGGACCGACAGGACCGCAAGGAAATCAAGGACCGCTGGGCCCAACAGGACCTCAAGGAAACCAAGGCCCAACAGGTCCAACAGGCCCACAAGGAAATCAAGGCCCAATAGGACCGACAGGACCTCAAGGTAACCAAGGACCGATAGGACCAACAGGACCACAGGGTAATCAAGGACCGACAGGTCTTCAAGGAGCAGTAGGTCCGCAAGGTCTACAAGGAATAATAGGTGTTCAAGGAGCCCAAGGCCGTCAAGGACCACAAGGAAATCAAGGCCCAACAGGACCTACAGGCCCACAAGGAAACCAAGGTCCAATAGGTCCAACAGGACCACAGGGTAACCAAGGTCCAATAGGTCCAACAGGACCACAGGGTAACCAAGGGCCTTTAGGACCTCAAGGAAATGTTGGACCGACAGGTCCTCAAGGAAATCAAGGCCCAATAGGTCCAACAGGACCGCAAGGAAATCAAGGTCCAATAGGGCCAACAGGACCTCAAGGTAACCAAGGCCCAATAGGACCGACAGGACCTCAAGGAAACCAAGGACCTTTAGGCCCTCAAGGAAATCAAGGACCAATAGGACCAACAGGACCTCAAGGCAATCAAGGTCCAATAGGACCTCAAGGAGCTACAGGACCTCAAGGAGCAGTAGGTCCACAAGGTTTCCAAGGTCGTCAAGGCCCTCAAGGAAATCAAGGGCCAACCGGACCAGCAGGACCACAAGGTGTTCAAGGAGCATCTGGTGCTACAATTTTAGGTTCATCAAATACATGGACAGGTACAAACTATTTCCAAAGTAATTTAGGACCAACATTAGGTTCATTATCAAACCCACCATTACAAGCATATTCAACTAGTAATAACTCTGCATTTATGTCATTCCATAAAGGTGGACAATATGCAGTAAATATGGGTCTTGATTCTGATAACGTACTTCGTATCGGTGGTTGGTCCGCATCAGCTAACAGATGGCAACTTGATATGTCAGGTAACACTTATGTTGCAACATCACAAAGAGCTCCAATATTTTATGATCAAGATAATACAGGATATTATGCTGACTTAGCAGGTGATGTATTTGCTTATAGAGTATATGGTGCTGCTGATTCAAGATCTCCAATATTCTATGATTATAATAATACCGGATATTATTGCGACCCAGCATCAACATCTAACTTTAATGCTGTAACTTGTATCTCATTAACAGAAACTTCATCAGAAAGATATAAGGAAAATATTTATACTTTAGATAACGCTTTAGATAAAGTTTCACGTTTAAGAGGAGTTTCATATAACAGAAAAGGAAGCAAAACACAAGAAATAGGTGTTATAGCTGAAGAAATAGTTAGTGTAATACCAGAAGTTCTTAAGTATAATGTTGATGGTGAACCTGATTCAGTTTCATACGGCAGAATAACTGCATTACTAATTGAAGCAATTAAAGAATTAAAACAAGAAATAGAAATATTAAAACAAAAATAAAATGGCAATTACTTATTCTTACCAAATTAAACAACTAGAAATGGCTCCTTCATTAGATGGTTTATCTAGTGTAGTAACACGAGTTCGTTTTGATTATAACGGTGTAGATAGTGAATCTGGATATTCAGGCTCATTTACTGGTGCTTGTCCTGTTCCGTCTCCAAATTCAGGAAGTTTTACTCCATTAAACGAGTTAACTGAAACAGAGGTTATTGAATGGGTTAAAATAGCTCATCCAACGGACCACATGAAAACACAAATTCAAAAACAGATTCAATATCAGATCAATCCAAATTATCAAAACGTTCCTTTACCTTGGGCTGATTAATAAAATTATAATATGAATATATTTAGTTCTACAGGTGAAGTTAGGTTAAATGGCCGTTGGGGAAACGATTCAAATTTCGCTTCTTTATGGTTTGGAGGTTCTGCAATAACTCCAGATTGGGGAAACCATTTTGCTTTTGCTGTAAATTTTGCATCAAATATACCTGATACTTTTATTGGAATTCATATGTATGGTATAAATTCACCAACAGCAGGCGACGGTAGATACGCACAGTATTCTGTTTATTGGGGTTTTGGTTTATCAGGTGGGGGAACTAGTAAATCTCCTAATAATGATAATAACAATTATTATACAGGTAATTCAGATAGTTCTCCTGGGTGGTATGGAGCTTTTGAAGGTGGTAGTAGAAGATGGGCATGTTATGTGCAAGCTCAAGATTATGGAAGAAATTTTAGGTATATAACTAAAGTAGTTTCTAGATGTATGGGTTTTATAACAATAAGTGTAAGATAAAGTATATTGTATGATATTAAGAGACGGAACAGCAGGTAATACTGGATTACATTCAAATTCGGCATCAAATACTAGTGCTATTGGATGGCGAAGTTTTTCTTTTGGGTATTATATGACTAATACTGGTGGTTGGAATGATTTAATGTATTTTAGTGTAGTTTCATTGCCTGCTCAGTTAAGTATGGGATTTTTCTGGTTTTCTGTTTCCCAAAGAAATAATGGTGTTCAAGAAAACTGGGATGTGGCTAGAAGTGCAAGAGCACATCATAATGGGTATTCATTTGAAGACACGGGTGGTAATGATTATTCAAATGCTGGAAACGGAATAAGTCAAGGTGGCTCAATACAGGGAAATGGATATAATTCTGTGTTTATGAGAGATTGGCCGTGGGCAGGAACTCCATGTTATGTTACATATCATTTAGATGTTTTCTGTAATAACTGGGATAAAATTAATTGTAATTACTCTTAACATATGGCTCAAGCAAATAATTCAGAAGGGGTATTTTTTAGAGGAGGAAACAATAGCAACTCAGGTGTAAAACACATTACACGAAGTAGAACAACAAGCTCCGGTAATAATTCCGAACGTGATATGATTAGACTTACAGTATCTAGTGGTACTGGTCAAAGTATAAGTATTGCTATTTGGGTATATGCTTTTGCAGAACGTAATGATGGAGGGGCTGCTTGGGGTGCTGTTCAAATTTATAAAACTGTTTCATATTGGAATCAAAGTGGTTGGGATATAAGATATCAAGATGGATATGGAAGTACTGCAAGGGGTTTTGATTTATATGCAGGATTTTATGGTTCTGGAGCTGCACTTACTCTTCGAACCCATGAATATGGCCCCCCAGGATATTCAACTAGAAGTACATTTATGATGCACGCACTTTGGCCCCGATGGGATTGTATAACAATTTCGTATCCTTAAATAAAATAAAAAAAATGGCAACAACATATACAATGAAACTTGACGGAGTTCAAGTTAAATGGAGTGAAGAACAATTTAGTGATGTAGTAACAGCAATAACTTATGTTATTACAGGTATTTCTGATGATGGAATAAGAAAAGATTGGAGAAAACAAATCCCATTACCTCTTCCTTCATCACCTGATTTTATACCTATTCAAGATATTACTGAAGAAATAATGACTTCTTGGGTGTTAAATAATCCTGATTATTTAACTGAAACTGATATTAGAATTTTTAACATTAGATTTGATCAAGAACGAAATCAACCATATACTAATAGCTACAATTTTCCATTTATTACTTCTTCTTTAGATCCTAACAGATATATTAGTTAATTTAGGGTTTCTTTTATATATTTATATATAATAAAATAAAAGTTATGAATGTAAGACCAAGTTTTGACTCAAACTCCTCGGTAAATCAAACAAATTACTATTGGTTTGATAAGGTATTTTCTTCAGAAGATTTATCTAATATAAACAATCTTCAAAATTTATACTCTTATCAGTTAGGGACTGTTGTAGGAGATGATAATGATGAATCTATTCTAAATCCAGTTCGTAAATCAAATATTAAATGGATTCCCCACGATGAGAATTCATTATGGTTATATGATAGAATTCAAACAATGGTTTTAGAAGCTAATGAAATTTGGCAATTCCAATTAAACTCAATTATAGACTCAATTCAGTATACTGAATATTATGATAATGGAGGTCATTATGGATGGCATATGGATATTGGACCTCATCCAATTAATCATAGAAAGATAAGTATTACAATTCAATTATCTAATCCTGATGAATATGAAGGTGGAGATTTAGAATTGTGGGCAGGAATTGGACAAGTTTTAGCACCTCGTTCTCAAGGTTGTGCTGTATTATTCCCAAGTTTTATGCATCATAGAATAACACCTGTTACTAAAGGAACTAGAAAAAGTTTAGTTTTATGGGTAGGAGGAGGATCTTATAAATAATATGGAAGAAAAATATTTTACTATTGCTACATTAACGCATGACGGCGAAATGCGCCATAAGTACTTTGAAACTACAGTTGATACATTTTTAAAAAATACTAATTTTCCTGAAAGGATTCATTGGCATTTTTATCACAATGGTATTTTTAATTCTCCTATAATAGAATCAATTAGTAATTTTGTTGAAAAATATCAAGATAGAGTTGTATTTTCCTTTAGAGTAGGAGGAAAAAATATGGGAGTTGGATACGGTATTAATAGAATAAATGAATATGTTCAAGATTACAAATATTGTTTATTTTTAGAAGGAGATTGGATAACATTGCCTAAAAAGTTTTCTAACCAAGATAAAGATTGGTTAATTCGTTCATTAGATTTAATGGAAAAAGAAAACTTAGACCAAATTCAATTACGAAAGTATTTAAATGATGTTGATGATCGTCAATTTGGTTTAGGTTATTGGACAAATGAAAATAATGTTGAAAAAGTTGAAAATGGGTATGTATTTTTAAAAGAACGAGAATATACTAATAACCCACACATTCATAGAACTAAATCATTTTTTGATGTAGGTATATTTCCGATGCAAGAATTTCTTGATGAGGAAGGAGACCCAACAGAATTAAAAAAATGTAAAAATTGGGGACAAGCAGAATTAGTAGCTGAACCTTTAGGTAAACAATTAAAATCAGCTTGGTTACAAGGTGGAAAAATGGTACATTGTGATCATTTCCAATATGATACTTGGGATGAAGTAGAAGAAAAAATAACAGGATGTGATCATGATGATGGTTCTTTATTACATTGTAAATACAAATTTTTATTTCCACGAGAAGAATTTTGTAAATTCTGTGATAATACAAAAGATTTTAAAGATTTAGAAAAACACAATTGGCGTTTTGAACAAAATTTAAATAATGAATCATAAATCAATCAATTCAGATATACTGTGGTATGTAGATACTATAGAAGATAGAACAGAAGGAATATTTACTTTTACTGGATGGATATTTCACCGCTTGCACCAAATACATAAAATTTATGTAGGTAATAAAGAATTCAGATTTCACACCCGCTCAGATGTTAGTGAAATATATTCCGACAACAGGTTCCCAGAAAGTACAGGTTTTAAAATATCGATCCATGAATCTGAATTAGATACTCCTGTAGAAGTAATTTTAGGTGATGGATCTAATATTAAAATTGAATCATTACGTAAATTTTTGGTTTACTATTCCGGGTTTAAAGCTAATAATAAAAATTTAATCATAGTAGATGATTTTTATTATGAACCTGATATGATTAGAGAATATACAATAAATAATTTAAAATTTAATGATTCTGATTATCATAGAGGAAAACGTTCTGAACGTTTTATTCTGAATGGGACTAAAGAACGTTTAGAGGCTATTTTAGGAAGAAATATTTTAAATTGGGATAGCCCATCATATGCAAATGGAGTATTCCAGTATTGCACATCTTATGATCCAATTGTATATCATATAGATTCTCAACAATTTGCAGGTGTAGTATTTTTAACACCAAATGCTCCGTTAGATTCAGGAACAGCAACTTATCGTTCTAAAATTACAGGTCAAACTCGTTTTGATGAATTTAATGAATTATATGATCCTACATTTAAAGGTGTAAGTAATGAATTAAACTTTTATGATAGTACATCATATGAAGTAGTAGATAAAGTAGCAAATATATATAATCGATTAGTATTATGGGATGCAAAAGCAATTCACGCGGCCACAAACTATTTTGGTGATGATATTAATAATGCTCGTTTTTTCCAATTGTTTTTCTTTGATGTAGAATAATGAAATTTAATATAATAACACGTTGTAGTCGGTTACAAAATCTTGATAGAATTAAAGGTAGTATATTTAATGAAAAATATAACATAGATTGGCATATTATATTTGATACAACTACTCTAAAAGATATCCCAGCAGAATTACTAAATGAACTGCAAAATAAAAATACATTTTTTCATTTTGTAAAAGGGAATGGAACTGATTATTTATACCCTCAATCAGGAGAAATAATATCTAAATTAAAAGGATATGCTGTATTTGTAGATGATGATTCTATAATGCATCATGAGTATTATGATGGTATTTCTTACATTATTGAAAATTTTCTATGGGGAAAAATATTCATCACATCACAACAAGTAGATGGACGTGATTTTACTGGATTAGATGTTAGAGTAGCATCACCTGAAAATACTCGTTATCAAGGTGTAGATATAGCTCAAATAACATTTGAGTGCGGTGTATTTAAAAAATACAACTTTACAGGACATCATTCAGCTGATGGATTTTTAATTGAACAAATATATAAAGAAAATCCAGATTGGTTTATTTGGGATAATAAAGTATTAAGTTACTATAATTATTTAGAAAAAAAACCAAAAGCTAAAGTACCTAAAGTATTATTAATAAATGACACCCATGTTGATTTAAAATCATATATTGCGGCTGATTATGAAGATGATAGTTTAGATGTATTAACTGTTGGAACTGATATGTTTATAGAAGAAAAATTAGCTTATGTTAATCCTGATTCTATAATTTGCATATCAGATAATTGGGAAAATTTTCCAAATTTAGCATTTCAACCACTACATATTCGTAATAAATGGGTTACTTTACCTCAAGTAGATGATAATACTGGGCAAATAGCATACCAATGTGCTATGGAAAATATATTAAAAAATGATAATTCCCAATTAATATCATATTTCACCCCAGCTTATAATACTAAAGAAGTACTATATAGAACTTACAAATCATTAAAAGAACAAACCTATAATAATTGGGAATGGGTAATAGTTAATGATTCAACTGATGGTGGTAAAACACTTAAAATAGCTGAAGATATTGCTAAAAACGATCCACGAGTTAAAGTATATGATTTTAGAGAAAAATCTAAAGGAATTATAGGTGAAATAAAATATAGAGCAGCTAGTTTATGCCGCGGATATATTTTAGCTGAATTAGATCACGATGATTATTTAACATCAGATTGTACAGAATTATTATACAAAGCATCTCAAGAACATCCAGAAATTGGATTCTTTTACACAGATAGTGCTGAAATTAACGATAATTATGAATCACTTTGTTATGATCCTGGGTTTGCATTAGGATATGGTAAATATGAAAATGTTGAATCTGATGGTATGAAGTATGATTCTTGTATTTCACCAAATATTAATCCAAAAACAATTCGTCATATTGTAGGTGTTCCTAATCATATTAGAGCATGGAGAAAAGAAGTATATTACCAAATAGGAGGCCATAATAGAGGATTATCTGTTGCTGATGATTATGAATTAATTGTTCGTACATTTTTGCATACAATAATGATGCGTATTCCTAAATTAGGATATCTACAATTTATGCATTCATCTAATACTACTGATGTATCTAGAAAAGATATACAACGTAGAGTAAGAACAATAATGTATTATTACAATGATAAAATTGCTGAACGATTTAAAGAATTAGGAGTTGAAGATTATGTTTATAATGAAAATCCTAACTCTCCATTAAGTGTAGAAAGTAGATTTGGTGATCAAGAAAATTATGTTAATAAAATATATAAACTGTGATAAGTTTTATAGTTCCTACTTTATGGAAATGTAATAAATTAATCGAAAGTATTAATTCATTTATAGATGCTAAAATTGAAGGAGCAGAATTTATTATAATAGATAATGCAAATTCTGATTTTAATGATAGAGATATTATCTGTTTAAAACAAAAAGAAAACATCGGTGTTAATCCTGCATGGAATTTAGGAGTAAAAACAGCTAAAAACGATTTAATTTGTTTATTAAATGATGATATAACATTTAACTTTAAAACGCTAAAAACAAATTTATCAACAATAGAGGCTATGTCTTCAGAATGTATGATTGGATTTGATGCAAATCAAAATTTCTTTGATATATTAAATGAAGATTTAGAAGTATTTCATTTTAATGAAGCTCCTTGTAGAACTTTAGGATTCGGATGTATGATGATACTAAATAAAAAGAATTACATACATATAGATGAACGAATGAAGGTATTTTGTGGGGATGATTTATTATATTGGTGGAATAAAGATAAACACAACAGAAAAATATATAATATCACAAACTTAAAAGCTACAGGTGAATTAAGTGTAACAAGTAAAGACTATGAACATTTAATGCATCCTGAAGTAGATATATTTCAAGAAATAATTAGAAATTTATAATATGAAAGCAAAATTAAAATTATTTGAGGTTTTAAATTTAGATATAGAATTAAACGGACTTGTATTACCTGAAGGGGGAGTACAAGTAGAAGGTTTACTTTATCAA
>Ga0247723_1000363_pt1 | contig 31383 bp, 18 predicted proteins | sample MSEWelMarce5H_FC_FD_189079 | JGI IMG/M metagenome (GOLD analysis project Ga0247723, IMG submission 189079) | Subsurface sediment microbial communities from gas well in West Virginia, United States - MSEEL Well Study Marcellus 5H_FC | ecosystem: Environmental > Terrestrial > Deep subsurface >... | reverse complement strand
TCATCTACTAGTGCTGGTTTAGCTATTTCTTCTACTAATGCTGGATTGGCTGTATCATCAACAAGTGCTGGTTTAGCTATTTCTTCTACTAATGCTGGACTGGCTGTATCATCAACAAATGCTGGTTTAGCTATTTCTTCTACTAATGCTGGACTAGCTGTATCATCAACAAGCGCTGGCTTAGCCATTTCTTCTACTAATGCTGGCTTAGCTGTTTCTTCTACTAATTCTGGGTTAGCGGTGTCTGCTAGTAGATCTGAAACTATAAGAACACAGAGTTTTGCTGGCACTAAATATATAGCTTTTTCTGGTTCGGATAGTGCTACTGCAAGTGAATCACTATATGTTGGTAGTGGAATATCTGCCACTGCATCATTACTTGTCATTCCTGATGATACAATAGTAGGTAATAATTCAAATTCTTCTGGCACTGCATCAGGCGCTTTAATTGTTTCTGGTGGTGCTGGAGTAACTGGTAATTTATATGTTGGAGGTAATTTTGTATTAACTGGAGATTTGACAGTTAATGGAACTACAACAACAGTTAATTCAACAGTATCAACTGTCGTCGATCCGATAATAACTATTGGTACTGGTTTCGGAGGTACAGTTCCAACAGCTGCAGATTCTAAAGACAGGGGTGTTGCATTCTATTACTACTCTGGATCAGGTAAAACAGGATTCTTTGGATGGGATCAATCTCAACTTAAATATGCTTTGTATACAGATGTAACGATAACCAATGAAGACGTTGTTGGAACTAAGGCTTCGTTAATTGCAGATTTAACTGGTACTGCTACATCCTCTATAAGTGCTGGACTAGCTATTTCCTCTACCAATGCTGGATTAGCTGTATCATCTACTAGTGCTGGTTTAGCTATTTCTTCTACTAATGCTGGATTGGCTGTATCATCAACAAGTGCTGGTTTAGCTATTTCTTCTACTAATGCTGGACTGGCTGTATCATCTACTAGTGCTGGTTTAGCTATTTCTTCTACTAATGCTGGTTTAGCTGTTTCTTCTACTAACGCTGGATTGGCTGTATCTTCTTCTAACACTGCCAATACTAATATAGTTGGTAGTGCTTCCGATACAATTTACTTAACAGGTTCTAGAAGCAATGCTTCAATTGCTAATACTGCGGTTTATGTATTATCTGGAGTAAGTGCTACAGGTAATACAATCTCTGCAGTTACCTTTAGCGGTAATGCTACATCTTCCACCAATGCTGGATTAGCTGTATCATCTACTAATGCTGGATTAGCTGTTTCTTCTACTAATGCTGGTTTAGCTGTATCTTCCACTAGTGCTGGATTGGCTGTATCTTCTACTAATGCCGGATTAGCTGTTTCTTCTACAAGTGCTGGATTAGCTATTTCTTCTACTAATGCTGGCTTAGCCATTTCTTCTACTAACGCTGGATTGGCTGTATCTTCTACTAATGCTGGCTTATCTCAGAGAGTAAACCTTACTACAGGTGTAGGATCTGGTGTTTCATTCCTTGTTTTTAGTGACGTTTTTAATGGAACTGCCTCTTTAGGCGCAACATCATTTATCAGAATTAATGCTTCAGCAGGAAGCATCGGTGCTACGTCATTTACTGGCAATTGGGCAGGCAATGCAGTTACTGCACTATATGGTGGTACTGGACTAATTACTGCTAGCAAATTAGATGTTCTTACAGGCGCAGCTTCTGGTAGTTCATGGATTGCAATTGGATCCACCTTCCTACCATCTGCATATATCGGAGAAAATGCTCCCGCAGCTTTGACAGCTTTTGGTGCAACACAGCCTGGACAGCTTTGGTGGGATAGCACTTATGGTGTATTGAAAGTATATTACTCAGACATCAACACCAATCAATGGGTTGACGCTTTACCGGTATTGGGTTCTAATGGTGGAAGCGCAGTTAAAAGATCGTATTTGTTGAGTTTTGGTGCTGGATTTACACCTTCTTTAGGAGCAGATACAGTTTCAATTTTAATCCCATTTGCACCTGATAATTCTGTTTCATATTATTATATCAAGAGATTAGAATTAAGAAATGAAGGTACAATTTCAGGTGCTGGCGCTTCTTTCTTCATCGAAAGAAACACTACAAGAACTCCTACATCGTCATGGACAACAGCAAATACAATATTCTCGGCAGCTGGATCCTCATTTAAGGCAGGAGCTGGTATATATATAACATCATATACAAACTCTGGTTCAGGGGCAAGTTTTGTATCTTCAGCTGGTGTAGCAGCTTCTATTATGTCAGGAGATTATTTAAGACTCAACTTCACTGCCTTAAATGGTGCAGCAACATTGGCTGTATCTTTAATGATAGAAGAACAATAAATAAAGTAACAAAAAAGGCCCAGAGTAATCTGGGCCTTTTTTGTTAATAAATGAGTTTTATGTAACTACTCTTGAGTTTGTTTGAGAAGTAAATATTGCCCTTCTTCCTTGCGTGGTTCTTCCGGTGCCATCTCCAGTTTCTGTGTAAGTATAATAAATTGTAGTGTTTATGTAATCTATACCCCAGGTTACGTCATTTCCACCATTGTCTATGAGAACTTTGACTCCAAAATCTGATGCATTTATGTCAGCAGCAGTCCATGACAAGCCCCACAAATCCGTAGCGTTTCCAAATGCAAGAGTACCAACAGAACTCATTTCAACTACAGGTGTTGACAATGTAGCTCCTTTAAGAACGTAGGCAGTAAAATCTCTTGTCACCTGTAATCCAGTTTCTTCTGAAATTTGTATTTCTACAATAATTCCATTTACAGTTGCGCCTGAGGGTATTTTTTGTATTCTATCTGTGACTTTAAGATAATTTGAAAGTGTGTTAGTAGGATAATCTACAAATACTGTTGCTGAAGCTCCATCGTCAACAAGCGCATTTCCTGTATTTGACCAAGATGCATTTCCATCAGATGTTTGAGTAGCTGAGGAAAAATTTGATGTAAGGTTACCTGAAGACATTTGATTACTCCTAATTGTGTATCTAGGTTAATTGTACAAGGTAAGTAGTATATATACCTTATATTATTCGTAAATAGGTAACAATTTATGGCCTTAAATTTTCCAGATTCATCAATAGAGCAAACTTATATAGCACCCAATGGGACAACATATATATGGAATGGCTCTTCATGGGTAGTAACACCTGTTTTACCTGTTTCTAGAGGTGGCACTGGGTTTACAACATATGACCATGGAGATATTCTTTATGGTGATTCCAGTAAACAATTAAATAAACTTACTGCAGGCACTTCTGGACAAGCACTTTTAACTGCCGGACCAGGTGCAGATCCTTATTGGGGAACAGTATCTGCTGGTGGAGCTGGCACAGTGGCCTCTGGCTCTTCTGGCAAGATTGCATATTATGCTTCAGCAGGAGCTTCAGTAAAAGACGCTACTGGAATAGATTATGCTACGAGCACAAATATTCTTACAGTAACTTCGCAAATAACAACTGATAATATATTGCAACTTAAAGGTTTTTCAAGTTCACAAACTGGTGATGCTTTAGTATACAAAAAAGATGGATCTGCAGTAACTTTTAAAATAGATAAAGACGGTGTTATAACATCTGGTACTTGGGCTGGCACTGCCTTAACTGCTTATTTTGGTGGAACTGGTCAGCAAACATATACAGATGGACAACTTTTGATTGGCAATACTGCTACAAACGGAATTACCAAAGCTAATTTATCCCCTGGATTTGGAATCAGCATAGTAAACGGAAATGGTTCAATTACTATCAATAATAGCAGGCCTGTTATATTAACTTTAGCTTCAGGATTTACTCCAGTAGGTATAGGCACTGATTATAATATTCTAAGAGTTCCTGAAGGTAAAAATAATGCAAATACAAATTACAACATAAGAAAGATAGTAATGGGTGTCGGTACCACTTCATCAGGTACAAGCACAATAAGAGTTGAAAAAAGTTCAGGACCACATACAGGCATTACAGGTTTTAGTAATTCATCAACAGCAAGTACAAACAATTGTATGAGTGCTGATTTATCTTTGATTGGAGCTATAGGCGAAACATCTTGGATTACCTTTGCATCAGGGTATGGAACAGTAGCAACAGGAGACAGAATAAGAGTTAACTATACAGCAGTAGATGCTGCTCATGCTAACTTTATAATCCAATGTCTTTTAGAAGAATATTAAAATATGAAAACGTGTATTGTAAGAAAAAGGATGGAGCCTAAAACATCAGGCAGTTACAATTTTGATATTCAAACTCCAAAGGGATTTGGCGTTCCTGAATGTGGAATATGCTTTTATACAAATGGGTCTGACAACGATGCTTTTGATGAAAGTTCTTTAGATAGAGTTTTTGGTATAGGTTTTTTTGGCTATTCTTACGCTAATCCTGCAACTTTTACAGCATACACTAGTAGCATTGGATTTACCCATAATCAATTGGCAACATCCACTTTAAGAAAAGCAGTTTCAGGTGCAAATGTATCAAACAGAATAGCTTATGAGGTCAGATCAGATAGAAATGTCATAAGGCAATGCAACATTAATTCTGTAAGCGAAGATAAAATAACTGTCAATTTGGTCTGGACAAATTCTGCAACGTCTTACTTAGATTTAATATTTGTGATGTTTAGTGGAGATGATATACAAGCAAACATTGGACTTTTAACACTAGGTACTACAATAAATTCTACTGCATCTGCTACAGGTTTGAGTTATTCTCCCGATGCAGTGTTTATTATGGGGGCTGGTTTTGGATTTAGCAACGCTGACGCTGATGCCAGGTTGTCATTTGGATGCTCAACAAAACATGGAGGAATAAAAAATAGCGCATCATTATATAGAATGCGTAGCAATGCAGGTGGTGCTGCTGGAATTGTAACAAGTGTTGAACAATTTTTTTCAGATAATAGAAGTTTTATTATGTACGGGGGAAATCTTGGTGTTAATACATTGCAGACTGCTGATGTGACTGCTTTTAACAGCGATGGTTTTACTATGACATCTAAAACAGCATTTTCTACATTAACATCAGGTGTTATATATTTAGCAATTAAGGGACCTGTTCAAGATGCATTTCAATTACAAAATTTTTCATCATCTACATCAACAGGCATCTCAGCAATTGCGACAACAACGTGGATTCCAAGTTTAATTCTTGGTGCCTTGGGCAGTGCAACTACAACAAACGCTTTAGTTAGTTCAAACGATTCTACAGGGTTTACCACTTTTGTAGCTAAGTCATTATCTTCTAAAAATAATTATGGGACTGGAACCATTAGCGTTTCAAGTGGAACAACTTCAGTAACAGGTTCAGGAACAGGTTTTTCAAGATTTAATGTCGGAGATGTAATTTTAAGTAGCGCAAATAATCAAGTAGGTGTAATTTCTGAAGTTGTTAATTCAACTAGCCTTTTTGTAAAACAAAATTCTTCTTTAACTTTATCATCTGATAATTTTTCTTTCAGACCATACGAACAATTTTCTGTAACTATAGGATCTTCTCATTTATCTGGTTCAACAAAAATAGCTTCATCTGTAAGTGAAAGTGCCATAAAAATAGTAAAGTTTGGTGTAACTGCAGGTATTTCCACTGTTATTAAGGGCGCAATTGATAATTTTGAGTCTTACCCAGGTTTTAAAATTAATTATAACACTGTAGATGCTTCCGCAAGAAAGGGTTGGTTTTTAGCAGTTAAAGATACAGAATTAAGAAGAAGAGATTCTAATTAAAAAGATATTTTACCTGAATGCGAGAATAAAAAAATGGATTCCCCCTTTAACTAGAGTATTTTATGGCAGCACTTAATTTTCCATCATCCCCAAGTATAGGAAGTACACACATAGCCAATGGTAAAACATGGACATGGGACGGTACTGCATGGAAATCTACAACTAAAATTCAACTAGATAGTCAAGTAGCTGGAATATTACCTACACAGAATGGTGGTACTGGTTTATCTAGTGTTGGTAGCGCTAACACATTATTAGGCATTGTTGGCGCTGGAACAACTTTAGAATATAAAGCACTTACTTCTGGTTCTGGAATTACGATTACATATAGTTCTGGAATCATTAATTTTGACACAACTGGTTCATCTATGGTTTCTGGTTCTGGTACTACTGGAACTATAGCTTTATTCCAAGATGATAACACAATTAGTGATTCCTTAATTACTCAATCTGGCACTATGGTTCAAGTTGCTGGAAGTTTTAAAGCATTAACAAAAAGCTTCAAAATCCCTCACCCAATGGACCCTAGTAACAAAATCCTTGAACATGGATCTTTAGAAGGCCCTGAACATGGTGCTTATCAGAGAGGTACAAGTTCTGGAATTGGCGATGTTTCTGTTGTTTTACCTGATTATTGGTCATATTTAGTTGAAAACTCATACTCTGTTCATTTAACTTCTCGTGGAAATTACAATTTATATATCAAAGACCAAGAATCCGAATACTTTACGGTTGCTAAAGTAGGGGAAATTGATAATACAGTAATTTCTTTTGATTATCTTGTTATTGGGGAACGTAAAGATACCAAAATAGAAGTTATTCAATATAAAAAGTAAGGGAAATATTTTATTGAATCAGAAACATAATAATATTAATTATGTTAGTGGAGAAAGCATATGGCAAGTCAAGATGAGTTTCAAAAAAAGGTTTTAGAGTCATTAAAGAAAAACTTAATGGCTGTAGATTTATCTGATACACCAGAGGAAGTTGTTCTAGAACAAGAACAAGTATCAGAAGTTCAAGCTCAAAGCAATGATTTTACAGCTTTTGGAGCTCCGCAAGGTCCTGGTCCAACTACAGGTGGTAATAAAGATATTGTTATTTTGCCTGGTGCTGGTGGTGCTACGGCAAACTCTGCTTCACAAATCAATTTCTATTGGAACTCGCCTACTATACCTGACACAACTGGTATAGGTCAAAGTATTAGAGCTACTTTATTTAATTATGCTACATCCGCTACAAATCCAGTATTAGCTATTGGTGGATGGAATGGTACAACAAACTACTTACCATCAGCTACATATGGTGGTGGTTCAGGTACTACTGCAAAAATATGGTTTGATCCATTTTTAGGCAGAATAGAAACAGACTATCTTGGTTTTAACACTGGCGTTGGCGATACTAATGTCGCTGGTGTTTTATTCTACGATTCTGCTCAAAGTGTATTCAAAGGTGGCGTTGGATCTGGTATTGGTAAGACAATTGCGTTCTTAGACAACATCCCATCTGCAAACTCATTCTTCTATTGGTCAGATGGTACAAATATTGCACAACCTGATGCTGCAATGGATACATTCACTTTCGTTGCAGGAACAGGTATTACATTACTAGTTAATGCTTCTGGTGATTCTGCATCCTTTGGTGCTACAAACATTCCAAATGCTTCTTTAACCAACTCTACTATAACCGTAGGTTCTACTGCAATTAGTTTGGGTGCATCATCAACAACAATTGCTGGCTTAACTGCACTTTCATCTACAAACATTTCGGGTACTGCAATCACTGCTACCAATTTCTTTGGTCCTTTGAGTGGCACTGCAACATCTGCACAAGTTATTAACACAACTACAGACACTACTAATACACTTTATTTATTAGGGTCTAGATCTTCAACAGGATTTGCAGGCACAGCTGTTTTTGTAGATTCAAGTATCTCCATTGTAGGCAATACAATCACTGCGACCACATTCTCTGGTAATGCAACAACAGCAACATCTGCTGGCACAGCAGGTACTGCTGTTAATGCTGGTAGTGCTGGAACTTCTGTAACAGCTGGTTCCGCTGGAACTTCAGTTACTGCTGGTAGTGCAGGCACTGCTGTAAACGCTGGAGCAGCTGGAACTGCTGTAAACGCTGGAGCTGCAGGAAAGTGGTTAGCGTCCAGATCAGTTACTTTCGCTACAGGTGATGTGACTGGCTCATTCTCTATTGATGGAACAGCAAACGTCACTGATGTAGCACTTACAATTGGTGCAAACTCTGTTGCTCTTGGAACCGATACCACTGGAAACTATGCACTTTCAGTTGCTACTTCAGGAAGTGGTATTTCTACAATAGGGGCCGCTGGTGAAGGTACAGCATTTACAATTGATTCAAATGCAACTCCATCAAATACTAACTCTACTTTAGTTTTCAGAGACGCTGCAGGTTTATTTGCAGCAGCGGGTGCAACATTTGGATCAGTTCAAATTGATTTAGTTGACAGAACTGTCACTACATCCACTGGAAACTTAATTTTAGATTCTACTGGTGGAACTGTCAATGTAAATGATAACCTTACTATTGCTGGAAACTTAACAGTTCAGGGTAGCACAATCACTGTTGACTCAACAGTATCAACCATAGTTGACCCAATTTTATCAATTGGTGGTTCTATCGGTGGTACAAACCCAGGAACAGATGATAATAAAGATCGTGGTATTGAGTTTAAGTATTTCTCTGGTACTGCAAAAACTGGTTTCTTTGGATTTGATGATTCTACTGGATTCTTTACATTCATTCCTGATGGCACTAATAGCTCTGAAGTTTTCTCTGGAACAGTTGGTGTAATCGATGCTACAAGAATTACAGGTTCTGCTTCTTCATGGACAAATGCTAGAACAGTTACATTTGCTACAGGTGACGTAACTGGTTCATTCTCTATAGATGGATCTGCTAACGTAAGTAATGTTGCTTTAACAATTGCTGCAGACTCTGTTGCTCTTGGTACTGATACAACCGGTAATTATGTTTCAAATGTACAAGCATCTGGTTCTGGTATATCAATTATTGGTTCAGCAGCCGAAAATGCTACTTTAACTGTCAATTCTAACGCAACTGCATCTAATACAGTATCTACAATTGTTTTAAGAGATGGATCTGGTAACTTCTCAGCTGGTACTATTACTGCCAACTTAACAGGTACTGCATCTATTGCAAGTTCAGCTGTTGCAGTTAATACTGTTACAGATACATCAAACACTCTTTATCTTTTAGGTTCACGCTCCTCTACTGGTATTGCTTCTACTCAAGTTTATGTAGATTCAAGCATATCTATTGTTGGAAATACAATTACTGCAACTACATTTTCAGGTAATGCAACAACTGCAACATCTGCTGGTAGTGCTGGAACTTCTGTAACAGCAGGTTCTGCTGGAACTTCTGTAACTGCAGGAAGTGCTACTACTGCCACTAACGCTGGTTCCGCAGGAACATCAGTAACAGCTGGAAGTGCTACCACTGCTACTAATGCTGGTAGTGCTGGAACTTCTGCAACAGCTGGTTCAGCTGGAACTTCAGTTACTGCTGGTAGTGCTGGAACAGCTGTTAATGCAGGATCCGCAGGTACTTCTGTCACTTCTGGTGCAGCAGGACAATGGATTGCACCTATAACATTCTCTCTTAGTGGAGATTTAAGTGGTTCTGTATCGTTTTCTGGAAGTGCAAACACAACTTTATCAGCAACTATTGCTGCTAACTCAGTTGCTTTAGGAACAGATACTACTGGTGACTATGTAGCTAATGTCCTTGCTGGTTCTGGTATTGCTACTACAGGCGCAACCACTGGTGAAGGAACAGTTCATACAGTTTCACTTAAGAATGCTGGATCTTTAACCAATAACACAGTTCCAAAATGGGTAACTTCATCCACTCAATTTGCAGATTCTGCCATTGTTGATGATGGTACTACAGTTGCTGTTTCAAGAGCTACAACACTTACAAGTTCTGCTTTATCAAACGGAACTTATTTAACAATTACTACAGCTGCTGGCGATGATTCATCCACTTCAGATTACTTTATCAGAGGTTTAACTTCTAATGCTACATCTAAGTTCTCAATTGATGCTAATGGTAACTTAAGAGCAACAACTAAGAGCTTTGATATTCCTCACCCAACAAAACCAGACATGAGACTTGTGTACGGTGTTCTTGAAGGACCTGAACATGGAGTTTATCATAGAGGCACAGTGGAAGGTAAAGGCAAGATTGTTGTTGAATTACCAGAGTATTGGCACTTACTTGTTGGAAGTGAATATTCTATACAATTAACTGCATGGGGCAATTACAATGTCCATATTGTAGAGAAGAATGAAAAATCTTTTACAATACAATTGACTAGCGATCCTTTGACTAGACTTTGGAAAAACATTAAGTTTGACTATATTGTTCATGGTTCAAGATTGGATGCGCCGTTAGAAATTGAACAAAGCTAATGCATACATTCAGAATATATTGCTTGCATAACCAAAATTATGCATACATTAAAATTGAGGAAGGGAACATCAACATAGAATCTGGTATTCGTATGGTGTTTTCCTTCCTTGATTCTGAACACAGAGCCATTGTTAAAAACACACTTTCCATTAGTGGTGATGATTTTGCAAGTTTAGGTAAAAGTGGTAAAGATCTTAATATTGCAATTATAGAAAAATTATTGGACTATACTGAGTGCATCATCGTTAAGGAGTAATTAAATGCCTGTAGATGTAATTATAGACCCTAGTTCAGGTCAAATCTACTGGAATGATAATGCTGGATCTGGCAGCACACAATCTATTGCTATTTCTGGTAATGCTTCTGACTCCATTAATTTTGTAGGTTATTCAAACTTTTATTCAGCAGGTGGAGGTGGCATAGGAACTAACATCCTTGCCACCTTCAATGATTCTGCAACAGCCACATTAGTTCCAGGCACTAATGGTTATGATTTAGGTTCTGATTCTCTAAGATGGGAATTATTTGCAACCAATATCAATGCTTCTGGAACAATTACATTTTCATCTTCCACTGCTTCTACATCTACAACTTCTGGTGCTTTAATTGTAACTGGTGGTGTTGGCATTGGCGGAAGTATTAATGTTGGTGGAGTTTCAAAATTCACTTCATCTGCATCATCTACAAACACTACTACTGGTGCTATTGTTATTACTGGTGGTTTGGGTGTTGGTGGTTCTATCAATGCTGGAACTGCTGTATCTGCTCCTTTATTCAGTTCTCCTTCCGCTGTTGTTTTAAGACCAGGTACAGATACTATTTCAGGTATTCAATTCTGTAAAACTGGAACTGGCTCTACTATTATGGTTATTGACACTTTAAATAGTAGAGTTGGTATTGGCCTTACGAATCCTGAATATGATTTAGAAGTTAATGGTGAAATCTCTGCAACTTTAAAATCTTTCATTATCAATCATCCTACTAAACCTGGAATGAGATTAAGACATACAAGTTTAGAAGGCCCTGAAAATGGTGTTTATTTCCGTGGTGAATTAAAAGGTAAGAATGTTATTGAATTGCCTGATTATTGGACAGGTTTAGTTGATTCTTCTACCATTAGTGTTCACCTTACACCTATTGGCAACAAGACTATATTTGTAAAAGAAATTAAGGACAATAAAGTTTTTGTTGGTGCAAGGCTATTCCAAAAAATCCATTGTTTTTATTCGGTATGGGCAGAAAGGAAGGATGTGCCAAAACTTAAAGTAGAGATTTAAAATGGCACTCTGTTACCAACCAAATATAGTAGCAAAAGATTTACAATTTGCTTTTGATGCAGCTAATCCTAAATGCTATCCTGGGGCTGGTAATGCTCTTAATAGTTTGGCTGGAAATGGAATTACTGGCACTCTAGAAAATGGCACTTTAGTTTCCTCTAATCTTGCTGGATATTTTGCTTTTGATGGTAGTGATGATTTTATATCCACAAACTTTCAACCGAATTATGATTATATTACGGTAAGTGTATGGTTTTGGTCAGGTGCATTTACTTCAGCTCCAAATTATGCATGTATTGTGTCAAATCAAGAAGCATCATCACCTTACCCAACATTTGATTTAAAAAAGAAATTCGGGTCAACAAGAACATTATTGATTTCATTTGCTCTTGATAATAATACAGAATACGCTTTGGATATTGCAGAACTCAATGATTATACTTGGTACAATCTTCAATTTACATATGACGGAGCAACATTTAAAGTATGGTTGAATAATATTTTAGTTGTAAGTTATTCAATTTCAAGCACTTTAAAATCTTCAAGTGCAACTTTAGCTATAGGTAAAAATCCAACAACAGCCGGTCGTAATGCTGCTATTTATGTATCTCAAGTGTTTATTTACAATCGTGCCTTAACAGATTCAGAAATAGCAAGAAACTATGCTGCCACTAAATCAAGATACACATATAAAGAAGACATAATTAGGGACAATTTAATTTTAAATATTGATCCTGCTAGTGCTTTATCATATCCTGGTTCTGGCACTGTAGTTGCTGATATTAGTGGTTATAATTATCACCCTACTTTAGTCAATGGCCCAACTCTTGCTGGTAGTGGGGCAACATCATCATTTTTATTAGATGGGTCAAACGATTACATTCAAATATCGTCAGCATATACTCATACATTTACTGCTGGAACCACTGTAGATGTATGGGTTAAGTTTAATTCATCAAACAGCTGGGGAAGACTTTTAGATACAAGTGATGGAGCTGGTACTAACACTGCTTATCTAACTATTGCAAGATGGGGCGGTAATAACGAGGTTGTTTTAGAATCACGATCATCTACAACCCAAGGCACTCAAAATGGAGTTAGAACTACTACAACAGCAATAACTAACGGAACAATTCAAAACTTTACATTTGTTATTGGACCTGGTAGTACAGATGCAGTGTCGCCTGAAACTCCTAGAATATATTTAAATGCAAATCTTCAAGCAACAACACTTTATGGAACTCAAAATAACTTTGTCCCTTATGTTGTCAATAAATATGCTTGGATTGGTAGATCTGCTTTTGCTGCAGATGCTTATTTGGGTGCAAATATTTATGCATACAAAATATATAACAGAGCATTATCAGCTGCAGAAATAAAACAAAACTTTCAATCCTTAAGAGGGAGGTATGGAGTGTAATGGCTATAGGTATTTACGCTTTAACTGAAATTAGAAGCTTAGGGAATGATTATAATTCTGGGGTTTTTGACCCTGGAGCAACATTAGCAACTAATTTAACTTCTGCTAATGGAACAAGTATATATCCTACAGTTTCAACTTTATCATATACATTTAGTGCAAGTGATGTTGATCATTATTTATATATAAGACAAGGCACAAACTGGTATCCTGGATGGTATAGAATACTTTCAGCAACAGGCAATTCTGCTGTTCTTCACGCAGTCAATGGCGAAGTTGTAAATACAATGGAGAATCAATCCCATTGGAGTGGAGTAGGAACAACAAGTTCTTTATCTTCTGGAACATGGAGTATTGATTACACACAATCAAGTGCTTACAGACATGCATTCACAGATCTTGTACTAAATGGAACTGATATTGTAAGTAGTGCTGGAAATGCATTTACTACTGCTATGGTTGGTAACACTTTAAGAATTATTTCTGGTTCAGGATTTACTTCAGATTTATATGTAATTAGTTCAGTCTCATCAGTTGGAAATACAGCTAAATTAGATAGAAATGCTGGAACTCAAGGATCAACTGGTGGAACAGGAGTATTGGGTGGTGCAATTAAGTCCATTAAACAAGGATTTGATGATTTAAGAACTGGATTGTCTGGTAATAATTGCATGTATGTCAAAAATGATGGCAATTACACTGTTAGTGGCATTTCCACAATCACAAATACTAGAAATGAAGTACCTTATATCAGAGGTTATGGAACTTACAGATTTGATAACCAAAGAGCTAAGTTTTTAATAAGTGCTAATTCAACTGCAATCAAAAGAGCGTTTTTCTTTAAAATCTATAATTTAGAGTTTGATGGACAAAACAATTCTAATACTCTTGGATATGATTCAACGTCTGCTTTAGTAATTTCTTATAATTGTACTTTTAAAGATCTCACTGGAAATATTGGTTCAGGATACGCTGTCAAAAACTTATACAAAAATGTTAAGTTTTTAGGAGCGTTTGAATTACATAATTCTACAATTACTGGTTGTGCTGCTACAGGTTCTGCGCTTCTGACAGATGTAATGGTGCAAGACTGTTTAATTGCTGGTAATTCAGCAACAACAATTCTTTATCATAATTTTACTGGATTACCAACTCAATTAAGCAATTGTATTTTTTACAACAATACATGTACTAACGTAGTTTATTCAAATATAAACAGCACAGGCAAAGCTCTTTTCATTTACAACAATATATTTGCTGGAAACTCAGGAACAGTATATGGATATGCTGGTTTTAGTAATTATGCGCTAGATATAAAATCAAATGCTTATTATAATAATGGTTCAATTAATACAGAACCACCAAACTTGCATACATCACCAAAGTTTATTATAGAAAATGAAGTTATATTAAGTGCAGATCCTTTTGTAAATGCTGCAAGTAGTAATTTTGCATTAAACTCTACAATAGGCGGTGGTGCTGCTTGTCGTTACGCAGGAGCTGGAATTACATACACAGGCATTAATACTGAAAATTATAGAAGTATTGGTATCACTCAATTTAGAAATAATCCATCTATACCAGGCGCAATTATAGGAATGGGTGGATAATCATGGCTTTAAGTGCTTATGCAATTTGGGAAGTAAGAAGTTTAGGAAGTGATAATAATTCCGGTGGTTTTGATCCAGACGCCACTATGAAAAGCACTTTATCTTCTTCTAATGGCACAAGCTCAACCCCTACAGTTACAGCTTCAGATTATACTTTTGTTTCAGGCGACATTGGTTATTACTTGTATATAAAATCAGGAACAAGTTGGACTCCTGGATGGTATTTAATTACTTCTATATCATCTGGTTCAGCAGTTGTAAATGCAGCAAGTGGACAATTTATTAAAGCAAATTCAGTTCTTTCTTCTTCTAATGGGATAGGCTCTACTAATTCTTTGAGTTCAGGTACTTGGACTATTGATTATTCTCAAAATAATTCAGCTAGAGTATCATTTACAGACTTATATCTTAATAGTACTACAACTTGTTCAAGCGTAGCTAACCCCATAACCTCTGCAATGATAGGAAATACAATTAGGGTTATTTCTGGTTCAGGGTTTACACCTGGTGTATATGTAATTAATTCTACATCAGGCACAATTGCAACATTAGATAGAGCTGCAGGTACGTCTTTAAGTTCAAATGGTGTTGCTAATTTAGGTGGTGCTTTTGGAACGGCGTACACAGGATTATCAAGTTCCATATATTTGAACTCTTATGGAACTATTTATATAAAAGCAGATGCAACATACGAAGTTTACGGATTGTCAATTTTGTATGGAGGTAGTTCTTCACCACATATAGTTGGATATGGCACTTACAGAACTGATAAACAAAGACCTGTATTTTCTATGACTGGTCCTAACACTTCTGTATTTAGAAGATGGGACGGAACATTTACTAAAATGAGCAATATTGAATTCAACGGAAACAACAATATTTCTTCATATGCTTTTGCTTTTACTAATAACCAACCATATTCAACTGTTACTAATTGCATTTTTAAGAACATGACTGGAAGTTACGGTTCAGGTATTCAATCAAGATTTTGTGTACACGATAATGCGGGTGGAGCTGGTTATATTTATGATTATTGTATTTTTGCTAATAAGCCAAATTACAATGTAATGAACTACAACTTAGGGTTATTTACAAATAGCATAGTTTATAAAAATTTTGTGGGCAATGATTTTACTTGGCAAAATTCTGATCAAATATCTTATGGAATGATAAAAAATAATATTATTCATGAATTGAACGGAGGGGGTTATTTTGTAGGAACATATAATAATTGCGCCGGGGGCCTTCCTTCTCAAAATGAAGCTACAACCTTTGTTATGAATAATATTGTATCTGAAATCAATGGATTCACTGTAAGAACTGTGTGTGGATATGCTCCTCAACCATTTCTCCTTGATACAAATGCATACTATTTAAATCGTGGTGGGGCAGGAACTACAGTTTATAATTCATATGCTAATGATAAGTTTATTGGAGTGAATGAAATATTTCTTACCAAGTCTCCTTTTAGAAATGCAAATAATGGTGATTTTACTCTTAATGACGATATAGGTGGTGGAAAGGAAGTTAGATACGATTCTACTCCTATTACTTTACTAGATACGAATACAAAACAAAATAAAGACTTAGGCCCATACCAAGGCAAAAATCCACCAATAAGAACTAATATGAACGGTGGTATGAGAGGATAACATGGCTAAATTATCAGTGAGGAAAGGAAGCACATCAAGAATAGAATATATCTTTGTTGGTGATAGCACTTCGGCAACAGGAACTGGCTTAACTGGTCTAACATATCAAAGTAGTGGATTATTATCTCACTATATCAGACCAGTAGGATCAGCAACAACAATTACATTAGCAACACAAACAGTTACAGGGTCTTATTCTTCAGGTGGATTTGTAGAAGTGGATCAAACAAGAATGCCAGGTTTATATAGATTTGATATTCCTAATGCTGTTTTTGCTTCTGGTGTTGATAAAGCTGTTGTTATGATTTCTGGTGCTGCAAATATGATCCCAGTTTTGATGGAATATGATTTAGAAGCTGGTGCATATTTAGACATGACACAAGCAGTTCCAACATCAAATACTGCAGAAACTATAGGTGATTCTCTTAATGCTGCAAGAGCTCAAGGTTTTGGTAAGTGGGTGATTTCAGGCACTTCATTAGTATTATATGCAAATGATGGAACCACTGCAGTAAGAACATTTACCCTTAACTCAGCAACAGCACCAACTTCAAGGACCTAATTATGTCTCTTATCACCCAAGGATTTTTTAATAACAGAATAGCTGCAATTGGCTTTTCTGCTCGTGATCTTGGGGTTAGCAGAGGAACGGGACCAAGAATTATTAGAGATGAATTAGTGGCTTATTATGATGCCACTAATCCAAAATCTTATTCAGGTTCCGGCAATACAGTTTATGATCTTTCTGGTAATGGAAGGAATGGCACTCTTACTAATGGTGTTGCTTATTCATCAAACAATCGTGGATATTTTGTTTTTGATGGTTCTAATGACTATATAGATTGCTCAACCATTCCATCAACATTTTGGGTAGATAACTCATGGTCTGTTGCAATTTGGATTAATTTTGACAGGGTAGATGTTGGGGATCAAGGGTTAATAGGAACTAATGGTTCTTTGTGTTTAATTGAAAGGTCCGCTACTGCTTATTTAGGTTTATGGGGGAATGATTCAAACTCTGTAACTACATTAAAAACTAACAATTGGTATCATGTTGTATTTTGCTATAACAATTTAAATTATCAACAAAGAATATTTATAAATGGAGTTTTAGATAGTTCCACAACTGGCGCCAAATCAAACTTAACAGGAACAGGCACAAATATAGGTAGAGTTCCTTTTGCTTTTGGTTATTTTAAAGGCAAAATTGCTTCAGCTCTATTTTATAACAGAAATCTTTCTCCACAAGAAATTAGATCTTTATTTTTATCAACAGCTCAAAAGTACATCAAAAAATCTGAACCATTTGTAACAGATGGTTTAATTTTCCATTTAGATGCATCAAATCCAACATCTTATTCAGGTTCTGGCTCTACAGTTTGGTCGGATTTATCTTCTTCTTATGCCAATGGAAAGCTTTATTCTGGCCCTACTTTTACTTCAGAAAATGGTGGTGGTATTGTATTTGATGGTACAGATGATTATTTCACCACCGATACAGCAACAGCATTCAACGGACTTACAAGAATGTCCGCAGAGATTACATTTAAACTTACCGGAACAATCTCTGGCTACGAACATATAATTAATAAACCCCAAAGTCCAAATGGTGGTACTTGGGGTTTATACTCTGGTCCAAATGCCAATGTTTTAACTTGGTATGTAAACGCTGATGCCACTACTATGAGTTTTTCAAATGTGGTGGTAAACAAAACTTATCACTATGCAATGACTTATGATTTAATCTCTTTAAAAACGTTCATAAATGGAACTTTAGTGTCATCAGTACCATACACCAGCTCTTTATCTTACGACAATGCTAAACCAGTAAATATAGGCAGATTTGATACAGGTGCATATCTTGGTCCTAATGTTAATGTTTACAATGCAAAAGTATATAACAGAGCCCTAACAAGTACAGAAATTAAACAAAATTATATAGCAGTACAAAATAAATTCAATACAGATATTGTAAGAAGGGGTTTGGTATTGCTTTTAGATGCCGCTGATAAAAAGTCTTATCCAGGAAGGGGCACTAAATGGTATGACTTAAGCGGGAATCAAAACCATGCAAGAATGATAACCAATGGAGCATCTTTACCAGTATTCCAAAACAATGGATTTTATTTTAATGGTAATACATCAAAGGCAGCATTTGTGTGTCCAAGCTTCAGAAATCTCACCAACAAAAAAGAATTGTCAGTATATGTTTGGTGCAAGACAATAAGCGGTACTGGCAGACAATATGCTGTAGATACTAGAGGTGTTGGAAGCTATGGTAGTGGGGTTGGAATTGGATTTGATAATAACGGACCTTACAAAACATTCAATTTTGCTGAAGCTGTTGGTGGCTATGATGAAAGTGCTTCTCCGACCACTTTTGCTAATAATACAGTATATCAATTAGGCATTTCTAGATCTTACGCAGGAACCGCAATTTCAATTTTAGATACAGATAGTGTTACAAAAATATCACCTACACTTAATGGTAATTCTCTTACTTCTAATGATATCAATTTAGGTCCATTTACGATTGGCATGACCTCTGGCTTAGGTTCAGGAGACAACTATTGGTGGACTGGTGAAATCTATCTTGTAATGATGTATGACAGGGATTTATCACAAGCAGAAATAACTCAAAACTTCAATGCATTAAGAGGGAGGTTTGGTTTATAATGGCTCTTTTTCAAGGTAAAAACTTAACCTCTTCTAATTTAGTATTACATTTAGATGCAACAAACACTAAATCTTACTCTGGATCTGGAAACACTTGGTATGACTTGAGTGGATTTGGAAACAATGGCACTTTAAATAATGGTGTTTTATATAATTCCTATGGTGGTTTTTTTGAGTTTGATGGAAGTAATGACTATATAGAAATACCCCATGCATCTTCTTTAAATATTGGAACAGGAACATCAGCCACAATAGAAATTATATATGATGTTTATAATTTTTCCACAGCATCATCTTTAATTGCAAAACGTTCATCAGATGCTTCCACTGCCACTGATTATATGATTTTTAGCTCTAATGATCTTTATTGGCTTACTGGTGATTCAAGTGGTACAGGCAATAGTCTTCCAACATCATCATTTAGAGAAAACAGAAATATTCAAACTGTCACTGCTACAATCAATAGTTCTACGACAAATAAAAAAATATACAAAGATGGTAGTCAAGTAATTTCAGCTACATATGCATCTAAAGTAGCATCTAACACCGCTTCAGTTTTTCTAGGTAAACATTTTGGTTCTGGATTTTATTTTAACGGAAGAATCTACTCTGTCAAAATATATAACAGAGAATTAACAGATACAGAAATTGCAAATAACTTTCAAGCTAATAAATTAAAATTATCGATTCAAAAGCCAGTCGTAACAGATGGATTGCAGATATTTTTAGATGCAAACTCTCCTCTATCTTATGCTGGAGTAGGAACTGTTTGGTATGACATTTCAGGCAATAATAATCACGTAACTCTTTTTAATGGGGTTTCTTTTTCTGGTTCTGGACAATCTGCATATTTTTATTTTGATGGCACTAATGATTTTGGATATACGGACTACTCAGACACAGTGACAGAAGGGACTTATGTTGTTGTTGGTAATCCTGATGGCCCACAAGTAGCTTATGCAGGGTTTATTTATGATAGAGGATCAGCGACGGGACTTCAATATAACGCAGGCGCAAACTTACTCGGTTACAATTGGAATAATACATATGATGCTGGACAATTTTCTTCAAATCTTACAATGCCCAATAATTCATGGTTGATGGCAAGCGCAGCAGTAGAGCCAACACAATCTAGATTATCTTTGAATAAAACTTTTGCATACAATAATGTTTCAATGGCATCACACTCTTATGCAAATATTTATATCGGTTATGATCCTGGTGGGAGCCGATATTTTAAGGGAAAAATTACAAAAGCTCTAGTTTATGATAGAGCGTTAAATCAAACTGAAATACTTTCTTTATATAGATATTTTATGTCTGATTATCATAAGATTCCACAACAAAATCTTATTCTTCATTTAGACGCTGGAGATGTTAATTCTTATTCTGGCTCTGGAACATCTTGGTATGAAATAAGCGGAAGTGGAAGCACAGCAACTTTAACAAATAGCCCTACATTTACACCTACAAATGGTGGTGGTTTTGTTTTTAATGGTTCTACAACATATGCATTAATGCCAACAGCAAGTAGATTTGATTTAGGAACAGGAAGCGCAACAATTATAGGATGGTTTAAAACTACTTCATCTGGTTTAAATTGCATAGCATCAAAGAGAAGTGGTGGATCAGGTTTTCAACTTTATGTTTTAAGCGCAAAATTATATGCAGATGGTGCTAATACGGATGGCAAATCATCTTCTCAATCTGTTAACACTGGAAAGATTTTTTGCGGAGCTGTAGTTTATGATAGAGCAGCTTCTCTTATGCGTCTTTATATTAATGGTGTAGAAGATGGAAATATAGCTTTAGCTTCTACAACTCTCACTGATGTAAATGACATAAATATAGGAAGGGGTACTTATGCTCTTATTCCTAGAGACTATTTCAACGGCACTATTTATCAAGTTCAGATTTATAACAAAGCTCTCAGTCCAAAAGAGATGAGAGAAAACTTTGAACTTTTAAGATCAAGATATGGAGTGTAATCTTATCTGCAAGGATGAAAGCATTACAATAGCCAAATAAATAAGAAGAAACTCAATTTCTTTTCTCCCAAATAAAAGAGCATAAAAATGGCCAATTCAGATAAGAATATTCGTATAGAAACAAACAAAGGTAAAAGTGGTTATCCTAATATTGCGTTTATTGGCTCTACAAATGATCCTATTTACCTTTATGTTTTAGATGACAATACAATATCTTTTGAAGGTTCTACTGGTCAGCTTTTTTCTGTTTCCAATTCAGTAACATCAGGGACTATTTTTTCAGTCAACGATATATCTGGTATTCCATCTTTAAGAATTGATGCTGATGGTACTGTAGGTATTGCTGAGTTCTCTGGTAATGTTGGTGTTGGTACTGTAAATCCACTATATAAGCTTGATGTCAATGGCGATATCAACGCTGGATCTTCAAAAACATATAGAATTGGCGGAACAAGAGTATTAGATTCTACAACTCTTGGTTCTTCTGTTGTTAATTCTTCTCTTACTGGTTTTGGCACAGTTACTTCTGGTACTTGGAACGGTAGCACTATTGCAGTATTATATGGTGGTACAGGCGCTACTACTGCTGCTGATGCTAGAACTAATTTAAGTGCTGCTACTGCTGGTACTAACTCTGATATCACTGTTTTAAATGCACTTCAAAGATTGCTTGTTACTATACCTACAGCAACAGGTATAGGTATTACAGTTAGGGGCGCAACATCTCAAACTGGCAACCTTCAACAATGGCAAAACAGTTCCGCTACAAACCTTTCTTGGATTAATAGTTCTGGTACATTTAACTTTGGAGCTGTTTTAACCCATGCTGACGGTAGAACTCCTGGTGTATCTGTTCAAGCTTCTAATGCTGCTGGTATTGTTGTTAGAGGTTTCAACTCTGATGGATACCCTGCAATTGAGGTACAAAACAACCCTGGGTCATTAATGGTTGGTTTGTATCCAAGCGGTAATATCCTTGGTATTGGCTTAACTATAACAGGATCCACTGCATCTACAAACACTACTACTGGTGCTGTTATTATTACTGGTGGTGTTGGAATTGGTGGATCTATAAATGTTGGTGGCGTTTCAAGATTTACATCAGCCACAGCATCCACTTCATCTTCTACTGGTGGCGTAGTATTTTCTGGCGGTATTGGTGTTGGTCTTACATCCTATTTTGCCAGTTCTTTATTTGTTCAAGGATCTACAGCATCAGGTTCCACATCAACAGGCGCATTAGTAGTAACAGGCGGAGTTGGAATTGGTGGTTCTTTACAAGTATTTGGCACTATAGATGTTGCTGATAATATTGAAGTATTAGCGCAAAAAGAAATCAGATTCTTCAATTCTGGTAATACATTCTATACAGGATTTAAATCTGGTGCATCTTCAGCAAATGTCACCTTCACATTGCCTATTGCTGATGGTACTTCTAATCAAGCTTTAATAACGAATGGTTCAGCAGGTTTAGGTTGGACTACATTCTTAACATCAGCAATTACATCTTTAAATGGATTAACAGCTGCAACACAGACATTTGCTACTGGTACTTCTGGATCTGATTTTAACATCTCTTCCACAACATCCACACATACATTTAACATTCCTTATGCTGGTGCTGCTTCTACTGGTCTTATCACCACTCTTGCACAAACAATAGCTGGTGCAAAAACATTCTCATCAGCATTAACAGTATCTGCTTCAACATCATCAACAGGCTTTTCTTCTGGTGCATTAACAGTTTTTGGTGGAGTTGGAATATCTGAAAATATAAATGTAAATGGAACTGCAAAGATAAACAGTTCTACAGCATCTACATCTTCAACATCTGGCGCATTAGTAGTTACGGGTGGCATTGGAATTGGGCAGACATCATATTTTGCTAGTGATGAATATGTCCAAGGCAGATTATATTTTAACCAAGCAACAGTGGGGAATGCTGGTACTACAGTAATTCCTTCTATTGCTTTTATTGGACAAACAAACAATCCAATTACATTATCAATTTTAGCTGATAATACTCTTTCATTTGAAGGTTCATCTGGTCAGTTATTCTCTATTAATAACAACCTATCATCTGGCACAATTTTCTCTGTCAATGATATTTCAGGCTTACCAATTTTACGTGCTAATGCTAATGGCACTCTTTCAATGGCAGAGTTTGGGACAAGTGTTGGAGTAGGCACATCATTACCTGGATTTAAACTTCATGTAATGGGTGATGTTAATATTGGCACTGGATACACTTATAGAATTAATGGCACGAAAGTAATTGATGCTATTTCTTTAGGAAGTGCAGTTGTTAGTTCTTCACTCACTTCCGTAGGTACTCTTACTTCTGGTACTTGGAATGCTACTACAATTGGCGTTCTTTATGGCGGTACTGGACAAACTAGCTATACAGATGGACAGTTATTAATAGGTTCCTCCACTGGTAACTCTTTAATAAAATCTACCTTGACTGCTGGAAGTGGTATTTTAATCACTAACGCATCTGGGGCAATTACAGTTTCTACTACTGGGGCTGGAATCACAAATCTTAATGGTTTGTCAGGTTCTTCTCAAACATTAGCAACTGGAACATCTGGTAGTGATTTCAATATATCATCAACAGGTTCAAGTCATACATTTAATATTCCAGATGCTTCAGGTTCCAATAGAGGTTTAGTAACAACAGGAACACAGACATTTGCTGGTTCTAAAACATTCTCCAATGATGTAACTGTCACTGGAAACTTAACTGTAAATGGAACAACCACTACAGTAAACTCAACCGTTTCTACCCTTGTTGATCCTGTATTTACTTTAGGAACTGCTACTGGTGGAACAAACCCAGGAACAGATGATAATAAAGATCGTGGTATAGAGTTTAAATATTTCTCTGGTACTGCAAAAACTGGCTTCTTTGGTTTTGATGATTCCACTGGTTTCTTTACATTTATTCCTGATGCTGCTAATTCTTCTGAAGTATTCTCTGGAACTACTGGAGTAATTGACGCAACAAGAATCACTGGTACTGCTGCAGCTTGGACTAATCCGATCACTTTCTCTCTTGGCGGTGATTTAAGTGGTTCTGTATCGTTCTCAGGTACAGGAAACACTACATTAACAGCAACTATAGCAGCTAATTCTGTCGCTTTAGGAACTGACACCACTGGACAATATGCTTCAACAATTGCTATATCAGGTTCAGGTATTACAGCAACAGCAGCAGCAGGAGATGATGGAACAGCATATACAATCTATTCATCTGCCGTTTCTACTAATACAGCATCTTCTATTGTATTAAGAGATGCTTCAGGTAATTTTTCAGCTGGAACAATTACCGCAAATCTTACTGGTACTGCAACATCAGCTCAAGTTATTTCTACAGTTACAGATACTAGCTCAAACCTTTACTTCTTAGGTTCTAGATCTTCCACAGGTTTTGCTGGTACTCAAGTTTATGTAGATACTAATGTTTATGCTGTTGGTGCTACGTTATTTGCCACTACTTTCACTGGTGCTCTTCAAGGTAATGCAGCAACAGCGACAACAGCTTCTTTTGCAGATCAATTAACTACACCAAGAACTATCTCATTAGGTGGGGATTTATCTGGTTCTGTTGTATTTAGTGGCGCTGGAAACACCACTTTAACTGCCACTATTGCCGCTAATTCTGTTGCTTTGGGCACTGACACTACTGGACAATATGCAGAGACAATTACTATATCTGGTTCTGGTATTACTGCTACTTCTGCTGTGGCTTCTGATGGTACTGGATATGTAATTTATTCATCAGCTGTTTCCACTAATACATCTTCCGCAATTGTATTAAGAGATGGAAGTGGTAATTTCTCTGCTGGAACAATCACTGCATCTTTAACTGGTACTGCTTCAACATCTACCAACACAACAACAACTGCACTTTCAGGAACAATGTATTTAACTGGTACATTAATTTCTGGTGCTGCTTCTGGTGGTACTGCATTACAAGTTGGTTCTGGATTAAGTTTTGTATCTTCTACTGGAACATTATCTGCAACAACATTTAGTGGAGCTTTATCTGGTACTGCAACATCTTCACAATTATTAGCTACAACCACTGATACCACCTCAACATTGTATCTTTTAGGAACAAGAAGTAATGGTGGTTTTGCTGGTACTGCTGTTTATGTTGACACTGGTATTTCTGCTCTTGGAAATACTCTTACAGCCACCACTTTTGTAGGATCTTTAACTGGTACTGCTACAACTGCAACAAATGCCACAAATGTAATCTTCTCTGCTGACACTACAAATACAAACAGAAGATTATTGTATTCTTACTCTGGAACTGGAAGTAGTGGAGTATTTAACACTGGAACATTATTTGTCAATCCATCAACATCTGCAGTGGGAGCATCAATCGTCACTGCAACTACATCACTTTCAATTAGACCTGGAATTGATGCTGCTTCTGGTGTAAGTATTGGTAACTCAGCTGGTACTGCATATGTTTATTTTGACACTACTAATAACAGAGTTGGAATTAATACAGCTACACCTCAGTACGATTTACACATTATCGGTGAATTATCTGCAACAAATAAAAGCTTCGTAATTGACCACCCTACAAAAGAAGGCATGCATTTACGATATGGTTCTTTGGAAGGGCCTGAAAACGGTGTGTATGTCAGAGGCAGATTGAAGAATAAAAACACCATTGAATTGCCTGATTATTGGGTTAATTTAGTGGATTATGATTCGATTACAGTTACTCTCACTCCTATAGGTAGATTTAGTGAATTATATGTAGAAAATATTGAAAATAATATTGTCTATGTACAAGATAATTGTTTAAATCTTATAAATTGCTACTTTACAGTGTATGCAGAAAGAATAGACATTCCTAAATTGTTAGTGGAGTATTAAATTGTGGCCCTTGCTTATAATCCAACTATTGTTTCAAGTGGATTAGTTGTTGCCTATGACCCTGCAAATCCAAAATGTTATCCTGGTTCTGGTGTAACATTTTATGATTTATCTGGCAACAATAATCATGGCACCTTAACAAATGGCCCAACAATTTCCAATAATCTAGCCAAATATACAGTTTTTGATGGCTCTAATGATTATATAGTATCTGCAAATAACACTGGAATTGCTGTTACATCTCCTAGAACAATTATGGCTTGGGCTTGGATGGGAAATGTTGCATCAAGTGTAATTGCAAGAATTGGGGCTTCAGCAGATAACCAAGCTTATGAAATGCAAGTTTGGTCAAGTAAGCTGATTATGCATAGATACGCTGGCGCTCCATCTCATGTTGAATCTACTTCTTCTGTAAAGCTTAATAGATGGTACCATTTTGCTATTTCTTATGATGGCTCTAATGTAAAGTTTTATATTGATGGTGCATATGATGGTGTTTCTAGTTTGTCTCTAAACACTGCTAACGCTCCTTTATATGTAGGTTCTCCTGTTTGGGGCGGAAATGGACATATGAATGGTAATGTCTCTCAAACTCTTTTATATAACAGAGAATTATCCGCCACAGAAATTAATCAAAACTACAACGCTACAAAAGGCAGGTATGCTTACACTGCTGATATTGTCACTAATGGGTTGGTAAGTGCATTTGATGTTGGTTCTGCTTTATCTTATCCAGGTTCAGGGTCTAGAATCTACAATGTCACTTCTGCTGCTGGGGCTACTGCTGATTTGAGAAATGGTCCTACTATTGTTGGTTCAGGTTCTACAGCATATATTGATATATCTGGATCATCTACTAGAGTTTTAGAATTCAGTTCTAATTCTTTTAGATCAATATCTTTTGCAATGTGGATTTCATCAAGTCAAGGTGGGTCTTATTATATAATTGACTGCCGACCAAGTTTTACAAATTATTTCTATGTAACTAACAGTGGTTTTTTTACTAAGTTGTATGTGAATGGTGTTAAAAGTTCGTTAGTTGGCCTAGATAACACTACAGTATTCCCAAGAAACCAATGGCTGCATGTTTATTGTGAATTGCCATCAAACAACACAGGTTCTATATTTTTTGGTAATAGATTTTCATTTGACGAACCTTTTACTGGAAGATTAGCTTATGTTAATTTCTATAATCGTGTTTTAGAATCATTTGAAATCCAGCAAAACTATGATGCTATGAGAGGGAGATACAGCTAATGGCTTCTGGATCTGGACCTCAAAGGGATTTAAGCGGGTTAGTGTTAGACCTAGATTTTGGCAACACTAAACTATATGCTGGAATTGGCACCACCGCAAGAAATAGCATATCTAATTTGTCAGCTGAAATTAAATATGGTCCTTTGTATGCTGGTCAATGGAATGGAAGCATTAACTTTGACAATGAAAATGATTTTATTATAATCAATAATTTTTCTGATATACAACTATCTTCTGGTACTGTTTATTGCTGGGTAAAAACTAGCATTGACACACCGTTTTTTAAAGCATTAATCACAAAAAATAACTCTTATGGTATTTTTTTAAGAAATGGATATCCTTTAGTTATTGATTGGGCTACAGGAATAGAATATCAACATACAAGCTCAATTGCTGATGGAAAATGGCACTATATAACATTGACATTTGATTCTGGTGTGTCAAATGGTTCTAAATTATATATTGATGGAGAAATAGCTCTTTCTTTTACATTAACAGTTGGAAATCAATATGCTGACCTTTATATTGGGGGCACAGGATATGTACCAGGAATTAACAAAAAAGGATTGATTTTTAACGTAGATGCTAACAACTTAAAATCATACCCAGGAACAGGAAACACTTGGTATGACTTAAGTGGGTATGACAGACACGTTACTCTATATAACAGCCCAGTTTTTGACAATTCTTCTGGTGGAGCTATTACTTTTGATGGTGTTAATGAATATGGAGAAGCTACAAATTGGGGAGTGATAGGCGGTACTTCTTCATATACAGTTACACAAATATTCAAAAAGCAAAACAATAATGATCAAATATGGTTTTCTTTTGGCACAGGAACAACATCTAGAGCTAATCAAATAGGCATAGGATCTTCAATTATAGGGGCTTTAAACTTTTCTAATTCTAATGCTTTTGAAACTTCTAATATAATTGCAGATACTTGGAACAGTTTATCAACCACATATAATGGAACTGTGCAGAAAGTTTATTTTAATGGTGTAAGAATTAAGCAAAAAACTACATCTTTGAATGTGGGATCAAGCAATTTATTTATTGGCAAGTCTAATATTCAAAGCCAATTTAGTTCTGTAAAATTAGGATCTGTTCAAGTTTACAATAGAGAATTAAGCCAAGATGAAATTACTCAAAATTATTTAGCATATAAAAATGTTTATATAAATACTTTAGGTGCTAGAACTATGGGGACTTTTGCTGATCCTGCCCCAAGTGGTTTAGCATTAGCAATGAGTTATCCTACTTTAACTTCGGGTTATTATTGGATTAAAAGCGCTTCAATGCCAAATGCGTTAAATATGTATGTTGATATGTCAAATGAAGGTGGAGGTTTTGATTACTATGTCATTACCGGAGGTACAAGCGTAGCTTATTCCACTGACACGCATTCTGGTGTTGTTTTGGGATTAGATTTAGTTTATCCAAGATCAAGAGATCATTGGAAGTCTATGTATGAGTTTGTAACTAATGTTTTAGGTTCAAGTTATGGAACATATCTTAGGACTACAGGTGCAGTATATAGGGTAGGCGGAATTGGAAATTATACCAGTTATGCAATGAGAGACCCTAATTCATACGAAAGTGGCGCACCTGATTGGAGAGTTACAGACGGTGGAAGATGGTTTATAAGAGATTCTCCTTATTCAGAACCAAATGGTAATTACACAAATTATGGGTTTTTAGGCTTACAATCGATGTTTGCGGATGGCACTATAACAGGTTTTGACGACGGAGGAGCCTTCTCTACTGGCACCTCTTATCTAGTGTCTACAAATGCAAAACCCTAGGAAAAAGAAATGATATTAAACATGATTAATATAGAAGGCCCTATTGGCGAAGAAAAAGATTGGATTTTTTATTTCACAATAAATGATTCTAATAATAATTTGATTAAATCCTATGAAAATGGAATTAAATTTTCTGATATATGGAAGCACTTAGGTGAAAATTCTCAAAAAGAAATAGCCTTCTCATTGGTTCATATCGCAATGTCTCACGGAAAAATCTAAAATGGCTACATATTATGTAAGAAATGACGGTAATGACAACAATGTCGGAACAAGTCCTGGCACTGCTGGTGCTTGGAAAACATTGACTAAAGCTCTTGGCTCATCTGGAATAAGTGGTGGAGACACCTTATATATTGCTCCTGGAGTATACAGAGAGACAGTTACAATTGGTTTTGCTTCTTCAGGCAGCACCACTTATATTTATGGTGATCCTAAGGCATTACAATTTGCTGGCGTTACTCCTGCTATTGTAAGAATTACATCAAATACACTTTACGATTCGTTAAGCACATATTTCACTCCATCATCTGATACTTTGATATCTGGCACTGGAAAAAGTAACATCACAATGGAATCAATGTACTTAGAATATACATACGCTGGATTAGCTATATCTTCTTGTAGCAATATTCAATTGCGTAATAGTGTTTTGACATCTCATAAGTTTACTTGGAGTGATACATTTGCTATTTCAATTACTCAGGATACAACTTTATTACCTCATAGATTTGAAAATCTAATTTCAATGGGAGGAACATTTACAAGATATATCCCAATCACAAGTGGAGTTGGCATAAGTGGATTCATGAATGTTAAAAATTGCCTTGCAATAGGTTATAGATATTACAATTCTGACACCGTGCATACTTTAAATAGCCCAATTACTTTTAATAACTGTACTTTTATTTGTTCTCAAGATTGGGCATTGCACACATATGGAATTGGCGTAGGCATGATTGACGTTTACAATACATTTGTTTGGAGTAATCAATATGCAAATGTTATATGGAATGGTGGCAATCATATCAACTATACAAATTGTAGATTTTCAGGTGTGCCTCAACACCATAACACAGCACCAAATAAACTAGTAAATTGCTCATATGGATTGCCGGGCTTAGATTTTGCTGAACAATTGTTATTTGGTTTGTCTCATACTCAATTTTTATCAAGTAAAAATAATGGATACTTAGTTGGGGCCGGAACTACTGCTGGGGCAGGTACATCTGATTTATTTGGATATAGTTGGCAACAAGCAGCATCTGATATTGGAGCTATACAATATAGATCTTTAAATAGCATTACTAACTTTGCTGCACCTGATAGGCAATTTGAATCTATAACCATTTCTCCTGATTCAACTGCTCAATCTTTATATATGATGCTTGGTGCTACAGGTGTCTCTTACAATGTAGCAGGCTTAGTGGCTCATTACACAAGAGATAATGCAGCTCCAGTTTCTATTACATTAGCTGCTCAAACAGTGAATGGAGCTTGGACTTCTGGAGGTTTTGCTGAAGTAAGTTCTTCAAATGCTCCAGGCTTGTATAGATTAGATGTTCCTAATGCTGCTTTTTCTTCAGGTGTTGGGAAAGTAATTGTTTCTGTAAGGGGAGGAGGTGTTAATGGTGCTTTCCATAATGTCTTACTCCAATATACTAGAACCCCTGATGTTGAAAAAAGAACATTCGTTTCTGGAAATACAAGTACAGTAGAATATATAAATATCACACAAGGAAACTCTGGTTCTGCTCTTACAGGTTTAGCTTATAATTCTTCTGGTTTAACAGCTTATTATGTTCGTCCTGGAGCATCACCTACAGCTATTTCTTTAGCAACACAAACAGCTACAGGTTCTTATTCTTCTGGAGGTTTTGTAGCTGTTGATAATACTAATATGCCAGGATTATATAGAATTGACATACCTAATGCTATGTTTAATTCTGGAGTAGACGAAGCCACTATTTATATTAGGGGCGCAGCAAATATGAATCCATTAAGAATTGAATATAGATGATAAGCAAAATAATACCCATTAATAAGGTTAATCATTCTGAATACATTTATATTCAAAGAAATGACACTTATAACAACAAGCCACTTACAGGTTTAGGCTTTTCTTCTTCTGGATTAAAAGCTTATTATTGTAGGAAAGAGTTTGCTGGTGTGGGTATTACATTGAGATCACATTCTGCTGGAGATCCTTGGTTTTCTGGTGGATTTGTTGAATTAGACTCTACTAATTTGCCTGGTTATTATAGAATAGATGTACCAAATGAGGTTTTTTCTTCAGGGTATGTTGATGATATTACAAACTTAGTAATTTCTGGTGCTACTGATATGGCCCCAGTAGTTATAAGTTATCAATTAAAGCCTTCTATTACAATTGCTGCAGCTGGAGTTTACAATAGAATCCTGACAGCCAATGAGATAAAAAATAAGTATGCTGCTTTTAGGGGTAGATTTGATCTTCCGCTTACTTATGTGACTCTTGGTACTGTTGGTAATCCTGCTAAAAGTGGATATTCTTTAAAGCAACAAAGCCCTGATCTTCCTTCTGGTTATTATTATATTAAAAATCAAAATATGCCCAATACTTTATATA
>Ga0247723_1000362_pt1 | contig 31391 bp, 50 predicted proteins | sample MSEWelMarce5H_FC_FD_189079 | JGI IMG/M metagenome (GOLD analysis project Ga0247723, IMG submission 189079) | Subsurface sediment microbial communities from gas well in West Virginia, United States - MSEEL Well Study Marcellus 5H_FC | ecosystem: Environmental > Terrestrial > Deep subsurface >... | reverse complement strand
GCATTGCGTGATGCAAAACTTTCAAGAAAAGATGCGACCACCGCATCTTCAATTTTCAAACAAATTTTAGAATCTCGGGATGAGCCTAAAGTTATTTTTGAAAATACACCTATTCAGAGTGAATCCGATGCGGTGGTAAACCAAGAAGCAGAATTGCTTAAAGCTTTTGAGCAAAGAGAACTTCTTAAACATCTTAACAATCGTTTAAAAGGATAAATCATGGAAAAAATCATTGAAAAACTAGACGCTATAGAAGCGGCAAATTTAGCAAAGGTAGAAGAAGTAACTGCTACTGTTGATGCTAAACTTGCTGAAACTGTAGCTTCTTTTGATGAAAAAGTTGCGGCACTTGAAGCTAAAGTTGCTTCAATTAATGCACCTACAACAATTAAAACATACAAATCAATTTCGCAAGAAGTTAATCGTATGGTTAAAGGACAACTTGCTGAATTTATGAAAGGCAATGGTCGCGTAGAAAAAGAAATTAAAATGTTTGAAGATGCTGGTCAATATGACGCATACCTCAAAGAAGCTTCAACTCTAACAGGTTCAGGCGCTGGCATTGGTGGTAGAACTGCTTATGATCCAGTATTTGCGGCATTGCGTTTAGAAAATCCTATGCGCGGTGTATCTCGTTCTGTTGCTACTGACGCTTCTACATATCAATTTAGAGCTAAAACAGGTAATGCTGGCGCTGGTTGGGGTTATGGTATTGTTAATAATACTGCGGCTACAACTGAAGCAACTTCAATTTGGCAATTAAACTTAAAAGATTTGAATGTTCAATTCCCAATTAGAACTGCGGCTTTAGATGACATCGATGGTTTGGAATCTAATGTAGTTTCAGATATGTTAGCTGAATTTAGCCAACGCGAAGCTCAATCTATGATTATAAACAACGATCAAGGTGTGGCTAGTCCAACTGGCGGTGGTGGTTCTGACGGCTTACGCGGTCTTAATCAATATCCGGGCGCTAATGCTTCTTACACAGGCGGCACAACATCAGCTTCAGATTTTGGCTCATCAGGCACAGCATCAAGCGATGGTTTGCATGATCTAGCAACATACGATCAATTAACAACAAACGGAAACGCATTAACAAACAATGTAACTTATGAAGATGTTGTTAATTTTGTTTATGCATTACCACAAGCATATTGGACACCTAATGCTAAATTTGTTATTAACCCTGTAATGCTTTCAGCAATTCGTGGTTTAACAGATACACAAGGCAGACCAATTTATGTTGATGGTTTAGCACGCAATGATGGTATTGTAGGCTCATTACTAGGTTTTGATGTTGTAGTTAATACCTATGTAAATGCACCTTCTAAATATTCAGCATCGGCTGGAACTGATAGTTTATATCCAATGTATTTTGGTGATTTTACTAGAGGTCATACTATTGTTGATCGTTTAAACATGGTATTACGCCGTTATGATCAAACATTGCCAGGTTCTATTACTTTCTATGGCGAAAAACGATTAGCAACATCTATTGTTGATCCTTTTGCTTTAGTTCGTTACAGATCAACTGCAACTGCTGATCTATAGCATTAATGTAATACGGGGAAAAGGCGGTTTTATCGCCGCCTTTTTTTCTTAACTAATTAGGAATACAAATGAATACATCTGAAAAAATTTTAAATGGCATTAAACAGGCTTTAACTGAAGGTCAAGCCACAGTTAATTTTACTGATAATAATAAGACCAAAGATGTAGAAGAAGCATCAACGCTAACAGGATCAGGCTTAAATATTGGTGGTCGAGTTTATTTTGATGACGCTTTTGCCGCTTTAAGATATGCAAACCCATTTAGAATGGGAAGCCGTCAAGTTACATACACAGGATCAGCCGCTCAATTTGTGGCTAAAACAGGTAATGCCGCAGACGCAACAAACCCTTTTACATACCCTGTAACTCCTAATAGTGGTAGCCCAAATATTGCTACAACAATATGGCAATTGCCCACTAGAGTTATTACTGCACAATTACCAATTAGAACTGCCGTTATGGATGATATTAATGGCATCGATCCAGCTATTTCTAACGACTTAATGCTAGAGCTATCATCGCTAGAAGCACAGTCGATGGCTATTAACAACGATCAAGCAGGATCAACAACAACAACAACCGGTGGAACTAGCGGTTTGCGCGGTTTAGTTGTTTATAACACAAGCACTTCAGCCGCATCTTATGGCTCAAGTGGAACTGCTATAACTAATGGTATTCATACTATTTTAAAAGAAGAGTTTTCAGCTTCAGCAATCACTTATGACGATATTGTTAATGCGGCCAATTTATTGCCCGGTCAATATTGGGCATTACCTACAACTGCATGGCACTTACATCCTTCTTTAATTTCTCAATTAAGAAAATTAAAAGGATCGACAGGTGGCGCTCCAATGTTTGTTGAAACGGGAACGGAAGATGGTGGATCATTAGTTTATTTATTTGGATTCCCGGTAATTGTTAATCCTTATTTAGATGCTCCAGCCGCAGGTAAAATTTCAGGCGTGTTAGCAAATTGGGATCAATTCTTAACTATTGCTGATGCAGAGGAAATGAATATTAAACGCTTTGATCAAACTGCACCGGGCTTTATTACTTTATTTGCAGAAAAACGATTAGCATCAACTGTTAGAAATCCTTTTGCAGGCGTATTTTTAGTAGGGGTTTAATAATGAGCGACACGCTTGGGCAAGTGCCGTATGGAACTACTCGCAATCCGTTCAATTATGATAAATTTGAACAGATTAGTCGCGACTTAACTACAAACTGGTTAAGTATAGACGAAATAGCGCAACAGTTAAATTTAGGAACTGACGAATCGCAAGATACTTACTTGGAAAGTTTGGAACTAGCGGTTCGTATGCATATTGAAGATTATCTTGGTATGTCAATCTTTCCTACTGCATATAGAGTTTACTATGGCTTATCAGCTAATTTTTCAACGCCTGTTTATTTAGATTTACCAGTTACAAGTTATGTTGATAAGTTTAATAGCGGTAATTTAGCTATTAATAAAGTTGCTTATTACAATGGGAACACACCAAGCACTTTAACAACTATTGCTTCTAGTAGTTATTACTATGATTCGACAGGAAATAAAGTTGTTTTAAGTAGCGGTATTCCATCGGATGTAAGCACTTATAGAACAAGCCCTGTTATTGTTGAATATACACAAAATGCAAACTTTACACAGGCTTATCCTGTAATTAAGCAAGCTGGCTTATTATTATTTACGCATCTTTATAATAATAGATCAGAATCAGTTGCAAGTGGTTTGCAAAAGATTCCTTATGGAGTAGATTGTTTATTAAGACCTTATAAACCATTGGTAATGTAAATGGCAATAACAAAATTTGAAACAGTAGAAGTTAATGATTTGTCTTTTGCCACAAGTAGTTATGGTGAAACACAAACAACTAAAACGCTTAAATTTACAAGTAGGCCATTAATATCCGAAGTAAGAGCTAATGTGGCCACTTCAGAAAAATTTAGAATATATAGTGATTTGGTGCAAATGAAATTTAATTACACACCAAACACAAGGGATATAGTAGATAACGATAATTTATATTCGATAACTTATCAAAATGTTGATTGGCGAATAGCTGATTCTAGTATATCTAATGATAGAATGAGTGTAACTTTAATATGTTACTTTAATAAACCAAGTGTAGATGTATAGATGGCAACTCAACAAGATGTTAGGGAATATGCACAGGCAATACAGGCACAATTATCTAGTATAGTTACGCCTATACCTGTATATGCTAATTTTAATAGAAATTATGCAACGCAACCTAAATTTCTTACTTGGCAATTAAGAGATGTGCATCAACCAGTATATACTGGCAATATACAAAGTATTAAAGGCATAGATACACCTGTTTTTCAGATTAGTGTGTTTACACAAAATATGGCAGATGGTTTTGATACCGCTAACGATATTTTGCAATCACTACATGGCTATAGTGGAACTTTTGGTGGCGGCGGTCATAGTTTTAATGTTTCAAAAGCAGATGTAGTGTGGTTATATCATGGATACGACAATGAGATTGGGCTTCATAATATATTTATGGATTGCACCTTATACATACCAACATAAGAACTTTTTTAATTTTTTAATGTGAGGAAATAATTATGGCACTTCCAAATAAAGTTTTACCGGGTTTTAGCGCATCTCTATATTGCCAACCGGGTGCAACTCCAACTGTTTTAACAATAGCTGAATTATCAGATTGGACAGATGTTAATCCAATTGCGGTTGATGCTAATCTTTTGCCAGTAGAAGCTATTCCTGCTTTTGGCCAAGATGATGCAATGGCTAATTACAATGTTGCAGGCTCTCGTCAATCTGACAAGATTCCTACACAAGCCGCTCCAACATCAATGAGCATTACTGCGGCATGGAATCCTGCAGATACACAATTACTATTAATGAGAGATGATGCTGAAAATGGCACAATTGATAGAACTTTTGTAATTTTAGCAACTGATGGCACAAACTATGTTGCTTATGCATTTAATGGTCGCGTAGGTCAATTCCAAGTTGATCCTAACCCAACTGCTGAAGCTAAATGTATGTTTACAGTTCATCCGCGCGGCAACCAATACGGATGGTCTAACTCTTAATTAATTGAGGAAAAGAAATGACAACACAAGTTAAAACAACTGATGATCTATTAAGTTATTTGGTATCCCAAGCTGGTTCAGGTCAAAAGAACTGGTTTGGGTTTGCCCAACAACGATTAACAGGCATTGCTTTAGCCCATGATATTGCTAAAAATCATGCTGATAAATTAACGCCCGAACAAGCCGTTGATTACGCTATTAAACTTAATAATACGATTTATCAAAAAATAATTAAGGCGGAATAATGAGTGTCAAGTTTGCCGTCAATGGTTTAAAAGAAACTCTTGATGCATTTAAAGAATTTCAAGAGCAATTTGGCGACAAAGACGCAAAAAGCAAAGTATTAATACCAGCCGTTAGAGAAGCCATGAAACCTGTATTGGCTATGGCTAAAGCACTATCACCTAAAGACACAGGCGCATTGGATCGTTCTTTGTATATCACCGCAAGGCGACCTACTAGAAAAGATATGAAGTCAAGATATGTAACTCCAAAAGATTCTGTCATATCGCTTGTTTCATCTCGGCCAATTCCTAAAAAATTAAAACAACAATTTCACGCTCAATATGGCGATCTAAAAGGCAAAGAGTATAAAAAGGCTAAAAAAAAGTTTTATACTGAAGCTGGCGTTATGTTTGATGCTAGAGCAATAGCAAACGAATTTGGAACGGCTAATATGTCAGCCAAACCATTTATGCGTGTTTCATTAGAATCACAAGCTCAAGCCGTTGCAACAAAATTAGGTCTTATTATTAAACAAAAAATGGATTCTTATAAAGCAAAAAATTTAACAACATAAGGAAAAGATATGAGTAAATTAGGAAGTGCGCTCGGTAAAAAATACGAGGAAAATAGATTATCAGTATTAACTAGGTCGTTTGAATTAGGCGATCATACATTTAAAGTAAGAGTGCCAAGCGTATCTGAAATTGAAGCTATTTATAATTACTTTAAAAATCCTAATGAGGAAAAAGTTGAGATTGAGTATCAAAAAATGCTCAAAGAATTTGATGGCCTTAAAGAAAAAGAAGGCGTAGAAATAAAAGATAATGATATGGTTATTGATGGCAGATCAATGAGAGAAACCGCCAAGAATAAACATATATTGCAACATAGAATAGTTGAATATATTAAATTTCTAATACCTGAAACAGGATCATTAGAAGATATAACTTATGAAGATGTAGAAGCTGAATTTCCATTGTCAGTTCAAATGACATTAGTGGAAAAAATTAATGAGGTTATTAGCCCTGACTATAAAGACATAAAGTCAAAGTAGCAAGCTCGTTAAGAACTCAAGTTAGAGCGGCTATGGTCTTTAACGGGCATACAATACAAGATATAGACGCTTTAGATGAAGCAACCATGAATGAAATAACAGTCATGTATGCTGACGGGTTAATTGGAAATAGAAGCTTATTAACTATGCAAGGAACTCTTACATCGGGAGTTTTTAATTATTTAAGAGCAAGTAGTAGCCCGCCTTATACTCTAAAAAGCGTTTTGGGTAGTGCTTATGATTATATTTATGGAATAGAAAAAGCTGATCCTAGCAATTCTTTACTTTTATTTATGAGCCAAGCACCAAACTTTAAAATGGATAGATTTAAAGGTAAGTAATTATGGCAATTATTTCAAGATTAGCGGTTTTACTTGGGCTTGATGCTGGCGAGTTTAATGCCAATCTAGGCAAGGCTAAAGACAAAGTAGAAGGCTTTAGCACAGGCGCAAAAATATCTTTACTTGCGGTTGGAACTGCTTTTGCCGCTTCCGCTCGCGAAGCAATTAACTTTGCCGACAGAATAAATGATGTCGCTAAAGCTAATGAAATGTCCGTTCAATCTGTATTGCGGATGTCCAATGCTCTATCTCAAAATGGTGGTAATAGTGATGATGCTGGTAAACTTATGGCATCATTCGCAAATAAAGTTGATGAAGCCGCGCAAGGATCAGAAAAAGCACAAAAAGCATTTTTATCTATTGGCGTATCTTTAAAAGATTTAAGAACTCTTGCCCCTCAAGATTTATTTGAAAAAACTGTTAAATCATTAGCCGCAGTTGAAGATACTACTAGACGAAATGCTTTAGCTATGGATATGTTTGGCCGAGCTATTCGCGGTGTTGATATTAAAGGGCTGGCTGATGAATTTGAAAAAAGTAAAAATAAATTTGCAGAATCAGACGAAACATTTAAAAAAATAGGCGTTTCAGTTGATCGTTTAGACAAATTATTTTTTAATTTAAAAGTAAATTTAGCTGAAGCACTTGCGCCTGCTTTTGATGCGGCAACACAAGCAATGGAAAGGCACTTTGAAAAACAAGGTAAATTAGTTCAAAGATTTGCAGAGATTAGAAAAGAAGCAGGATGGTGGGCGGCATGGAAAGACAAAGAAGGTTTTCAAAAATATGTTGCTCCAAGTGAAAGAGAATTTGGATCAGTTCAAGGTGCTAATGTTCCCGGCATCATGTCAGGTATTGGTGGTGTAGCCGCACCTAAAAAAAATATTAGAGAGGTTACGGAAGCTAGAAATAAAGAAGCTGAAGCTGAAGCAAAACGATTGGCTGAAGCGGCAAAAAGGCAACAAGAATTTTATGAAAAAGAATTGCTTATTACTCAAGCAAAAGGTTTGAGATTACAAAAAGAACATGAATTAGCTTTTCTTACAGAGAATGAAAGAAAACTTCAATTAGAATTATTTGACATAGAACAAAAGCGTCAGCAATTAACTTTAGGCGATCAATTTGGTCGTAAGATGACTGAAGATCAAGCTAATAAATGGGCTGAAGCTGAAAAAGCTAGGGCTAAAGAAGCATATCAAATTGGTGAAGCTCAAAGAAGTTTTGAGTTTGGTTGGCAAAAAGCTTTTGCTACTTACGCAGATAACGCTTCCAATGCGGCTAAATTAGGTGAGCAAGCATTCGTATCTGTAACACAAAATCTTGAAACTGCATTAGAAAGATTTGTTGAAACAGGCAAATTAAGTTTTGGTGATTTAGCAAAAAGTATTATTGGTGATTTACTTAAAATACAATTAAAAGCTCAAGCTACATCTATATTTCAATCATCAGGTATTGGTAGTTTTTTTAGTGGTCTATTTGGCGGCGGTGGTGGCGGCGGTGGAAAAGCTTTTACAGGCGGAATTAAATTAAAAGGATTTGCTGATGGTGGTAATCCGCCAGTTGGAATGCCAAGTTTAGTTGGCGAGAGCGGCCCTGAATTATTTATTCCTAAAACCGCAGGCACTATTATTCCAAATAATCAATTAGGCTCTGCTATGGGCGGTGGCCCTCAAGTAGTGTATAATGGGCCTTATATTGCAAGCATGAGCGCTATTGATACGCAATCTGCAACACAATTTTTATCACGAAATAAACAAGCGGTATTTGCGGCTAATCAATCCGCTACAAGATCATTGCCACAATCGAGATCATAATTATGTCATTAAATACAATATTACAAGTTTCAGAATCAATTGCAATTAATGATCAAAAGCTTGTAGGTCAAGTTTTAAGTCGCAATCAGCGCATCTCAACTTCCGAACTTCTTACTGTTCAACCTTTTGAATTTACTATGAATCCTATGAAGTATTTGCTTTATAGTCAAAATAGGGATTTATTATCATCCTTGCGTGTAGCAGATAAAGCTACAGAACAATATCTTAATTTTACAAATATTGGTTGGCTTAATTATGTAGCTTATCAAGGCGATATGACATCAGGTCAAATAACGGCTTGCCAATGGCAAACTTCAAGTGCTAATAAAACACTTGTATTAGGTAGTTTGCCTAGTATATCTTCAACGGCTTATATTGTTAAAAAAGGCGATTTTTGCCAAGTAGGTCGATATGCTTATATTGCAACGGCTGATGTTCAAAGAGGTGGAAGCTCAACTGTTAATATTCCTGTTCACAGAAATCTAATTGATACTCTAGCAAGTGCAGTTGGCGCAGTTATTGGACAATATGGAACAACTATATCTTTAGGCGGTGGCACTTATACAGGCGTTACATTTCCTGTTATATTGCGCGAGTATCCTACTTATACATTAGTGCCTATGACTAATGATTCATTTATATCTTGGAATGGCCCTTTTGTAGCAATTGAAGATGTTCTATGAATGTAATAACTCCCGTAACTAATACTAACAATATAAGAATGGCAGACTTTGTTCGCGTTACTACGCGAGCTACTGTTATTGCTGGCAATCTTGTTATTGGTCAAACTTATACAGTTAGAACTACTGTTACAGGCGCAGGTGCGGTTACAGATTGGACATTAGTTGGCGCGGCCAATAATAACTATGGAACAGTATTTGTAGCCACAGGTATTGGATCAGGCACAGGAACAGTTTATGAAAGTGTTATTTATAGATTTGCTACAACACCAAGCGCATTAACTATAGCCGCAGTTGATAGCGAACCTTTTGACGCATTAGGTGGCCTAGTTAAAATTAATGATGTTCAAAGAGATATTAAATCAACCGCCAATGAAACAAGTATGACTATTGTGGGTATTGATACCGCTTTATTAGGTTGGACATTAGGCCATGAAATAAAAGGTTCTTATATTGAAATGTGGCATGGATTTTTTGATACTAATGGCGCATTAATAACAACAGGCGGCACAGGCGGTTTATATAAATTTTTTACGGGCTATGTAAATTCTTTTGCTATATCCGAACAATGGATGGAAGAGATAAGAATGTATGTGGGCGTTATAAATATAGCCGCATCAAGTATTCAAATTATTTTACAAAATAGAACTGCCGGTCGATATACCAATGATAACGCTTGGATGTATTGGAATCCAACGGACACTTCTATGGCAAGAGTTGGCTTTATAGAAACAATTAATTATTCTTTTGGCAAGGATGTATGATAAGACAAGCTACAAAATACGACAAAATACAATTACAAAATATGATGCGAATGTTTAGGGATGAAAGCCCAATAGAGCAATATAAAGATATTGATAATCCTGATTATTTTAATTCCATTATAGATAGTATTATTGCAGGTCGAGGTGTGATTTTTCTAAAAGATAATATAGGATTTATTATGGGCATTATTAGCCCTGTAGTATGGTGCGATAAAACTTTAGCATTATATGAATTAGCTTGGTATGTAAAACCTGAATATAGACATAAAACAGTTGGATATAAATTATTAAAAGCTTATATAGATAAAGCTAAAGAACTAAAAGATCAAGGCAGAATTAAATTATTTACGATGACTAAAATGACAACAAGCCCTGATATTAATTATGCAAGATTTGGATTTACTAAAATAGAAGAAAATTGGATGCAATGATTCGTTTTATATTAATATTTTTAATTTGGTTTTTATATTGCTCTGAAGCATTAGCGGCAGGTTCTATTATTGCCGCCGCTATTGGCCTTTCAGGATTTACTGCAACAGTTGTTGGGTTTGCAATTAATATGATTGCATCAACTATTGTATCTAGTCTTTTTGCGCCAAAACCACCAAGCGCAGGTAATTTTGAACAGGCTAATCAACCTAATCCTGGCAGTCGCCAACAACTTCCGCCTGCTGGCGATAATAAATTGCCAGTTGTTTATGGCAAAGCTTATGTAGGTGGCATTGTTACCGATATGTCTATTACGGCAGACAATCAAGACATATACTGGGTTATATCTTTATCTGAAGTAACAAACACAGAAACAGGTGGATCGCCTGATACTATTACTTTTGGAAATATATATTGGGGCGGTAAAAAAGTTAATTTTAATGTTAATGGATATTCTGTCGATTCATTAGAAGATGAATCAACTAGCGAAGTTCAAAATATAGCTGGATATATGGATATATATTTATATCGTAATGGCTCAAGCAATCCAACTAATAGTGGAATATCTGCAATAACTGTTATGCAATCAGCAGGATTAATTTATACATGGGATAGCACTAAATTAATGAGCAATTGTGCTTTTGCAATTATTCATCTTAAATATAATGCTGATCGTGCTTTAACTGCATTACAATCAACAAGGTTTGAAGTAACAAACTCAAGAATTGCTCCCGGCGATTGTTTCCTAGATTATTTTACTTCTACAAGATATGGTGCGGCTATTGCTACATCTCAAATTGATACTGCATCATTAACTGCTTTAAATACTTATTCAAATGCATCTTTTACTTATACGCCATATACAGGTGGAAGCTCAACTCAACCAAGATTTCAATTTAATGGCGTAATAGATACTAATCAAAAAATTATGCAAAACATTCAAGCAATGTCAGATTGTTGCGATTGTTTGGTTAAATATAATGAGATTACAGGCACTTGGGGCGTTATTACACAAACACCATCTTATACAATAGCAATGGCTTTAAGCGATAGTAATATTATTTCGCCTATACAAATAACACCAATAGATTTGGCAAATTCTTTTAATGTTATAGAAGTTAAATTTCCTGATGTATCAGAAAAAGATACATTTAATTCAGCAACATTTAATCTTCAAACTATTGCACCTCAATTATTATTTCCAAATGAGCCTGTTAATAAACAATCAGTTAATTTATATTTAACAAACAACAATGTAACGGCTCAATACCTTGCAAACAGAATGCTTGAAGCGGCAAGAGAAGATTTACAAGTTGTTTTAGAAATTACATATATTGGCATTCAATTAGAAGCTGGTGATATAGTAACAGTAACTAATACTAATTATGGATGGGCGGCTAAATTATTTAGGGTATCAAAAGTTATAGAAAAAATAGCAGACACAGGTGCAATTACGGCTGAATTAACTTTAATGGAATATAATCCACAAGTTTATGATGATCGCAATATAACTCAATTTACACCTGCACCCAATACAGGTATAGGATCACCTGTTACTTTTGGCACAATTCCCGTTCCTGTTATATCAGCTAATTATCCATCAGTTGATAATCCTTATTTTGATATAACTGTTACAAGCTCAAGCGCTGGTATAACGCAATATGCTGAAATTTGGTATTCAGCCTATCAATACCCAACAACTGCTCAACTTATATTTGCAGGCACTACGGCCATTCAATCTAATGGCAATCCTTATAGTCCTAATACTGCTATGCCAACTGTGCAACTTTATGGCATTTCAGCAGGTAATTGGTATTTTTTTAGTCGCATGGTTAATCAAATTGCAACAAGTGATTTTTCATTAGCATCAGCCGTTTTTCAATGGCGACCAAGAACATTTCAATATACTGAAAAATATCTTTCTGTAGCTTATGCTGACAATATTACTGGATCAAGCAACTTTAATTTTAGCCCTGCTAATAGACTTTATTATGGTCTTTTTAATACTGCATCATCAAGTCCATCTTCTAATCCTGCCGATTATAAATGGTATTTAGCTGATCCTGCTTTTGGAACTAATATTTACCTTGCTTATGCAAATAGACAAAGCCGTAAATTTAGTTTTGACACAGACTTTGCAGGTTACGCTGGCGCTACTGGTTCTTTTGTTCCTACTACTGCATTAAAATTTAATCCTAGAATATGGTCAGCTTTACCTGATGGAACAAATATTATTGATTTAGATCAAGCTACTGGACAAGTGATTGGCACAGGAACAACAACTATTGGCACAGGTCAAATTAAAGTTCAAAATACTAATACAGGGCAAGTCGTAGCTTCACTAGATCAATTTTTAGATTTTGGTGGCCCTTCTACTAAAACAGGAAGTGCCGCTACTTTAACGATTGATATTTATGGTCGAGTAGTAGGATTTACTGCTCCTGATGATTTTTTTATTACGATTGATAATTTTGATGCTACTTCAGGTCAAACTGTCTTTAGCGTTACTCGCGATGCTAATTATATTGTTGATCAATGTTTAGTATTTCAAAATGGTTGTTTATTATCTGAAACAGAATATACAGACGCATCAGCAAGCGTTACATTAAGCGTAGGTGCTACTTTAAATGATGTTGTATCAGTTATATCTATGCGCGCTAAATCTAGTGGCGTATTTTATGATAATACTCATTTAACTGTGGATAGTGTATCAGGTGCGGATGTAGTTTGGGATAGTGCAACTATGCCTTATCAAGCTATTTTGGTTGGAAGTAAAATGACTTTTGCCAATACAGGCACTCCAACTCAATATACTGTATCAAGCGTTAATTACTTAACGCGAACTATTACCTTTACAACAACTGTAACAAGTGTTGTAGCTGGCGACAATATTTATAATTATCGTGCTACAAATGCTTCTTATCCTGCTTTTACAAGGTGGGAAGAAGATTTAACTTCAGCTTCTAGTTTTACCCCTACATTATGGGAATTTCAATCAGGGTATGAATTTTTATTTATAAATGGAACTGTTTTAAATGAGCAAGATTTTGATATAGCAGGAAATGTATTAGGCAATTTTCCATCAACAACAACTGGCAAATTAATTAATATTCAATTTAGTGGTAATAATTTAACAACTCCTACAGGAACACCTGTTAATGTATTAACTTTTAGCGTAGCAGGACAAACTAATTATTCATTTAATTTTGGTGCTAACGCTTTCAATTTATACGCAAATGGGTTATTATTAGAAGAATCTGTTGATTATACTACTTCCACAGGTGTATGGAGTTTAACAACTGCATATACAACAACTTCAGTCGTATTTATTCAACAAACATTTGCGTCCGCAGGTGCGGCATAAGGGGAAAAAATGACACAAGCTTTTAATTTAAGCCAATTGGCTAATAAAGTAAATACATCAGGTCAGCTTGATGTGGCCACAGGTGTTACAGGCATTCAAGCGGTTGCTAATGGTGGCACAGGGGCGGCAACTTTAACTGCTAATAATGTTCTTTTAGGTAACGGCACAAGCGCCATTCAAGTAGTAGCTCCTGGATCAAATGGTAATATATTAACTTCAAACGGATCAACTTGGATATCATCCACGCCAGCAGGTGGCGGTGTTACTTCTCTTAATGGTCAAACAGGTGCAATTACTAATACTACATTATATGCTATTGGTAGTTATATTACAGGTAGACCACAAGATAGAACAAGTTATGACGTTAATACTACTATTGCTGGAAGCAGTTTATATGCAACAGGCACATCCATTTATAGAGCCAACACCACTTGGAATGTAGCGGCAAATGGAACTGTAGCCGTTACTTTAATAAATACAGGAACTTGGAGATGTATGTCAAGTGCAAATGCTGATAATACTGGTAGCGTGGCTTCTTCAGGTCTTTGGGTAAGAATATCTTAAAGGAAAATATATGAATTATACAAATGTAAAAAACCCTATTTGGGCTAACGCAGAACACACAGTTATTAACTGTGAAGTAGACTTTGATGACTTAAAAGAAAAATTTGTGCCATTTAGTGCTAATCCTTTAGATACAAGCAACCCAGCATCTAAACAAATATTTGACCAATGTGTAGCGGGTAATTATGGTGTAGTAGCTGAATATGTGCCACCACCACCTTATGTTCCTACTGCTCAAGATAATAAAGTTACTGCGGTTAATTTGCTAACACAAACTGATTGGACAACAATTCCTGATGTTGCTGATCCAGCATTAAGTAATCCATATTTAACTAATCAAGCAGAGTTTATTACATTTAGAAATCAAGTAAGAGTTATAGCTATAAACCCTGTAGCTGGAGATGTAAATTTTCCAACAACTCCTACTGCAATTTGGTCGAGTTAAATTATAATTATAAAAACAAGATAAGACCATCGCATTGCGTCAGAGAGATGCTTGCGTTATTAACCTTGTAAGGAAAAAAAATGGCGATCTTTAATAAAAATACCCTTCAACAAGTGTCGGGCTTTGATAATGAAATTATTGCAGGCGAACTTGTATATAATCAAAAAACATATTGGAATTTAGCATTTAAAAGCAATGGAACGCCAGTTGATTTAACTGGAGTTACTATTAATGCTCAAATTATTCGTAGGCAATTATCTAATATTCGTGATTCTCGTTATGGGCTTACTTTTGATATTGCAGATTATAGCCCACCACCATCCCCTGTTTCATTAACTATATCTAATCGTGTTGATGCCGCAGGCTCATTTACTTTAGAAATAGACGAATCCACATGGTCAGTTATTTCTACTGACGCACAATTAGATATTAATGCTGATCCTTGCGTAGGTTTTTCAGGTAGAATTAAAATTTCATTTCCAGCGAGTGGCTCAACTCCAGCGCAAGATATGATTATATTTTTATTATTTTTAGTGCGATCAGACGGAGTGGTAAACTAACATGGCTAATTATCAAATAGATGTTGTTGATTCAAATAATTTAACAGTTGAGCTTACTACTGCTGGTCAATCAGGATATAGTGGTTTATCAGGTTTTTCAGGATTTTCAGGTTATAGTGGCGCAGGCGGTAGTGGAGCTAGCGGCTTTAGCGGCTATAGTGGTTTTAGCGGTGCTACAGGCCCACAAGGTATATCAGGCTTTAGTGGATATAGTGGTCAGGATGGTCAGTCAGGTTATAGTGGTCAATCAGGCTATAGTGGTCAATCAGGATTTAGCGGATATTCAGGATCAGGTATAAGTGGTTATAGTGGAGCTACAGGCCCTCAAGGCATAAGTGGCTTTAGTGGCGCACAAGGAATTAGTGGCTTTAGTGGCTATTCAGGTCAAAATGGCGCTAGTGGTATATCAGGTTATTCAGGTTTTAGCGGATCAGGCGTAAGCGGATATAGCGGATATTCAGGCGTAAATGGTTTAAGTGGTTATTCGGGTTTAGACGGCGCTAGTGGCTATAGTGGTTTTAGTGGATTTAGTGGCCAAATTGGCGCATCCGGTATATCAGGCTTTAGTGGTTTTTCAGGCGAAGTTGGTGCGCAAGGCTTTAGCGGATTAAGTGGTTATTCCGGCGCGTCAGGCATATCAGGTTTTAGTGGATATTCAGGAATAAATGGTTTAAGCGGATATTCAGGTCAAGATGGCCAATCAGGATATTCAGGCTATAGCGGTTTTAGCGGTGAAGTTGGTTTGTCAGGATTTAGTGGCTATAGCGGTTTTAGCGGACAAGTAGGTCAATCAGGTTTTTCAGGATTTAGCGGTGCGTCAGGCTATTCAGGCATTAGCGGATTTAGCGGAACTCCCGGCTCATCATCAAGCTTTTTTGAATACAATGCAAATACAACTGCAACATCAGGTTATCCGGGAAATGGATATTTAACTTGGAACAATGCAACTCAAATAAGTGCAACGGCAATTAGTGTTTCACATCTTACTCAAAATAATGATGATGTTGATATTTATTTGGCATTACTAAAAGAAACCGAACAATTTGTTATTCAAGATAGAACTTCAAGCTCTAATTCTCAAACTTGGGAAATTAATGGAACGCCTATTCATTATAATGCAGGCACTTCTACTTCTTATTGGGAATACCCTGTTAATTTAATTTCAAGTGTAGGCACAGGCACTACAGGTTTTTCTAATAATCATGATTTAATATTTGCTCTTGTTAATGGTGTATCAGGCTTTAGTGGCTATAGTGGTTTTAGTGGTTATAGTGGTTTTAGCGGAGCGTCAGGCATTAGCGGATTTAGCGGTTATTCGGGACAGGTTGGCGCTCAAGGTTTAAGTGGTTATAGCGGCTATAGTGGTTATAGTGGCGAACAAGGTTTAAGCGGATTTAGTGGCATTAATGGCGCTTCAGGTATATCCGGTTTTAGCGGTGCTGATGGAGCTAGTGGATATAGTGGTTTTTCAGGCTATTCAGGTGCGGAAGGTATAAGCGGATTTAGCGGCTATAGTGGATGGAGTGGCGAAATTGGCGCTCCCGGCTTGTCAGGATATTCAGGTTATTCCGGCTATAGTGGCGAACAAGGTTTGTCAGGTTATAGTGGCATCAATGGCGCGTCAGGTATATCAGGCTTTAGTGGAGCTGAAGGCGCAAGTGGCATTTCAGGTTATTCAGGCTATTCAGGTTCGGGCGTGTCAGGCTATAGTGGTTATAGTGGCTATAGTGGCATTAACGCAACTAGCACCGCAAGAGTTGTAACTGATTTCACACCTACTGCCGGGCAAACTGTATTTAATGTTTCATATACTGTTGGTTATTTAGATGTATATCGAAATGGTGCTAAATTAGCTGATGCTGATGTAGTGGCTACTAATGGCACATCATTTACTATTAGCCCTTGCACAGTAACCGATGTTGTTCAAGCTATTGCTTACACAGGTATTAATATTGGCGTGTCAGGTTTTAGCGGTTTTTCAGGTTATTCAGGCTTTAGCGGAATTAGTGGTTATAGCGGATTTAGTGGAGCTGAAGGAATTTCAGGATATAGTGGTCAAGTGGGAATATCAGGCTATTCAGGCTATAGCGGATATTCAGGCGCAGTTGGAATAAGCGGATTTTCAGGCCAAAATGGCGCTAGTGGTTTTAGTGGTATATCAGGCTATTCAGGCTATTCAGGCGTATCAACAGGATCATTAACTTACGATACATTTACATCAACTGCATCGCAAACTACATTTTCGACAAGCTTAAATTATGTTTCAGGTAAAATTGATGTATATTTACAAGGCGTTAGAATGAGAAATGGAAGCGATGTAACTGTAACTTCAGGCAATCAAATAGTTTTTGCAACTGCTTTAAGTTCGGGACAATTAGTGGATGCCGTATATCCAGCCGCATAAAGGACATTAATGGATAAGACAAAACAAGATGCTTTAGCGTATGCTAAACAATATGATGATCAATTATATAGATATTTATTATCTAACAATTATGAGCGAGCGGTTTTTCTAAAAGGCGATCCTGTCTATCCTAGAGAAGCCACTCGTTATCTTTGGGCTAACCGCCATCTTCTTGGTAAAAATATACTTGAAATAGGATGTTCTACAGGATACGGATCACAGTTCCTTCCTAATGACATTAATTACATGGGATTAGATTATGATCCTATTATTATTCAAGTAGCACAAGAACAACAATGGAATGAAAACATATCTTTTGCTTATGCAGACATTAATACTTTTCCCTTAAAACAATACGACACTATTATTGCTTTTGAAATTATTGAGCATATTGATAATGGATTAAAAATAGCACAAAAATTAAAACAACATTGCAGACGACTTTTATTGACCACTCCACATAATGAGCCTGTAGGATTTTGGGGCGAACACCATAAGCTTCATGGCTTAAATGAATCACACTTTTCCGACTTTAAATTTAATTACATTAATGAGCATGGTTACATTGCAGAACAACCACAAACTATTAATGATAAAAATAGATGTAACCTTATGATTATGAGGTGGGATCATGGCTAGTGTTTTATGTTCGGTGGCGACAAGAGGTCGATACAATTCAACACTTCCAATAGTGATCAATGCTATTGCCAATCAAACAAAGCTTCCTGACAAATTAATTATATTTGATGATAATGATGCGCCTGAAGATATGCGTAATAACTTTATTTATCAACATTTATTTAGTATCTTGCAACATAAAGGCATTAAATGGGAATGGATATATGCCCCTAAAAAAGGCCAACATCATATTCATCAAATGGCAAATACTATGGGCTATGATTGGGTTTGGCGCGTGGATGATGATGCCATACCCGAACCTAATGTATTAGAAACATTATATAGTTACAGTTATGATGAGGTTGGAGCTATAGGTGGCGCAATATTAACTTTGCCTTTTAATCCTGATACTTCTAAATGCACAGGCAAAATAGAAGATATTGATCGAGAACCTAATATTCAATGGGCGGAAATAAAAGAAACAAAAGAAGTTGAGCATTTACATTGCTCTTTTCTCTATCGCGCCGGCATCCATGATTACAATTTAGGTTTGTCAAGAGTAGCACATAGAGAGGAAACATTATTTACTTATGGCCTACATCAAAAAGGCTATAAACTTTTAGTTGTTCCTGATGCAACTACATGGCATCTTAAAAACCCACAAGGCGGCATTAGATCAGAAAATAATGAGCAACTATATAAACATGATGAATTAATTTTTAGAAATACTTTAGCTTATAAAGATAAAAAAATTGTAGTTTTAAATGTGGGCATGGGCGATCATATTGTATTTAAGCGTGTAATGCCGCACATTACAAATGCAGAAATATTTACTTGTTATCCTGAAATTATTCCCGGCAGACCTATTGCTGAAGCTCAAGCTTTATTTGGCGATGTGGATCAATGGAGCATTTATAAAAAGATGGCTGAATGGAAATGGACTGATAGCTTGGAAAATGCTTATAAGAAGTTATATCTATGATTATTATTAGCCCATATTCTAAAAGTTTAAGAAATGGTAAGGCTAATCCTAAAAACTATCCTTACTGGAAGGAACTTATTAGACTAATCGATAAGCCAATAGTTCAAGTAGGCATAGAAGGTGAAGAACAATTGGTTGATGACTTTAGAAAAAACTTATCACTAGATGAGCTTGGAAGCCTTGTCGATCAATGCAGAACATGGATAAGTTGCGATTCTTTTTTTCAACATTTTTGTTGGGACAGACAAAAATATGGTATAGTTCTATGGTCTGTTTCTGATCCTCTAATATTTGGGCATCCCAAAAATATTAATCTTTTAAAGGATCGGAACAATTTGGTTCAAAACCAATTCCTATGGTGGGAACATACAGAACATGATGCAGATAAATTTGTTAGTCCTGAAATAGTGATAGAAAGTTTAAATGCAAACTTCCCATGAAACCATTGATGACATATTCGATTTTCTACAAAATAAAACAATCAAAGATGTTGGCTCTGATTACTACGATAATAAAAATTATTTGGTTATTTTATTATCTGATGGTTCTCTCTGTTATATATCTTCTAGCGGCGATTTGTTTATGGCTCTCGAGCGCCATCTCATTAATTAGTAGAAAGAAATAATATGGATATGCAAGAACACACGAAACATATATTAGATACAGTTTCGGGAATTACAGTTTTAGGAACTGTCATGAAATTTTTACCGGCTATTGCCGCATTATTATCAATAATTTGGTATTGCATAAGGATTTTTGAATGGGCGCGTTCTAAATTTAAAAAATAAAATAATGCCCTTAAAAGATAAAAGCAAAACAAAAGATTATTTAAGGGCTTGGAAAGACAAGAACCGAGAAAAAAATCTTTATCAGTTAGCTCGACATCGTGCTTTAAAAAAAGGCATTGAATTCAATATAGAAATATCCGATATAATTATTCCTGAAATATGTCCCATTTTGGGACTTCCTATTAAAAAAGCTATTGATGGTAATCGAGATTTAAGCCCTAGCCTTGATCGTATTGATAATGATAAAGGTTACATTAAAGGCAATATTCAGGTAATATCTTTTAAAGCTAATGCTATGAAGCTTACTGCTGATAAATCAGAATTAATTAACTTTGCTAATTGGGTAAAAAAAATTTATGAGTAAATATAGTGAAGCCGGAAAAGGATCAACTAATAAACTTAAACAAAAAAGTTTGTATGATGAAAATTACGAAAAAATTTGGGGCAATAAAAAGAATAAGTTTTATGAGGAACGCTATTATGATTCTGATGAAACAACTTCATGGGATCAAGATAAGGTTGATATGATTGGTCTTAATAACAATACTGGCGATCATTATATAAAATGACTATTTACTTTAGGACTAAAAGAAGTCCTACTGGAAAGCTTTTATTAAGGCGTTGGATACCAATGCGCCGAGTTGATAAATACGCTAGGATTGAAAAGAAATTTAAAACTTATCGCCGCAAATGGTGGTGGGATGAATATAGATATAATTTAAGATATGGATTGTAAAATATACTTTACATCCGTTTTCACTCAAATCATTGATTTATATAGAAAAGAATGAAAACAATATTTAATAATTGCATGAAATTTTAATAATTAAATGCAAAAAAGTAATATATACAAAATATATACTTTTTTCGACATATTAACTATTTAAGTAGTTAATATAAACATATTTAGCGCTTATTAACTATTAAAATGTATTATATATTACACACTATACACACGATAAAAAAGGGGCATGAAGCCCCTTAATTATTGGTAAATACCGATTTTCTGAAGAACGCTATTCACCTATAAAAAGTTATATTTTTGTATAACTTATTTATTCATTACATACATAGTTACTTCAAAACCAAAACGCATTTCTTGAGCTGATGGTGTAGTCCACATAATAAACTCCTTAATTAAAAAAATACTGCAATTTCATTATGGGCTACATTGTGGCTCATGCCATCAGTAAAATCATTAAAATGGTAAGTCAGTTTTATCAGTTCCATGTATTGAAGTTACATCAGCTTTTGGTTGCGGTTCTCTCATTGTTACCCAGCCGTCAAAATTGACAGGGATAGATTCTAAAAGCAAAGAAGTTCCGCCTGATTTATTGCTCATTGCCACGCCTACTTTAGTCCAGCGAGCTTTAGTTTCGCCGTTAGCGTTAGTGTATTCGCCTGTTTTAGCGATTAAATCATGGGTTATTGCCATTTTGTATTTCCTTTAAGTTATTAACGATAGTTTCTATTTCAGATAAAAACGCGATCACCGCAGTTTCCATTGTTTTAATATATTTATCATCCCGATAAATACGCTTTACGAACCCTTGTAAATGATCCGGCATATCAGGATCAAAAGATACAAGATCGCAAAATTCTCTTTTTTCATTCCTATTAGAGCCGGGAACGCAGGCCAATTGCCACATAACCTGATCGTAATACTGATCTAACTGTTTGCCACCCGTAAGGATGTTGTCCAAGTGGTTTTCGGGATTGGGTATTTTGATTTCGATTAAAGAATTAGTAGCATCAACTAGGCCATCCGGTGAACATTGGCCACCTTCAATAGTAGGATGTTTAACAATGGCTACTTGATCAACAAAAGTATTATATTTAACTTCATACCATGCTCTAGCCATTGGTTCTAAATCTATTCCTCGTTGCATTGCAGGTGTTTTATAAGTTTCTAATTTTTTACCTGTTAGCCTTTCCCTAATTAATTCATTTTTATATTTACGGCGAGTTAAAGATTCAGCACCGCCGCGACCTTCAGTAAGCAGATCAGCTATGCGTGATCCACCTATGCGGCCAATTCTCAAAGCCATCCATTCGGAACTGCCCTGCTCAATACCCCTAATAATTCTTTCCATGTAAGTTCCTATTTAAGTGGTTTATTTAATTTTTTAGTTAATGGTGCTAATAGGTATTTATCACCCATTGCTCTTTTTAAGGCTTCTATTCTTGTTTTACGGGCTTCTAGTGCCATTAATTCTCTAGCCGAATAGGATAACTCCACTCCGTAAAAACTACTGTTTTTTGTGCCTGTAATCATAGCTCTGCCTTTCTTTTATCTTTAGCTTCAATAACCATTTTAGATAAAGTGCGATCATTCTTAACTTCACCCATAACAAAATTATAGTTAGCCTGTAACTCTTCCAATGTTTGACTATGGTTAATTTTTTGAAGATAATCTGCGGCATTAAGGGCGGCAGATTGGCCATCATCATCCGTATCAGAATAAAGGCTTAAAAATGCAGATAAACTATAACGGCGAATGTAAGAAACTGCGCTACCTAATCCTTGCGCATCTTGTTTTTGCAAAGGGCAGACGGCAGTATCTTCAATCCATTCCCCCGAACTATGAATTAAACGAGTAGTTAAATGTAGTTTTCCGTCATCGGATGGACTTAACGACTGAAGTATTGCAATATTATTGTTGTTTAATGGCGCTTTAACCGCATCAATAACTGAATTGATGTTAGCGTATTTAGATTTGTAATGAGGATTGGTAGAATCTTTAACGGCAAATTTAATTTCTTTTTGCGCCGACACTAAAGCTTCAGCAATCTGTTTGATGCTTTCCGATGTTTTCATCTTGTCTTATCCTTATAAAAGTTTCGTTAAATAATACTTTCAATTGTAGCATCATAGATTCGTTTAGCCCAACGATTAGTTTCATGGTTATTAAAAACATATTTAGCCATGTCTTTAATAGCTTTATCAAACTCATCCCGGATACGGCCTAATTCATCATCTTTAATGTCAAATAATATGTTATGAATTTTACTAATAAATGGAGCTGAATCTTCAGCATCAGCGTAAAGTTCACCCCAATTTTTACATTGAAAAGTTAGGTAATATTCAATAAGTTCTTGCATATTCCTAATTTGATCATCATCGCCATAAAAATCAGGATCAGGATGGTGTAAAGCTTGTATATGAATTTTATCTTTAATTAAAATTTCTTCAGCCATATCAGCCCCCGTAAGTGATTGATTTGTCGTCATATTATACGCCTTTCAAGAATTTGTCTAGTAAAGGATACAATACATATAACCACAAGCCAAAATACGCATATATGGCAATTGTATAAACAATTAACTTCTTATTTTGTGTTGTCATTTTATTCCCCTATTTCAGATTTATAAGGATCAATTTGCGTTTGAACATACTCATAATTACCGCTTTGCGAATTATGCTTGAGTTTTGAATTTGGTGCAACAAACTCGTATTTGTCGGCAGTCCAATTGTATTTAAGCTTGGCTTCTTTAGGTGCGTAATTATATTTATCTTCAACCCAATTGTATCGAAGTTTAGGTGATTCACCCCCGACCGCTATGATCGGGAGTGCGATTAATAGTGCGGTTAATAATTTTTTCATACCGCACCCCTAATTATTTGACCTGTGATTACATCAACAACTGTTTCACTTAAATCAAAGTTTGCATTTATTTCGCAAAGCTCTTCCTCTGAATAGCCAATTTTTTGACGCATTGCAATATATTGTTTTAAAAATGCATCATCTTCTTGGGATTTTGTTGCAAGGCTAGTTGTAAGTGTTTGTTCTGAAATTTTGCCATCAAGATAAGCTAATTCGAGAATATCGCGTGGTGGGACAGAGTTATTAGAATTCCAACGAATAACGCCATTAGCGTCAGTATGATGCTCATACTTATCAAGTTTGGCTACGAATCTAAAGTCTTTTGTTTGAATTTGCATTTTAGTTTCCTTAAAAGTTTCGTTAATAAAAATGTGTTGCTAGGTGTTATTATGCCTATATTAAAATTAAATACAACTATTTTTTAAATATTTTATGAAAAATAATGAACACTTGGCACAGTCTTTGCTTATACGATGGTTTAGGTTTCAATATCCATTAATGGCAAAATGCCTGTTTGCTATACCAAATGGGGGCGCAAGGCATATAGGAACGGCTATAAAATTAAAGGCTGAAGGGGTTACGGCAGGCGTTTCAGACCTATTTCTTATGATCCCGGCCAATGGCCTACATGGTCTATTTATTGAGATGAAAAAGGATAAAAGTGCAAAATTACAACAGAATCAAGAGCAGTTTTTAAACCTAGCAGAATCAATGGGTTATGGTGCGGAAGTGGCCTATGGGTTTGAGGAAGGCCAAAAAATAATCCAAAAATACTTGCAAGATAAATAAATTTCGGTTTATAGTGCGAAAAGCGTTACAAGATAAGAGAAAGGGAATGAATGCATTATTACCAATACAATATTGCGGATTACCGCAAGGATACAACTCATTTATCATTGCTTGAACATGGGTGCTATCGACAGTTATTAGATCAGTATTATCTTGATGAAAAGCCGCTTCCGGCTGATGAAGATAAACTTTTTAGATTATTTAATGCGAGGACTGAAGATGAAAAACAAGCTATGCGAAATGTTCTTATGGACTTTTGGACTAAAACTGAAGGCGGTTATGTTCAAGGAAGGTCAGATCGTGAGATACAAACTTATAAAGAAAGACTTGAAACTGCTAGTAAGGCAGGTCGTTTAAGCGCTGAAAAACGGGCGAATTCCAACGGGCGTTCAACGGGCGTTGAAATAAAATCAACGGGCGTTCAACTAACCACTAACCATAAACCAATAACCAATAACTTAATAACCAATAACCAATACATCTCTAAAGACTTTGAAATATTTTGGCAGGCATTTCCTAAAAAGAAAAAAAAGGAAGATGCTAGAAAAGCTTGGAATACGATAAGACCTAATATAGAAGTTGTTCTTAAAGCATTAGAATGGCAGAAACAATCGCCTGAATGGTTTAAGCAGGGTGGACAATTCATTCCTTATCCGGCTTCATGGATACGATCCCATTCTTGGGAAGATGAAAAGTCCGTATCAGTAACATTTTAGGAAAGACAATGCTTAATGAAATATTATGTTTATCAGCACTTATGTGGGGTGAAGCAAGGGGTGAAGGCAATATTGGCATGGTTGCAACTGCTTATACTGCGATTAACCGCAAAGCCGATCCAAATTATCCGAAAACTATTTGTGCAATAATTAAGCAACCCAAGCAATATCAATTTATTGATTATGGGATGCCTACAAAAACGCAGATAGCTTATTTAGAACCGCTTGCAAAAGCGATTTTAGAAAAAAGGATAGATGATCCAACAAGGGGCGCAAAATGGTTTCATACAAAAAATATAAAACCATATTGGGCTAAAGATAAAGTGGTTAAGTTAGCACATAACAATCACATTTTTTATTAAACAAGAAAGACAAGATATGACAATGAATAATTTAGAAACTTGGGTTCGTCAGTTAAATGGCGAACTCAATGTTCAAGAAATAGCGAAAACCGCAGTTTCGCCAAAAGAAGATATAGTTGCGCCATATTCTGTATTTTTAAGAATGTATGACAAAGTAGGTTTATTAGCGGCCACAAATAAAAGACGATGGGCAAAATGTAATGTGGAATTTGTATTTGATGGCAATAGTCGTAAGCTAAAAGATGTTAGGTTAATTAATCAGGATAATGAAGATGGAAACTAAAGCTTATCTTATAGAGGAATACAATAAAAATGGCGACCTTGTTTGGAAAATGATTTCATTTTTTGAACCTGATTCAATTCAATGGATGAAAGACATTCGCGGTAAAAGTCATAATTTAGTTATAAGTGAGCTTGGAGTGAAAAATTCTAAAACTATTAATGGTATTGAGAAAAAATATGACAGTAGCAAATTTGTGGTTGGCCATTAAGATTGTTGGTTTTATTTTGTGGTTGGTTATATTCTTGGTTATTTCTCTCGTCTTATATTTTTTATGGGAAGAGTTTAATGGAAAAGATTATTAATATTGCAATTAAAATATTAATTATTGGCGGCTTATTTGGATTGTTATTAGGATTATCATTGACAATATATTGGTTATTTTTATGATTGCAACTATGGAAGTATTATTTAGATATTTAGTATTTGATGATGTGGGCGAACCTATCATGCGCTTTAGGACAAAACATGAAGCTGAATGTTATGTATTACATAGACCGAATCATAAAATACAACGCTTGCCACCTCAACCAAAAGAAAATGTATTTGATTTAATAAAAGACGAGCCACCATTTTGAGCCACACACTAATTATTATTACAGGTTTAATTTATGCTTACATTAGTGCAGAACAATTTTATCTTGGGAACAATGGCATGAGTATTTGTTATTTTGGATATGCGCTTGGAAATGTTGGTTTATATATGATGGCTAAATAAGGAATTAATATGATTGAACAAGATAAGATAGGATTTAAATCTATGATGGACACAGTTACATCGCTTTATCAAAAACCCAATTTAGATATAGATACATTGAGAGTTTGGTTTCATAAACTTGATAAGTATGAATTTAATGTAGTTACAAAAGCTTTTGATAAATGGGTTGATAATAATAAATTTATGCCGACTGTTTTTGACATTTTACAGCTCTGCCGGGAAAAGCCTGTTGAGTTTGTGCAATTGCAAGCACCTAAACTAAACAATCAGCAAAACAAGGCACACGCAGATAAATTATTAGCAATCGCGCATGAAAGAATGCCTATAGAAGATAAAAAGATAAAAGATATGCGAGCATGGGCGCATCGTATTATTGCTAATCCTAAAAATTATCCTGCTATATCTCTAAAGACTGCTAAAGAAGCTATTCGTGCAAAATAAATGGAAAAAGGTAAGTGAATATTGCATTGAACGCAATAATTATTATATTTCTCGATACAATCTTGCTGATGGCGCAAATAGATACATACTATGGGATGGGAATAAGATACTTAAAATACACGATAACGCAAAGGTGCTGAAAGATGAAACAGAAAGATTGGATAGTAACGCCACACAATATCAAACAACTGATGATTTATTTGGAAGAGCTAATCAAAGATGGCAAACTGCCACAAGTTACAATCAAAGAAAAGGCTGACAGTAAAAGATCGCTTGAAGCCAATAAATTTTTATGGGGCAGGCTTTATAAAAGCATATCTAATTTTACGGGCTATTTACCAATGGAAGTCCATTTACTATGTGGCCATCTCTTCTTATCTGAACAGAAAACTATTAACGGAATTCAAGTTCCCTATGTTCGCTCAACGAGTGATCTTACAGTCGAGGAATTTGCAAATTATATTCAGAACATTGAGGTCTATTTTTCAAATTTAGGTTGGTCAATGGAATGATAAAAATACAACTTACACAAGCTGAAATTATTGAAACTGCCATGTCGGGTGTTTTAAGAAGGATGCAAAGATTAAAATCAGGATATGCTTATACACATGGATTAAAGCCTGGAAGCGAATGGCAAACTATGATTGAAGGATGTTTGACTGAAAGGGCAGTTGCTAAATTTTTAAAATTACATTGGGGCGGATGTGGTCAAATAAATGATGTTGATGTGGATCATGTTGAAGTAAGATCAACTTCATACGAAAAAGGCCATTTAATTATTCATAAATCTGATGCTGATAATCGTAAATTTTATTTTATTACTGGCATTGATGGTAATTACACAATTAGAGGTTGGATTTGGGGTTATGAAGCTAAAAACGAAAAGTATTGGGGTGAATTACAACCTAACAGGCCAGCTTATAATATTCCGCAACAAGATTTGCATGACTTAAATGAATAAAGATGAGAAAAAACATTATGAAAAACTATCTCAAATTGGTTGCATTGTTTGTCGCAATCTTGGTTATGGCTATTCTGCACCACATATTCACCATATTAGACATGGCGTTGGGATTGCTCAAAAAAGTCATTGGTCTAGTGCCATACCTCTTTGCCCAATGCATCATCAAAATGGTGGATTTGGTGTGGCACTTCACGCTGGACAAAAGACATTCGAAACAAAATACGGGACAGAATCGGAACTTTTACAACAAACTTTAACAATTTTAGAAGGTCAAATATGATAAAATTAAATTATGCCTTATACGCCTGTTAGTGATAAATGTCGCGAATTAGGTTGTAACAATCTTAAAACAAGTCGATCTGCCTTTTGTAATATTCATGGTGGCGAAAAAACGCAAAAAGATAAAGACAATAGTAAGCTTTATTCTACGGCTTATTGGAAAAAACAAAGAATAGCTCAATTAAGCAAAGCGCCTTTATGTCAAGCTTGTCTTTTAGAAGGCAAGGTTGTTGAAGCGGTTGCAATTGATCATATATTTCCGCATAGGCAAGATGCGAATAAATTTAAAAATAATTTATTTCAAAGCTTATGCGTGCCACATCATACTTTAAAGACACAAGAAGAAAATGACGGAAAATACTTATATTATTCACCTAACGGACTAATTACTTATACAGACGCAGACTATGGCCAAGCTCTTAACAAAACAGAATCTGCGCAAAATCTATAGGATGCTTTCCTTACTTCCGCCGTTTAATGAATGGCACTTGCCGGCGGCTCACAAAGTTACATTCGAAGTAGTATCAAACACCGAAGCTTTTGGATGGTTTATAAACGATCCGCCAAGAATACAAATTGATAGATCATGCGATGATTGGAATAAAATAACTCATACTATGATGCATGAGATGATTCATTGCTTTTTATGGTATTCAGGTCACAATGATTTTGATGCGCATGAATCAAAGTTTAAAAAATACGCTAAAATAGTTTGTAATATACATAATTTAAACGAAGAGGAATTTTGATGGAAGTTTTAAACAAGGTTACAGTATTTATATTGTCGCTTATCATTGGTGGCTTATTAGCTATTATTTCTGATCAAGTATTAGCGGCTGATACTAATATTACGACAAACAATAAAGGAATGCCTGTTCCTTCAGCTATTGCTCCATCTATTTCAACTATGAATCCCAAGATATGTAAAACAGGTGTATCAGGCGGTGCTAATACAGGTGTTGTTTCTATTAGCGGTGGATTTACAGTAGAAGATGAGAATTGCGCAAGAATAGTTAAAGTTGAAGCTCTATCTAATTTAGGATTAAAAGTAAGTGGCGTTAGTTTAATGTGTCAGGATTTAGCCACATGGGAAGCAATGGAAATGGCAGGCAGTCCATGTCCTTTTGGTGGCTCATTAGGCGATGCGGCTAGACGCGCTTGGTTTAAAAAATATCCTGAAAGATTCTATAATTTATATGGCTCAAATTTTAAGCTTCCTGATCCTGCTTCTAACGCTGATAAGCAGTAACGCTTATGCTTGGTATTGCACTTATGTTCCTGATCGCAATGGATACATAACAAATTTACAATGCTATGATATAGATAATGCAACTGCGCTAACAGGATATTGGTGTCCATATTATCCTAATGATCCAATATGCGCACCTTATATTCAACCTGCTTGCACAGACGCTACAGAAACTAGAACTTTATCATGCCCTGTTCATTATTCAGGTGCATTAAATCAAGTTAGGTATTATACTTGTAGCAATAGTAATTGGTCGGCTTGGCAAGATGCATCTAATAATTGCATTGCTGATTCGCCTACTTGTATTTCATCAACTGAAACGAGAACTTTATCATGCGCGAGTGGATACGAAGGATTAGTAACAGAATTGAGAGCTTCTCAATGTTCCGATCCGTATGGTTTGCCAACTTGGACAACTTGGTCGGAAATATCCAATACTTGCAAGATGACATTGGACAATCAGAACAATGTAACAAGTCCTGTGAGTGTAGTAAGCCCTGTCAATCCGAACGGGATACTCAACACAAGTGTTACGCCCACGATAACAGAATCTGTAATTGCACAGGCAGAACCTGTTCAAACATTTAGCAATGCATTAACTAGCACTACAACTGAAGTTAAAGCAGAGCCTAAAAAAGAAGATAATAAATCAGAAAACAAAAAAGACATTGAAATTGTTCCCGGATTGGGAATAGTTTTAAGTATGGCTTTATTGCAAAGCCCAAATAATTTAGTTCAACCTTCTATGGTTGATTCTTACAATTTAGAGCAGGAAAATCATTATGGACTTCAACAAGGAATTTATATGGGGCTTATCGCTGAAACAACTGTTTTGGATAGGTGGAACTTTGCTATCGGTCGTAGGGCCAATAGTTTTTACAGGAATTACAACTTACAACAAAATGGTTTCGGTAATTGAATCATATGATGAAAGTAAAGTTAAAGAATTAGAGTTTAGAATTAATGCACAAGAAACAAGAACACTCAAAGCAATTGAATTAGCGTATGAAGCTAATGGATCAGCAAGAGAAACAAGTGCATTAGCTCGCGGATCACAAAGAGAAGTTGATGCGGCTTTATCAAGCGTTCGATCAGAGGTTAAAGCGCAAGTAGAAGGATTAAATCAACAAATGAAAGCTTTAAATAAAGCTATGACTAACCCAATAGGAAATTAATATGCTAACCCTTATATCATCATTATTATCATTCTTTAGTGGCGGATTGCCAAACATCCTTAACTTTTTTCAGGATCGCTCTGATAAAAAGCATGAGATGGACATGGCTCGATTACAAACAGAACGAGAACTGCAAATGGCAGAGCGTGGATTTGTAGCACAAGCAAAGGTTGAGGAAATACATTTAGAACAAGCACAAGTAGAAGCTCAAGCACAAGAGCGCAATGCTTTATATAACCATGATATTGAAATATCTAAAGGCGCATCTAAATGGGTTGTTAATATTCGCGCATTAGTAAGACCTATTATCACTTATGGTTTATTTAGCTTACTTGTATTTGTAGAAGTATTTGGTTTCTTTTATGCTATTCGCACAGGTGTTGATTTCCAAATTGCTATGAATTTATTATGGGATGATGAAACACAAATTATATGGGCTTCAGTTGTTTCATTTTGGTTTGGCACTCAAGCATTTAAAAAATGAAGATATGCGATAAAGGTTTAGCAATCATAAAAAAATATGAGGGCTTTTATAGTAGGCCCTATTTGTGTCCGGCTTTGCTTTATACGATTGGTTACGGCCATGTCTTATATCCCGAACAGGCACGATTGCCATTAGCACAAAGAAAAGCATATTCACTAAAAGCAGAACATAACAGAGTATGGAGTAAAGAGGAAATAAATGATTTACTTGTTAAAGATATTGCACGATTTGAAAGAGGAGTTACTATGTTATTCCCTGTGTCTTATCGATTCACTCAAGGAATGTTTAGCGCTTTATGCTCATTCGCTTTCAATGGTGGCATTGGGTTATTGCAAAGGAGTAGTGTTCGTTCTGCTTTGTTACGCGGTGATAAAGATATGGCAGGCCAAGCATTATTGAAATATAATCGTGGCGGTGGTAAAGTGTTAAACGGATTAGTTAAGCGTAGGCAAGATGAATATAATTTATTAATGACATAGGATAAGACATGAATAGAACAGAGATATTACAAAAGGCTAATGAGATTATATGTAAGGACAGGCAAGCAACGCATGGTGAAGCAGAGGAAAGTTTTGCCGATATTGCAAACTTATGGTCAGCTTACTTACACCGAGAGATTAACCCAAGAGATGTAGCAATGATGATGGTTATGCTAAA
>Ga0247723_1000361_pt1 | contig 31412 bp, 71 predicted proteins | sample MSEWelMarce5H_FC_FD_189079 | JGI IMG/M metagenome (GOLD analysis project Ga0247723, IMG submission 189079) | Subsurface sediment microbial communities from gas well in West Virginia, United States - MSEEL Well Study Marcellus 5H_FC | ecosystem: Environmental > Terrestrial > Deep subsurface >... | reverse complement strand
AAAAAATATTCGATAAGTAATGGCAAATAAAAAATCAAAGCCACGTTCAATGCGTAGCAGACGCTCTGGAGTTAAAAAATTTGAATTAGTTAAGGCTAATCAAGTTATATTAAGTAAATTAAAATAACATGAGATTCTTATTATTAATACTGTTTCTTGCTCTAGCAGGATGTACTCCATTACAATACGTGTATGTAGATCCTAAAGATTCAGTAGTTAAAAAACAAAGAATAATATACGATTACCAGTATACACCTTTATTTTATAATCCAATTATAATTCAAAGATGGGGTGTACCTAGATACCAACCACAACGTTGGATACCTCAAAGGCCAACTCATCGTTTCGTTCCACAAAGACAATTACCTCCTCGTCCATCTAGAAAAAGATAATGAAAAAATGGATATTAAGTCTATTAATATTAGTTTCGTTTGCCTTCGCTAATAAAGCGAATGGTCAATTTATTACTCAAACCTACATTGATCCCTGTGATTCCAAAACATACACAGTATTAGTTCCTATAGCATCAAACCAACCTGGTGTAGTTGTACTTATCAGAAACAAATCTAGAACATTTACATATGCTGATTTTGCTTCAGGTACAGTAACTAAATGGATCAGTGAAATATTCGCAACGCCATGTCCTACAAACACAGCGGTACAACAAACAATAACTGCAACTGTATCACAAGCCGCCTCAACAGCAGCATCAGCAGCAGCATCGTCAGCAGCAAGCGCAGCTTCATCCGCAGCGTCTTCAGCTGCAAGTACAGCAGCTTCCTCAGCATCGTCATCAGCATCATCAAGTGCTTCAAGCGCTGCTTCATCGAGCGCATCAACCGCTTCGAGTGGAACCGCTTCTTCATCTACCCAATCAACTTCATCGTCCTCTTCCTCATCTTCCCAATCTTCATCGTCTTCTGGGGAATCCTCTTCATCAAGCTCAAGCACGGAGAGTTCAGGATCAAGCAGCGAAACAAAAAGCGAGAGCAGTTCAGAGAGCAAGTCAGAAAGCAAATCGGAATCGAAAGAAGAATCTAAATCTGAATCTAAAGAGGAAAAAAAAGAAGATAAAAAGGAAGAAAAAAAAGAGGATAAGAAGAAAGATGAAAAGAAACAACTACGATTAAACCCAATCTTAGTTAATTCAGATCTAACTACAGCTCAAAACCCAACAGGCGGATTTACACCTATTATTTCATTAGGTATGTCTTCATCTTCAGCTGCAGGCGACGCGAGTTGGGGTTTATCGAGTATGATCTATGCTGATTTAAAATCATTTGCATTATCAGGTAACACTAGTAACATGGTGTTTGATAAGAAAGGTGGTTTAAAAGCAATTAAAGCATATTCATATACATTCGCTTGGATGAATGGTATTCCAATGACATTTGGTGGTTACACTTATGTTAGACCACATCCTAAGTATGGTGTATTAGGCTATAACTTATCAATTATTAATATTAAACTTAAAGGTGCAGATAGCTATTCATATCAGTTCGCATCGTCGACTACAGGCTTCTGGACCAAACCTTATCCGTTGAATAAGAAATCAACGGTATCCCCAGGGGTCTTCATTATGGGTTCCCCGTATTCATACAATACGGAAACCGGAGGCTCCTGGAACTATAATATAGCTGGGTTGGTTGGTGTTGGTTATTCTTATCAATTGTCAAAGCGATTCGCGTTTGCTATTGATTGGAAGATAAACGCATCAACGGTACCCAATTCACCAATATTGAACTTCTTTATGATTGGAGCAAGAACAATGTTCTAAGATTGGAGGGGGCAAAATTAGGTTGTATATTTAATTATAATAAAACAAAAATTACATTATGAAAAAAGTAATCGCAATCGTAGCAGTGGCTACATTGACAGCTTGTGGTGGTGCTTCTACTACAGCAACAACGGATTCAACTGCAGTAGCAGTAGACTCAACAGTAGTAGTAACTGACTCAACTGTAGCAGGTACAGCAACTCCAACAGTAGAAGTTAAAACTGTAAAGTAATAAGTTAAGGCCTATCTTCGGATAGGCCAACTTTCTACTCTAAATTAATGTTATGTATAGAATTAAACAAAAAATAAAACAACTACGTAAATTAATACGTTGGATTCCTATTATATGGAGAGATCGTGATTGGGATTATTATTTCGTTTATGAAATATTAAAACAAAAATTAATTGATACTGAAGCTTATATTCGCAAAGACGGTGTTCATATCTTCAACAATGAAGATGCTGATAGCATTTTAAAAGCAATTGATATGATAGAGAAAGTACAAACTGAATATCATCTAGACAAATATCTATCAGAGGCTACAGAGTGGACTATTGAAGGAATGAATAAGGCTACAAAAGATCATGATAAAGCAAAACGAGAATTATTTAGACATTTAAGTAACAACATAGAAAAATGGTGGGATTAAAATTATAATTATGATAGAATTTTTTAAAAAATATGGTAAAGATGTAACAATGGTAGGTGCATTAGCACTTATGGTTATTTGTTATTACCAAAGACAAGATTTAGCTAAATTAAGAAGCGAAATTAAATCTTATCAAAATACAAACATTGATAGTTTGCAGACTGAATTATTTATTAATCAATCTAATGTTGGTAGATATGAGACTGCTTTAGGTTTATTAAGTGAAGAGGATAGTATAGCTGCTAAAAAGTTTGAAGACAAACTAAGCGAAACCGAGTAGCATATATTTATATCCGCTATGATAAAACTAACTAAACATAACGGAAAGGAATATATAGTAATTAATACTGAAATGCAAGCTGGTGATTCGACAGCACCCGTTATAATACAGATTAGTTTAAAAGACATTAGTGAAGAAGATAAGTTTAAGATGTACCAAACAGCATCATTATTGCTTAATCGTACAATAAAACGTTCAACACCAAAACCCGTAGTTGAGAAAGCATGGTATAAGTTTTGGTAGGCACAATTAAGGTTATAAATTTAGGTTATGAAAACAGTTATTATTGGAGATATTCATGGTCACGATTCGTGGAAACAAGTCATAGCACAAGAACAAGACGCAGATAGATTTATATTTGTAGGTGATTACTTCGATTCATTTACAGTACCTGGGTTAATCCAGTGCCAAAATTTTCAAGATATTATTGAGTTTAAAAAAACATCTTATAAAGTAGTAGTGTTATTGGTTGGTAATCACGATTATCATTATTTCCCTGAAATTGGAGATAGTAATACTTCAGGTTATCAATCTAGAATGGCACCAACCATTCAACACCTTATCACTACTAATAGAGATTATTTACAAATGGCTTATCAATTTGATGATATATTAGTAACACACGCTGGTGTAAGTAGTGTATGGTTAGATGATATAGTTGTGGATTGGGATGTAGATAGTTTAGATGCTACTATAAATGATTTATTTAGATTCCAACCAGTTAAAGTTGGTTATCGTTCATATAGACAAGTTGGAGACCAAGTGTATGGTTCATATGGGTTTGGAGATGAAACATTCCAAGGTCCACTTTGGATCCGTCCTAAAGCATTAATGAAAGCTAACCACGATACATTACGTACTCAAATCAGGCAAGTAGTAGGTCATACAACCAGAAAACAAATCGATATTGAGGGTAAAGCTACAGGTGGTCGTTACTATTTCATTGATACAATGCCAAGAGAATATTTGGTTGTCACTGATGGAGACGTACATTTAGGAATATTAAATAATAAATAAAAATAAAACAGTTATGATTGGAATTTTAACATTTATCGTTACCTTGATTATATTAAGCGTAACATTCAAATTATTCTCACTTGATACTTATGTAAAGAAAGTAGAGAAAGAGTATAGAGGTGAAAAGTATACTGAAACACAAAGCAATGCTATTGGGTATGTTAAGTTAGTAGGTATTATAATTGCATCTATTATTATCTCATTCTTAAACCCATATGATGTAGAGAGAGTAGATTCAGGTCACGTAGCAATCTTAGTAGACAATATTGGTGATAATAAAGGTATGTCTAAAGTAGAGTATAAACGTGGTTGGGTAATCTATAACAACTTCACTCAACGCTACTATGAATTTCCAGTGTTCCAACAACACATTGATTATGAAGAAAACGTTGTAATTACTAAGGGTGGTTTCCAAGCTACAATCAAACCTAGCTTTAACTACGCTTTAAATCCAACTACAGTAGATAACATGTTCCAAAACTTACGTGTCGATATTAAAACTGTAGAACAGGGTTGGTTAAAGAATGCTATTATTAGCTCTGTAAATGATGTAGCTAACTTATTCACTGTGGATAGTATTTTCAACCATAGAGCTGAATTTGAAACTGCTATTATTACTGAAGCAAATAAGCGTGTAGGTAAGTGGTTTACAGTATCTCAATTGAGAACCAATATCGCTCCACCTCCAGCTATTACAGCTTCAATTGAAGAAAAGACTAAAGCGGTTCAAGAAGCACAAGCAGCAGTACAACGTACTTTAGTAGCAAATGCTGAAGCACAAGAGAAAATTGCACGTGCTAAGGGTGATAGTGCTAAAGCGGTAATCTCAGCTGCGGGTGAAGCTATGGCGAATAAATTAAGACAGTCTACATTAACACCAATGTTGATTCAACAACAGTTTATCAATAAGTGGGATGGTAAATTACCTGTATATGGTCAAGTACCAACTATGTTTAAGAACATTCAATAGAGTAACTACCTATATAATAAGTTAGGAGGCTCGTCAGAGTCTCCTTCTTATATTTACATTATGAAAAAACCAAAAGAACCTAAAGTACACAGTTTCGTTATATTCAGTGAAGATGGATTCTTTACTGGATTAGCTAATGGTGGAGAACCTCAATGGTCAATGAATATAAATGAAGGAAAACCATTTAGTGATAAGTGTAAGTTAAACGCATTACAAAACATTGTATTAGCTAAAGAATTATTAATTGAATATATAAATTAAGGTTATGTCAAGAATAGACGAATTAAAGAAACAACACCCAATCTACGCTTTAAGCGCTATTGATATCTATAAAATGATATCACCAAATCAAACTAATAAGTACGTTGAAATGCTTATTAAATTAGATAAAAATGAGTCACCTAAGTATAGAGATGAACATCGTTCTGAAATAATAGCCCGTATGGTACGTTGGGGGTTAGATTATAATTACCTTGAAACGTTTGATTTAGAAATGTTAATATTTGTGTTTAATAGTTTAAATAATTTAATGAGTGAGTATAAGATAATGTCATTCACTAAATTCGCTTCATTCATTGATCGTAAATTAATTGAAAATACTGATGTTACATCTTATTCATCATGGGATGAAATCGAACAAGCAGTTTCATTAGCTGAAGTAAAATTAATAGATAAGGCACTAGAAAAGCAAATTAAAAAGGTGTATGAAGATGATACTTGGATATCATTAAGACCACTATCACTAGAGGCATCAATGAAATATGGTGCTAATACTAAGTGGTGTACTACAACAGAATCAGGTCAATACTATGCTCGCTATTCATCTCGTGGTATATTGATTTATAATATTAATAAGAAAACGGGTTATAAAGTAGCTTGCTTTAAAAACTTAGATCAAGCCTATGATAATGAGTTTTCATGGTGGGATGTTACTGATAGAAGAATTGAGGCATTAGATTCAGAAGCACCAGCAGCAGTATTAGAGGCAATTAGAAACGAAATTAAAGACAGGGGAGGTATTCCTAATGAAATCCTTATGTCAGAAGAAGAACAGGCTAAACTACAAATGTATAAGGATGGTAACTACAGACCAGGAAATTATGAAGAGGGACCTAGTTTAGATAGAGCTTATAGATCAGGTGGTATAGTAGATCATATTGAAAGTAGTGGTACAACAATGACAAATTGGCCATCAACAGGTACTGGTACTATTTACACTTATAATCCAAGTACATTTACAGTTAATTCAACTACAACCAATGTAGGAATAGGATTAGGTACTTCAAACCCAACAGCACAAATATCAGTTACAGGTGATGTAGCAATTAATAATGGTGATTTAGTATTCAGAACAGATGGAGTTGAAAGAGCAAGATACACATCTGAGGGACTAAGATTACCTGAGCAACCTCAAGAATATAATCATTTTGAAAGAACAGATGAGGATACTACAAGACTAATACAGGAACTAACTAGAGAAATGAATGGTGGGAGTAGACAAGAATCAATAAATGAACAAATAGAAAGAAGATTATTTAATGATGATAGACAACAACTATACAATGAACTTAATGAAGTTAGATTTGATAGAGAAGAACCAGCAGAAGATGCTAGATGGAGATTAGAACAAATGATGGCATCTCGTATGGCTGAAGCTAATGAACGTGTAGCTGAAAAGCATTTATCATTACTAGATAATATTGAATTAGGAACATTGGATAATGATATGAAAATTAAAATGCAAATGTTAGCTGGTATTAAAACTAATCAACAACGAATACAGGAGATGGATGATCACATTAAGCGATTAAGATCAGAGGAGGCACAACCAGAAGTCGTACATTTAAGTCTATGGAACAAGATAAAGAATACTGGGAAAAAATTAAGCAGAACTTTTACAAACAGGTCAAGGAAACAAATTGGGGCGTCACCGAGGAGCGTATCTGCAAGGCTAGAGGCCGTAAAGCAAAGCCAAGAGCAATAGCAGAGCAGGTATTAAGATCAAAAACAGAGTATAAACAAATTAAACCAACTAAATTCTTTAATTTTCATTAATATGAAATGGAAGCATAAACAAACAGGGTGGTTAGCACAAACAAGATACTATAATCTCTTACAAGAGGGGGTAATAGTTAATTATAAAGTAAATGATAAAATTCATACATTTGTCTTACCAATAGAATTAGTACAAGCTGATGAAAATTGGGAAGAAATGCCTGATGATAGGTGGTTAGAATTTAGTCTATCAGCTAAACAATTTATGGAAGCGTTTGCTATGACAATTGACCCATCAGGTTGTAATCATGATTCACTCGTTGTAAAACAACTAATTGATAGAATGCATATACCTAAAGAAACATTAAAATAAATAATATGGACAAATATCAATCATTAGGCAACAATTTATTCGGATTTGAAATGTTCGAAGAAGTATTTAAAGTAATTAACGAACGTGGTTACCAAAGTAATGAGCAAATGTTTAAAGCAGGTGTAGCAAGCGCTGAAGCTGCAGTTAGACGTTTACGTGAAGAATATTACGAAACAATTAAAACACAGTTAGATGAACAAGAATCAAAATAAAGATAAATCACTTGAAGCCTTCGCTTTGATATGTTTAATCATAACAATTATATCACTATCTGTAAATGAATTAATAACATGGTTGTCAAAATAAAAGAGTTCCTAATCATGTTAGGTATTCAAACATTAAGTTATGGCTTATTAGTTATTAACTACAGAGCAGTAGCACAAGCACATTATATATGGTCAGCACTATCTGACTTCGCAATTGCAACGTTAGGTTACTTCGTAATCAAACGTATAGCTAATAGCGACAATACATTACATCAATGGTTAGGCTATGCTTTAGGTGGCGTAGTAGGTAGTGTATTTGGTATATGGTTATCCAAGGTTATGTTAGGTGCCTGATATTTATCGGCATGAAAAAATGCCTATTAGCACTGTTATTATTAGTTAGTTTTACAGTTACAGCTCAAGATGTAGTTACACTAACACACAAAGCGTTTACAACGCATTATAGTAAATCAAAACACTACCCAGTTAAAGTTGAATGGTGGATTACTAAGGCAGGCTTAACATGTCCTGTTAAAGTAAAACGTGGTGATAAATTTATCGCCGATCCAAAATTACCAAATGAAACAAATCTTCAAGCAGATTATACAGGTACTGGATTCGATCGCGGGCATAATATGCCTGCAGCTGATGTGGTATGTGATCAAGTAGCAAACGAAGAATCATTCTTCTTCAGCAATATGACTGCTCAATACCCTGCATTAAACAGAGGCGATTGGAAATCATTAGAAATGTTATCTCGTGAATTAGCACTTAAAGACGATTCAATTAAAGTATGGTGCGGTTCAGTAGGCGTAGCTAAGAAAATAGGTACAACGTCAGTGCCAACTCAATGTTGGAAAGTAGTTTATGTTAAGAAGACAAATGAATACATGGCATTTATATTTGATAACAATACAACTAAAGCAGACGGTATTCACAACAATCAAGTCGATCTTGCTGATGTTGAAAAATTAACAGGATTTAAGTTTAAGTAATGTTCGTACCAAATCACCTCCACCTATTAGTAAAGGGTTATATTACTAACCCACCCAAATCAGAAGAAGTACTAAACCAATGGTTTAGAGAATTAGTAAATAAAGTCGGAATGGTAGTTGTAGCAGGACCTACCTCAGTATATGTTAATGAACTTGGAAACGAGGGAATAACAGGTACAGTAACACTAGCTACATCTCACGCTTCAATACATGTTTGGGATGCAATTCATCCTTCAATGTTCCAATTTGACTTATACAGTTGCTCTGATTTCACACCTGAGCAAGTATTAAATCACATTAACGAGCATTTTAATCTACAATCAGCAACGTATCAATTCATAGATAGAAATGATATGGAATTTAAGTTGATTGATAGCGGTAAGTGGGTGGCAGAGCAATAGTCGTACATTCATGTCAAATAATTAAGTATGACAGCAGAATTGATAACTAAATGTTTCGAAGTTGAAAATTGGACCCGTTCATTAACGTTAAGAGGATTAGATAGAGAAGAGATCGTATATCGAATAGATGAAATGTACGAGCCTGAAACATTAGATGAAATGGAGGCGTATAGCGAGGCTATATTATATGCACGTTTAGGAGTATTAAATTAATTAGAGGGGGCACTGCCCCCTCACTATATTTACGGTATAAATAAAATTAAAATAAAGGTTATGAGTTACAACATTGAACAAATCAAGGCAATAGCGCCTTCAGTATTTACAGAAGCAAAAGCTTCACATTTAACAGATAAATATATCCAAACACCTACAATTCGAGTTGTAGAGGATTTGATGAATTTAGGTTGGGAAGTTACTAAAGTACAAGAGGTTAAATCTCGTAAGTATGCAGGCTTCCAAAAGCATCTAATCATGTTTGCTAATCCAAACATCATGATTAAAGGTCAAAACGGCGATGATGCTCAACCACAAATATTACTTACCAATTCACATGATGGTAAGGCTGCATTCAATTTTAGAGTTGGTATCTTCAGATTCGTTTGTGAAAATGGATTAGTAATTAGTGATGCTGATTTCGGAGTAATGTCTATCAGACACGTTAACTACACTTTCGAATCATTACAAGGTAAGGTAAACGAAATGATTACTAAGTTGCCTGGATTAGTAGATAAAATTAATACGTTTAAAGCTAAAACGTTAACAGAACCCCAAATGGTTGAATTTGCTACTAAGGCGTGTGCTTTAAGATCAAAGCAAACAGTTAATATTATGGATGTATTAAATGCTACTCGTCCAGAGGATGAAGGTAACGATTTATGGGCTGTATTTAACAGAGTACAAGAGAAAGTAGTAAATGGAATGTTTAAAACAGGTACTCGTAAGGCGAGAGTGATTAAGAACTTCCAACAGGATATTAAGATCAATGAACAATTGTTCGAATTAGCTGAGTCATACCTTTAATTTTAAGTGAGTGGGGGTGTCAAAGCCCCCATCTTATCTTTATTAAACAAATAAGTTATGATAGTTAAAGCGTTATGTAATGTGTATCATGGAGTAACAGGTGAATTAACATGTAAGGAAGGTGATGTATTTACAGTCATTAATATTGTTTATAATCCTGAATGCGCTGATTTTAGAGCTATAGGAATAACTCCAGCATCAGGACAATGGGTTCAATTTAAAGAGACAGGTGGAATGCTACATCGTGCTGCATGCTTTGGAGTATTAAATGACATGGAAAAATTTGATTTAGCAATTAAATTAAAACACACTAAGGAAACTTCAAATTGATATATTTACGACCATCTAAAACCATGTTACATGAAACGCCTGTTCCAACGTCGACCAAAGCTCAATGAGCAAACACTACCAATGCATTTAATTAATGAGCAACTTGCTTATGTGGGAAAGACTTGGGATGAGGTTAAAGATGATCCAAATTGGTTTCAAAATAACCAATTGACTAAAAAACAGTACAATGAGTGGAAAGAGTACAGTATAAAGGCTATACAAGACGTTTATAAATTCGATCACCAACAAGCATCACTTGAATTCAGTTGGTTCGATATGGGTTACGGGTTGTCAGTAAAAAAGTAGTTATATTTATCATTAATAAAATTAAAACATGGCATTTCAAACCAGAGATCAGTTTCAAGACAAAGCGTCAAACAAAGTAGATAGAAATTGGAATAAGAAAGCAAAACGTAAGCCATTAGGTGAAGAAGCTTGGATGGAATTAACTCAACGAGGTGCTACGTTAGCAGAACAACTTGAGTGGTTGAGATTAGCTAAAATTAAAAAAGACAGACTAAATAATGGGTAAACAAGACGATTTAAGGACTATAGGCGCGTTTCTAGAGGAAGCCGCTGAATATGGATTAGAAGCCGAAGTAATCTATACTGCACTTAAAAATATGCAGGAAGATTCTAATCTAACACCAGCTCAAGCAATGCAGTTTGGGATGGAAGAATGGATTAAGTAAGGCACAGTAACGTTCGTACATTGACGTTATAAAATTAAAAGGTTATGTCAGTTATTATTACAAACGACAAGTTAATTGTCCACAGTTACATGGTACCCGTTGTGTTTGACTCTATAGTCGAACCAGGCACACGTTACGTTATTGCCGACGGTAAATGGACTGAAATTCCAAACCATTTAGGTTATAAGCACATTACTCACTTTAGAAAAGAGTATAAGGGTGCTAAAAACGAAGCATTCAAAAATAATTACGAAACCGAAGTTGCAGGTAGTAAAGGTAAATCATACACAGTTAAGTGTGTAGATGATGTTTGGTCTTGTACTTGCCCCGCTTATGGTTGGTCAGGTAATAGCCACACTTGTAAGCACATTACTCAAGTTAAAAAGGATAACGGATGGAATTAAAAGATAGAATAGCAACGTTTAGAAAGAATACTTACAATAAATTCTATTGGTGGAGACGATTCCAACCACGCCAAACGCTACACAAGTACAATCGTTTAGATGAACGTATTCCAAATGGCGATTTCGAGGTATCAGATTACTATTGGCAACTCAAATATGAAGATGTATTAGAGCAAGAAGCAGTAGATAAAGAACCAAACATAGATAAGAAACACGAAATCAGATGTATGTTTGGAGAGCGTAGACGCCGTTTAACTAAGGACTATGAAGCGGACGAAGCTAAAATATTAGATGAAATGTATAAAGCATTTAAAAACGAACTTGGAATGAAACGTGATGAAGTTGATGATGAAATGCTTAACTTCGATGGTACATTGGCAGAATTCTATTATTACCTTACCAATAAACAAAAATTAAAGATATGTCAAGCAGTAACGACGAACTCCTAACAGACGAACAAATCAGTTCAATCTACGATCAATTAGTAATAGTATTCAGAGATGACGCTGAAACGTTAGCTGAAACTGTATTAAATAACTACTTAGCCGAAGATAAGAATATGTTATGGGCTAATATGGTTGAGTTAGTGGATCAAGCTAAAAAAGGCGAGTTATTAACTATAGATCAAGTTAATTCAATGTTAAAAGAAGATAGCCATGATAACGCTTAAAATATTCCTAATACTATTCATCCTTGGATTTATATCCTTAATACTATTAGTAATGGGTGAAACGTATGCCTTAAACAACACCAACCCACGATTCACTAGGTGGTGGAGAAAACATTGGATAGGCACTGAAGACAAATTATATTCACGTAAACAAAATAAAAAATAAAGTTATGGCTAAAGCAAAAACAACCCCAGTACAAGAAGAAAAATTAATCACATTAACTAGAGAGCAATTCTCAAAATTAGTTGAAATCTACAGCATGTTAGATAACGCTTCAGATAGATTAGATAACATTGATGGTGATGAAAATGCATTTACAATTGGTAAGCAAGTAGGTGATGCATGTAGTGATATTATTAGTGCCTATAATGATTTAGGTGATATCATTGATGATAAACGAGACGAAATAATGTCAAGTTTTGAAGATTTAGACGAGAATTAATTTAGATTAGGTTAGTAAATTTGGATAGGCACAGTAATGTGTCTATCTTCATCGTATGAAAACATTAGTAATACACCCTACAGACGCATCAACAGATTTCCTAAAACCGATATATGCGAACGTAACAGACGCCACTATTATGAATAGTGGTATAGGTAAAGGCCAAGTAGCACAAGCAATAACCGAACATGATCGAATCATAATGTTAGGTCATGGTTCACCATTCGGTCTATTTAGTATAGGACAATTCTTTGGTAAAAATGGCTACGTAATTGACTTTACAATGGTCCCACTATTAGAAAGTAAAGAATGTATCTCAATATGGTGTAATGCAGATCAATTCATGAATAAATACAAATTAAATGGATTCTACAGCGGTATGTTCATTAGTGAAGTGGGCGAAGCACACTACTGTGGATTACCAGGTACACCACAAGAAACAGTAACAACATCAAACGATTACTTCGCTCAATTACTAGGTGAAGTGATTAATGAGCCATTAAGTGTAATATACGAGCACGTTAAGGAAAACTACGGATTACTAACTGAAGATAATCCAGTTGCACTATACAATCATAATCGATTGTACTTGGCAGAGTAATGATCGTACATTGACGTTATAAAATTAAAAATATGGAATTAACATTAGAAGAATTAAATGACCTGTATTACTGCCTAAATAAGGTACGTGCGGTTGAACCTAAAATGATTGAAAACGAAGCGATCGATGAGTTAATGAGTAAAATACACGATCAAATAATTGATAAATTAAATCTTAAATAGTATGGCAATTTATAACAACGACAAGGACCCAAACGTTATACAATGGGAACAAGAACAAATCGAATTACAAATCAACGAGCCACGTAGAAAATACGAGCAATGGTGGGAGCAAAATAAAGAGCGTATATTAGCAGAAGATAAATTAAATCACGATATGCAATTCAAAACAGCATATCATAAACATGGAGATTACTAATATGAAAACATTTAACGATTTAGAATTCAAACCACATTCAAACATGAATGGTATTATGAGCCGTATTACATTTGAAAACGGATACGGAGCAAGCGTAGTTAAAGGCGAATACACATATGGTGGTGATGCAGATTTATATGAATTAGCCGTACTAGATAGCAACGGCGATTTAACATACGATACACCAATTACGAATGATGTATTAGGTCATTTAAGCGAAGACGATGTAACTAAAGTATTAGAGCAAATACAGAACTTATAATGGCTAAACCAATATTCATAATACGATTACCATCAAATGCATCACATGAAATGGCTAATAACGTTAGAGAAAAAACGGGTCGTAATCTAGGGGACGAATACCATGTACTAGTATTAATAGACATGAAACGTAAAGGCTATGAAATTGAATTCGAATGCTACAACGCAGATTATAATGAAATAGAATGGCAAGCATTAGAAGAACGAGTAAATGGAATATTAAAAAGTTATGAAAATGAACAATAGACAACGAGCAAATAAAATTACAATGATTATAATGTCAATATTAATGGCAATAATAACAATCACACTTATATTTCCGGTTCACTCACTTGGACTTATATTAATAATAGGAGCGATACTTGGATTATATTATATGTCTAAAAACCTACGTAACTTTATAGAAGATATATTAGATGAGAACGATAAGAATAATAAGTGGAAACAAGAAAGAAATATTAAATAATATGGCTAAGCAAACTAAAACCCCACCCAAAAAGTACATAGTGATAAACCCTGATACTAGATACCCAGTTGTAGCAATGGGTACAATGGAGGAGGTACAAATCGAACTAGAAAACGAATGGATAGATAAGATGGATAATGATTGGGATACAGATGAGTGGTTAGATGGTTTAGAAGTATATGAGTTAAAATCACCATCAAAACTTAAATACACAAGAGCAAAATTAGAAATTAAATAGTATGAGTCTATTCGAATTATTCGACCAAGCAATAGCAGAGCAACTAGGAGTAGATATACAAACATACATCAACACAATTGATAAATTCGACGATACCGAATTCGAATATATAATTGAAACAATGTTAAGTCCAACAGCAATGCAAAATGATAAGAATAAAGCAATAGAACTATTCAAAACCAAAATATAGCACCCTAAAATTCAGCTTTAAAAGGGCCGGTTCGCACACCACCTATCAATATCCGTATATACGATTTATTATGAAATATATAATTATAGGACAAGACTCATCATATAACCTTAGTGTAAATGTAAATGAATATATGAAAAATGGATGGACACCACAAGGTGGAGTATGTGTGTATTGGGCAGGTGAAAGTACAATATATTATCAAGCAATGATTAAAACAGCGTAATAATGATACTAATGCTAATATACCCACTTGGATTCTTAATATCACTAACATTCCTAAAATACTTCGGTAAACGACTTGGAATTGACTATGATAATGAAGAAAAATCATATGCCAATTATGACGATTGGGATAACAATGACGAGGCATACTTCGGATTCTCAGTATTTTGGTTCGTATTAGCACCAATAGCAATGGTAGTAGGAATATTCGTATTGTTACAGAAATTCAGTAAATGGTATTTAAAATTATAAAATGATAAAAGCAGGCGATACAATAACACTACGAACAGGAACATATCCAATTATCAAATATGATAAAGGTGTAGTGTGGTTCAAAACACCAAGCGGTGTAGGACAAACCATAGAGGAATTCATCACAGCGATTAACGGCGTTGAAGTAATTAAGGCAGAGCAGCCGTCGTACATTGACGTTATAAATAAAATGAAATGATACCAGTAAGCGACATTGAAGCAATAATCAAAATATTAAAAAGTAAGTTACCTAAAGTAGATAACGGAGCAGATCCAAACACATACTATGCAGGACGTAATTATGGAGAACGTAGCGCATACAGCGACGTTATTCAGATATTAAAAGCAATAGTTAAAATTTACAAAGCGTAATAGATGACAGACATAAACGAAATAACAAACGGACTAATAACAATGGATCATGATTACTATGATCGATTAGACGGAGATGAACGTGTTAAAGTGTTAGAAAGCATTATGCTATGGGCGAAGTGGGAAATGAATAGTCAGCAACGATGGAACCAACAAGCGGATGACCTATTCAATAGAGAATTAGGAATAACTAGTAAATACAAATAATATGCAAGGTAAAGGAACAGAATTCGATTGGAAATTTACAGGACAAATATCAATGTTCGGTTTAATATCAATGACAGTATTGATAATATTAGTGTATGCTTGTGGAGAGCCAAAACCACAAAAGCCATCTAAATACAAGCAAGGCGACGTGGTATGGTTAAAACCGGATAGCACGAGAGCGGTAATAGGCGATGTAATAAGTAGTGATTACTACGGTGTACATTACTATGATAGTGAACATGAACCACAAAGTATTAACGTTCCAGAATATGGAATATACAGTAAAGTAAATTAGTATGAAATTGCCATTACAAAATAGAGTAACAGCTAAAGCAGTAATGCCTAACTTCGAAATGAGTAATCATGATAAGATACATAAGGACGAGTTAGAATACATGATTAAACAGAGGATGGTGATTGGGGTGAGTAATGAGATAATGAATAAAGTCAGCATAGATAAGATAGGCGCGGTGGGTAATGACTATGAAGTGGAATATAGATTAGAATTATATATGTTCACTCGTGATCAATTAGCCGAATTGATTGATAGTGTATATGGTGAGGGGTATAATGAGGGAGTTGATGATGGAATGAACAAATAAAACGAAATAGATGATAATATACATGATGGAAACCATAGCATTAATAGCGAAGGGCGATCCAAAATTTAAAATACCAACGCCAACACGAGTTGGAGAATCAGATAGGGGTAAGTACCTTGTATATGAAATAAACAAAGCAAATGAAACAACTACTACATAGAGACGGAACACCAATGCGCAAGTATAGTAGTCCACTTATAAACGAATTAAACGAAGAAATAATGAATAAACAATTATTCGAATCATTAGATAAAATTGACGATGCACTACTTAACATAGATGTTAAAGTAAAAGCAATACACGAGAAATTAGACGAACTAATCAAGGCGCTTCATGATTATGATGACGACACATTACATTGCGAATACAGCGGATTACCATCTGTTAAGGCGTATGACGAACCAAAAGGCGGACCATGCTCAAAGCATGACGAGGCGAGTTGGGACGAGGAACGAATGAACATCATAGGACAGAACGGCAATGAAGGAACTCATTACACGGATGTAGACGAGAATGAATTTAATGACTATGGAATGCGTGTGGTGGATAAGGATAAATCTAATAATCCAGCTAAACATACGGGCGGAGATAAGAAACGTAACAACGAATTACCCGATTTTAAACATACGCCTCCACCACCACCTAAACCGAAGCGTAGATATTATAAACCGAAAAATAAGAAATAAGATGAATAACAAGTTAATGAAATCGTTGCTAATCGTAATAGCGTATTTTGGGGTAATCGTTATGGTTACTTGGTTGAGTACTAAATTCCCAACGGTAGTAGGTGTTTTGTTGGCACTGGGTATGTTTGGTATGATGTGGAAGATGGCATATGAGTCGTTGGATTAAGGCGGTGTATTGGCCAACTTTTTGTGTAGCACATAGTATAATACAAACGAAGTAGCGCGTTTATCTCGCATTTTTTGCGCGGATAACGCGCTTTTTTTGTCCACACACTAACGTAGTTTTGTGTGTCAAACGACTAACACGTGTAGTAGACGTGTAGTATTTTTGTAGTAACTACATTTTGTAGTGCGTATAGTATGTGACATACCGTTGGTGTATGGGGTAGGTGTTGTTGTGGACCCATATTTTTTTCCTGCGCCACTCCAAACACTTTTTTATCGACAGTATATACCTACATTTTGTAGTCAATACTACAGCATTTAGTAGCGATTTTTTGTTACAAAACAGGAAATTTTTCTGTTAGCGTGAGCGAACAAAGGTATTTTTTTCTGGTTACTAAGTTGTGTAGTAAAGATCTTATTTGGTTTAGTCAAAATTTGTTCGTACCTTTCTACCAATTTTGTTTTTTTTTTTTTGTATGTAACTACATATAATTTGTTGTGATGTGATGTTTTTATATGTAATTGAATATAATTTTGTTTGGCAATGTTTTTTTCTTAAATTTATGTATAATTAAAAAGTTATGAAAGTTATTGAAAAAGATTTTGTTGTAGGTGGTAGTAAATTAGGTACATACATGGCCTACACCGATGTGGAAGATGTTTTAGCCACTATTAATCCAGGCGACAGGGTTCTTCCCGCCCCATTTTTTTACGAAAAGAATTTGTGGTTCCATTTGATACGCAAGTGGGAACCAGGCGAAAACAAATATTTCCCTAACGGCGGTTTTGAGGTACGTGATGGGGGAGCTGGTGTACGCAACTACGATCTCGATCAGGTTATTTTACACCCACATCTCATCAAGCATAAGAAGACAATGGATAAGATGGCTCGCCGCGCCGAGAAGGAAGCAGCTAAACGCGACCGTCAACTTAAGAAAGGTAGCAAGCCACCGAAGGAAAAGGTGGAGGGTGCCCGCAGGGGTCGTCCAGCTATTGATCCCGCAGTGAAAGCTGCCCGCGAGGCAGAGAAGGTTTTACGCGCCCAGCGTTCAGGGGGAAGGAGGGGTCGTCCAGCTTCTTCCACTTCCAAGCCCCAGACGGTAAAAGCCACTAGTGGAGGTAAGCGCGGGCGTCCAGCTTTGTCCACAGCTCAAGTGGCAGCTAAGACCGCAGCTAAAGCAGCTACCAGAGCTAGATCAGGCGGACGCAGGGGTCGACCTAAATCAACACGTTAGTTTTTGTTGTGGCAAGGTTTTTTGTGTACATTGATGGTATAAAATTAATAAGTTATGAAAATAGAATTGTGTATTACTAAGGATAGAGTTCCTTTTATCGTTGGAGAATTTGGTGCGGATAGAGTTACTGTATCAGAGTATAATGAAGAACAAGACAAGATTGAGTTTGAGTTAACCAGTCAGCTAGATGTTTTGTACATGTTCCACGCTGGAGTAAGATGTGGTAGTGATAATATGGCTAAAGCTTTGTCCAAATAATTTGGTTGGCAACGTTTTGTTCCTACCTTCACATTATAAAATTAAAAAGTATGAATGTAAATGAATTAAAGCCTAATCAAATGATTTATGGCAACAAAGGTAATGTTTGGTCTAACACAGCTCATATTTTTGAGTCTGGAAAAGGCAATTTGTGTGGTACACCAGCTCTAGCTACAAACTGGGCTCGTATTGAGGGAGTGGAAGTGATTGGTTGTCCAGAGTGTCTGGCTAAAGCAAATGCCAATTAGTTTAGGCAAGGTTTTGTTCCAATATTTAGTATATAATAATTAAAAATAAAAAAAAACAGTTATGTCAAAAGAAACAGGTAAAAGAGGTCGTCCAGTAGTAGCTGGATCAGCTCGTCAAGCAAGATTAGATGCGCGTGCTCAAAGAGCAGCTCAAGGATTGTCAATTGGAAGAGGTCGTCCAGCTAGCCAGACAAGTGCTCGCCAAGCTAAATTAGCGGCTAAGGCAGCTAAGATCGCTGCGGGTATTGAGATTAAGCGTGGCGCACCGAAGAAACAAAAATCTGAGCCAGCGATGGCTTAGTGGGTTAGGAGTAACCCGGACCCCAGACCTGTTGGTGTGGAATGGGGTCCATTTTTTATCATTAAAATTAAGTTATGAGTAAAGTATTTTACATTAAAGAAACAATAATCAGCTTTTTATTAACGTTTATATTTGGTATGCGTACGCAAATGGGCGAACCGATCAACTTGGAGTACGGTGTTGAACAGCCTAAGCACACATACGTCCCTAGTGACCGTCCAGCAGACCAGTTTGTCTGGATGCGTGAGTTGAGAGTGAGTAGTCTGCATGGAGTAAAACAACATGTTTATTTGGAAGGCTAAATAATTGGTCTTATCTTCACGTTATTAAATTAAAATTAAATTAAAAGTTATGGCTACAAGATCATTAATTGGGATGAATTTGGATAATGGGATCACTAAGATTATTTATTGCCATTGGGATGGTTACCCAGAGCACAACGGTCAGCTGCTAGTAGATAATTATACTTCCCCGTCCGCAGTATTTGAATTGATGGAGTTAGGGGACCTAAGCTCACTGGCTGAAACACCAACCAGCTGCACAGCGTACCATCGCGATCGAAAAGAACCATGGGGTATGGTTGAACCTAGAGACGTAAATACCAGTGAGCTGGACGCAGTGGGGAAGGATTACGGTGTGGATTACGTGTACATTTATAATAACGAATATGAGTGGGAATGCTCCAGACTAAAATACACTGGGGAGCTAGTACCGTTAGATATATTGAGCAATATTGCTCTAAATTAGGTTCATACTTTTAATTTTTAATGGCGAGCGAGCTGGGTATCTACCCGGCTCAATTGCTGCTTGGAACGGCGCAATAATAATCTTATATTTACGGTATAAAAATAATAAAATATGAATACAGTAGATGATGTGATTAAAGTGTTACTAGATAATCTCGAGTACGCATACAAACTCAAGTACGAAGGTGAGAACGAGATGCAGGATCTAGGTAGCCTACTAGATAGCCTAAGCGATCAATTCAGATAAACGGGGTGGGGCAAAACCCCACTCATATATTCACGGTATAAAATTAATAAGTATGAACAAAAAAGAAATTAGAAGCGCAATTAATAAAGCAGCTTACGAGCTAGCTAAGTCAATGGGATACGAAATACACGATGACGAGGGTGATGGTACCGTATTATTCGCTCCAGTCGATTACACAACCATAGATGATACGATCACTTGGCATCGCAGTTACCATGAGACATGTGTGTTAAACTGGGCGAGTGATAAGATCAAGCAAGACGCTTTCCACATCGATGCACACATGAAACCGATCATCGAACATTACAACAACCAATACATTAATAAACGTGTCATGGCATAGCCATGATCATATATTCACGGTATAAAATTAAATGATATGAAAACAACAACAGTGTATTTAGTAGTAGATGATATGGGTTATGATGGTATTAGCTTAGAGGACGCTAAAGTATTCATTAATAAAGCTGATGCTGAAGCATATAAGCAACAATTAGAACAAGGGGATTATATAACATTTGATATAGTAATTAAAGAAATGGAATTAAACTAATAATATGAGCAAATTAACATTTACAGACGGTGAGTCATTCGATTTAAGTGGTCCATTACGTTTGGAAGAACGTTACGATGGATGGTATGTACTGGGAAATAATAGAATGATACCCGTGGATAGTCAAGACGCAGGTAATATATTGATAACACAATTAAACAATTAAATATGAACGTAAACGACTTAATGAACATGAACGACATGTACTACGTAGGCAACCTAGTAGATGTAGACGGTAATGGATGGGTAAGTAAGTCTGAAGCGCAAGCGATATTAGATGAAATGGGTATGGGTGACGATAATAATAATAATAATTAATAAAATAACAACCAGTATATGCAAACATTACTATTAACATTGGTCTTCATTGGGATATATACGGTGGTTAAGATTATCATCGTAGAGTACGCGCACGACAAAAATATGCACGAGTAGCGCGCGCGTACAAAAATATCGCGCATGTACAAAAAAGTTGTGGGGATCGGGACGATCGCGGATGATAGCGCCCCGATAGCGGTATGTGCGCGGAACGCTCCCACGCCAATTGCGGTCCATCGACGGCGCGCACAAAAAAAGGCAAAGCTATGTATATTCTCAACGCAAATACGATCTTTACACCCCGACAGTATATACGCATATCCCAAATTCCAAAATAACCCCTTTGCACCCACTTTGTAAAATCCTAAAATCTCTTTTAATACAATTTTTTGCGTCGACAAAAATATATATTTATATTCACCACTATGAAAAAGTACACAGGCGAAATACTATTAACTAAAGAAGCGTTTGAAATACACGCACGACAATTACGTGAGGAACGTGCACGTGAACACGGATTAACACTTGAGGAATGGGACAAAGCCGTAGCAGATATGGCTGTTGTGCAACGTATTGTACAAGATCACGTATCGGGTTCGATGAAATAGTGGTTAAGGCACGACTCTTACCTATATTTCCCAGTATAAACAACAAGTTATGAAAAATATCACACGTGACGATCGATCTAATTATGAATTACTGGATATAAATGATCCGTTCGTTTGTCAGAAAGCTCATGCTTTTATTCTTACTCCCGATCCACTTGATCCTAAGTGGGATGTTGTTTCTTATTATCGTGATATTACACAAACCGGACCGACTTATATTCGCAAATATGTTGATGGTGTAGGTGTAAGATGGGATAATAGGACCGAGAACAATTGGTTAGAGGACCTAAAAAACTTGGATATCTAGTATATACGTATAAGAGTAGGATTAGTGGAGATACAAGCAACTTGAGCAGGAAATTTAAAAGTTAATATTTATAGATATGGCAAAACATTATAAAATAAAATTAGAAGATAAAGCAGCGTTTCTTAATAAAATAGAACGTGTCGGGGTTCAAGTTGATAGTTTTGATATTAAAGACAATAAACTAGATGATACGTTTGAATTTACTGTTAGTGATCCAACCACAATTAAGACTATTAATACTATTTTAAACCAATCCCCAAAAATTAGTTCAGTCAAGGAGTATTTAAAAAATATGATTCGAGAAGAATTAAAATCATTTAGAAATAAAGAGTAACCAAAAGTTACTCTTCTTCTTTGGAGATGTAAAAAATTTTACGTAACTTCCACCTACGTTTGGTTTGAATGGGTTGGATAGAAAAAGCGTAAAGGGTAGCAAGAACAGCGGGAACGGAAAAACACATATATTTATATATAAACATATACTATGAGATACAAAAATAACGTATTAGACAAATTAACGCATTTGGGAACAATTGTAAGTAGAGTTGACATCCAAATAAATAGAGGCGGTACACAAAATGATGTAAATGAATCTATTGAACAATTAAAAGAACAAATTGAATCTATTCGTGAAATGGTTTCTATTGAACCGGATGAGTTTGAACAACAATTTGCACCTAGACAATAATTTATTATGATAATTGCTTTATGGGTGGTTATAATCCACTTAATTGAATTGGCTATTATTGGAGCTATTTTACTTATAAGACGTAATAAGGCTTTAGAAAAGGCATTTGCCCAACAACAAGAATATATTGATGCTATTGGTATTATTGCTGCTGATGGGGAAAGTAGATTAAAAGAATTAGATTTACAAGGTGCTTTTCAAGCCGACGATGAAGTTGGGACGTTTTTCCAAAACTTAAGAGAAATTCAAACTTTAGTAAGTCAATTCAATACACGTAAAAACTAGTTTGGTTGCGTTACTTTCCTTTCGTATACTGTTATTAAAACTAAGATAATAACATGGCATATTCATATGAAGAAGATTACGACTACGATATATTCGGAGACGATGATGAAACAATAGCGTTAACTAAACGCGGTAAACCTCGTAAGCGTAAACCAAAAGAACCAAGAATTTATTTTACTCAAGATACTGAGGATGCTATTGTAGAGTATCTTATCACTGTTGATACAGCTGAGCGTAATCGCATTTATAATGATCGTATTAAATATGGTTTTTACAAATTAGCTGAAAATATTATCCATACATTTAAGTTTTATTATACCGATACGGATACTATTGAAGATTTAAAGCATGAAGTTATTACTTTCTTGCTTGAAAAATTACACTTATATAAGGCTGAGAAGGGTAAAGCATTTAGTTATTTTGGAACTATTGCTAAACGTTATCTTATTGTTTATAATGAGAATAATTACAAGAAGTTACAAGAAAAAGCTGATGTAGAAGATATAGATGAGGATAAAACTCAATTATATGAATCTATGGATGCGATCGATGAAATGCACTCTCCAAATCTATTCATCAACCAGTATATAATGTATATCGATAAACACATCCATACATTATTTCCAAAACAACATGATGCTCAGACAGCCGACGCTATTATTGAATTGTTTCGTAAGCGTGAAACGCTAGAAATATTTAATAAAAAGGCTTTATACATCTATATTCGCGAAATGACAGATGTATCCACCCCCCAGATTACTAAGATTATTAAAAAGTTAGACACATTGCGTACTCGGCTATATAATGAGTATTATGATCACGGGTATATAAAGATTTAATTACTTATATTTATACGTAAACGCATTTTATGGCTAATTTTGACGATGTAACAATATTTGGTAACACATCTTTGTCGGATCTGTTTAAGCAAATACATAAGAATAATAAAGATATTGATAAACAAATTGGAGATTTTATAGATACTATGAAACCAATGGCAACAGCTAACGCGGGTTCCGCAACAATGTTAATGCCTACCGTTAAAGATTTAATTGATGTTAATGTAAAAAATAATGAACAATTAATTAAAATGGCAGCTATTGCACAACGTGCTGTATCTTCTAATAATTCATCAGCTGATTCGTTAATTGATATGAGTGAAATTGAAGCTTTATTAGCTGAACAGAAAGATATTCAAGACGAAGGTAAAAAATTATTAGAGCAGGCTCCTAAAACTCAACAACTTCAATACGAAACTATTAAGTAATGTCTTTATCAATACGAACAGGATTAGGTCCCCAATCATTTGGTACAAGTAAAGGTTCAAATCCTTTTCCTATAACACCAACCCCCTCTCTTAAAGTTGGTAAAGTAATGGGAGTAGTTACAACTAACAATACCCCAACAGCAAAACAATTTGATAGAGTAGGAAAATATGAAGGAACCGGAACTGTATTTTTTATTGATTATAATAATTCTAAAAATATAGATCCCAAAATTGAAGATTCATTATTCGATATTTGTGATATTGCTAAACCCCTATTCCCCCAATTTAATTATTATCCTCTATTAGGAGAGTTAATATACATAGTTGAACTACCATCCCCAGCAGCTCAAATCACTCCAGATTCTACAGAAAAATATTATATAAACTCTATTAATTTATGGAATGATTCTCAAGTCAATTCTCAAACTTCTAATAGTAAAACTCCTTTAGGTAAGACTTTTATAGAAAATCCTGTAACTAGAAATTTATTAAACTATGAAGGTGATCATATAATACAAGGTAGAAAAGGAAATTCAATTCGTTTTGGAACTACTGTAAGAATAGCTTCAAATAGAAATGAATGGTCTGATATTGGGGATGAAGGTTTTCCTATTACTATTATTTCTAATGGTCACAGATATGATAAGAATAAAGATTTTTATATCGAACAAATTAATGAAGATGCTTCTTCACTTTATTTAACATCTAATCAGATTATACCTTTAAAAGTAGAAGTTAAAGATCCTTTAAATCCAATTACTCTTCCTGAAAGTATAGGAGATTATTCAAATTCTCAAGCTATATTAACTGCTGGGAGAGTTGTATTAAATTCTAAATTTGATGAAGTAATGATATTTGCTTCCACTAATGTTGAAATTAGTACAAATAATTATATCAATTTAAATGGTGGAAGAGTTTATATCAATGTTAAAGGAGATGCTGTTTCTAAAGGCCCTAATCCCAAAATTATTTTAGGAACCCGTTTCGATAACACTCCAGCATCTGAACCTTTATTATTAGGAGGAAAAACTGGTGACTTTTTATTATCTTTAATATCGGCATTAGATGCATTTGCACTTTCACTTACAGCAACATCTACAAATGCTAGTGGTAGTCCTTTAGCTAAAGTTCAAGGATCAGCTGAAGCTCTACAAGCCCAATTAAAACCTCTTTATGATAGAATTGATACTTTAAAATCAAATACAACCTTTACAATATAATGGCTGATTTACAATCGAACATATCATCTTTAGTCCCTAGTAATATAACTAACACGTTATCACAAATCCAAAATCCACAGTCTTTTGGAGAACAGTTATTAGATAATGCTAAAAAACAGGTTATAAATGCTGCACTAGGTATTGTCCAAAAATTAAAAGATGAAATTCAAAAAACAATTTTAAGAAAAATTGAATTTGAAAAAAAACATATTCAAAAATTACTTGAACTATCTAAACAAAACATAGGTACAACAACATATGATTTTGGACGTGTAATTGAAATTCCACCTACTCTATCAGATGAAGAATATCAAGCTGCTGTTGCTTTAGAAAATTTTAGTTATGAAAAAGAAAAAGTAATAATTGATAAAAATTTAAAAGGTTTACAAGATAGATTACAAAAAATTTTACTAGATCCTTTTATTAAAATAAAAACAGACTATGTTCAATTTAAAGGAAAAGTAGCTGGAAAAAAATTAAATAGAGAAACTTTAAAACAGTTATATAAATCTGAAAAAGTTCAACAGCTATTAAAAAATGTATTTAAGGGTTTAGTACAAATAACAGCATCTTTATTAACAGGAGAATTAATTAAAGTTATAGCTAATAGTGCTGAACTTCAAGAATTAGTAGATAAAACAAATGAAATTATTGATAATGCAGTAACATTACCTCAATTAAACCAAGCTAGAATAGCTAGAAATGGAGCTATTAGTACTATAAATAGACAAGAAAATAGAATTAGAGCTATATTAAAAGTATTACAAACATTAAACGTTATATTAACAATATTTGGAGTATTAACTGCCATTTTAAATATAATCCCCGTACCATCTCCTCTTGGTATATTAGCAAAACCAGCAACTATTAAATGGGCTAATGCTAAAGAAATTCGTGACGGTATAGGTATAACAGTTTCTATACTAATACCAATGTTAACTTCTGCTATTGCTATATTAGAAGATTTAAAAAGACAATTACGTGAAATTAATCAAAAAATTGAAGATAAAACGTTAGATTTATTAGATGATAATGCATTGTTTGATTATATATCACAAATTACATTATCTAGCGAAAATCCAATATCTGATATTAATCGTAGATCGGATGAATCCGATAGTGAATATGCTAATAGATTACGTAACTCAACAACACTATTAAACCTACTAGCAAAACAAAACCCAGGAGTAAGCACAACTTCGTTACAAGATACTCTTGATAATTCCTCTTTATCGACATTAAATGGTCTTGTTAATAAGGTTCTTCCTATTAACAACAATAGTATAATTGGAAATTATAAAGGATTTACATTTGTTCTTAAAAAAGAAGATGATCCTAAATTTGTAGTTAAAGGAAATAAACGTCATTATGCTGTAGCCGTTAATACTAAAGGTTTAGAACAATTAAAAAGTGATTATTCATTTACATTAGACCCACAACAACTGATAAGTCAATTGAAATTACAAATTGATAATCAAAATTTACAAGGATAAAATATTTATAATTATGAACATTAAAGCATTTAAAAAATTAATCAAAGAAGCAGTAATTGATGCTATTCATGAAGAATTACCATATATTCTTGAAGAGCATATGGCTAAACAAGACAAAAAAGCATTACGTGAAGGTAAAGTAATGAATTTCACTAGTGCTAATGTACCAACAAACCCATTACCCGGGGGTGTACGTAGCCAATTAGCTGCTCAAATGGGTGAAGCATTTGGTTTCCAACCATCTACACCTAAATTAGAAGTAATTAACGCAGTGGATGAAAGTACAGGTGAACCTGTAAATCCATATTTAGCATTTATTAATGACGCTGCTAATAACATGACTGCTCAAGATAGATCAGGATTAAGAAATTTAGGATAATATGCCAATACCTCAAACGATACGAGTAAATCCGTTAGATTTACAGAAAAATATTGTAATTGGGGTATCATTACCTTTTAATGCTAAGGGCGTATTTAATAAAACATATAGTACTAAAGAACAAATTAAATCTAATTTAATTAATTTATTACTAACGGATAAAGGTGAAAGAATAATGAATCCTGAATTTGGTGCTGATTTAAGAAAATCATTATTTGATAATATAACAAGTGATAACAATGAATTATTAAGACTTAAAATAATAGACGCTATTAATATTTTTATTCCTGAAGTTGAATTAACAAATGTTGATATAGAGCCTAATATTGATTTTAATACTTTAAATGTAACCATAAGTTATAGACTACTTATTTCAAATACCCCCGATCAAGTAACTGTACAATTCCAATAATAATGACCCAAGATAAAAATATATCATACTTAAATAAAGATTTTAGTAATTTTAAAGATAATTTAATAAATTATGCTAAAACTTATTTTCCAACAGCATATAATGACTTTTCAGATGCTAATCCTGGAGCAATGTTTATTGAAATGGCTTCTTATGTAGGTGATGTAATGTCATTTTATATTGATAGCCAAGTTCAGGAAAACTACTTATTATACGCTAAGGAAAAAGAAAATTTGTATGCTATGGCTTATGTTTTAGGGTATCGTCCTAAAGCATCATATGCTTCATCAACAGTATTAGATATTTACCAAGTAATCCCATCTACAGTCATAAATAACAATGCAGTACCTGATACTAATTATGGCTTAATAGTACCAGCTAACACACCAGTCACGTCTACTTCTACTGGAACTAAATTTTTAACAACACAACAAATAGATTTTACTGATATAAGTGATGCTACTGTATCGTTTTATGTTGATGAAGATTTAGGAAATTCATTCTTAGTTAAAAAATCAGTACCAGCTATATCAGCGGAAATTAAATCAACTACTTTTAGTTTTGGTAATCCAACTAAATTTTCTACTGTTAATATTGCTGATACTAATATTTTACAAATTTTAGATGTGACTGATAGTGATGGTAACTTGTGGTATGAAGTTCCTTATTTAGCTCAATCTACAATTTACGATAAATTATCTAACCCAACATATAATTCTGATCAAGTTCCTTATTTATTAAAATTAAAACGTGCTCCACGTAGATTTGTTTCAAGATTATTATCTGATAATAGCTTACAATTAGAATTTGGTGCTGGTGTTTCTAATAAATCTGATAATAATATTATTCCTACTCCTGATAATATCCAATTAGGATTAGTACCAGGTATATCTAATTTATTAGACAATTATAATCAAACATCTATTTTTTATACTCAAGAATATGGTTTAGCACCATCAAATACAACTCTAACAGTAAGATATTTAACAGGAGGTGGTATTCAATCAAATGTACCTGTCAATGATTTAACCAATATAGATATATCATTGGCTTATTTTAAATCAGGTATTAATGATAATCTTGTTAAAAATAAAGTAGTATCTACAAACCCAAACCCATCTTCAGGTGGTAGAAGTGCTGATGAAACAGAAGAAATTAGAAATAATGCTTTATATGCTCATTCATCTCAATTACGTGCTGTAACTAAAAATGATTATATTGTAAGAGCATTATCACTTCCATCAGATTATGGTAGTATATCTAAAGTGTATGTTAGTCAAGATTTAAGCGTTAACCCTCAGTCTACAACAGCACCAACAGCAGTTTCTAATCCATTAGCATTAGATATGTATGTTTTAGCTTATAATTCAAACAAACAATTAACTCAAGCAACAACAACATTAAAAGAAAATCTAGCTATATATTTAAACGAATATAGAATGGTAACTGATGCTATTAATATTAAAGATGCTTTTTATATCAATATAGGAGTTAATTTTGATATTACTATAGTAGGTGGGTTCAATAATCAACTTGTATTACAAGATTGTTCTAATGCTCTAAAAAATTATTTTAATACAGATAACTGGCAAATAAATCAACCAATTATACTATCAGAAATTATGATTACTCTCTTACAAACAAAAGGAGTACAATCTGTAGTTAAGCTAGAAGTAGTAAATAAACAAGATATTACAGGAATTACTTATTCAACTTTAGGATATGATATTTCGGGTGCTACTAGAAATGGCAATATATACCCTTCAGCAGATCCTTCAATATTTGAAGTAAGATATCCTGATACAGATATTCAAGGCAGAGTTGTTACTTATTAAAAATTAAAAATATGAATTTACAAAAATTAAAAGGACATGTTCCTGATAAAGTTATTGAACAGATTCCAGCTGTGATGGAAAAATTCCAAATTAATACTCCATTACGTTTAGCTCACTTCTTAGCACAATGTGGTCATGAGAGTGGTGGATTTAGACTTACAAAAGAAAACTTAAATTACAGCGCTAAAGGCCTAATGGGTATATTTAAAAAATATTTCCCAACTGAAGCATTAGCTAAACAATACGAACGTAAACCAGAAAAAATTGCAAATAAGGTTTATGGTGGTAGAATGGGCAATGGGCCTGAAGCGTCAGGTGAAGGTGCTAAGTTCTGCGGTCGTGGTTATATTCAACTAACAGGCAAAGACAACTACACAGCATTTGGTAAATCAATAAATGAAGATATGACAGTTAACCCTCAAGCAGTAGCTGACAAATATGCATTATTATCTGCTGCTTGGTTTTTTAACAAAAATGGTTTACATAAAATGGCAGATGGTGGCGCTACTGATGCAGTTGTTACGTCTATCACTAAACGTGTTAACGGTGGTACAATTGGTTTAGCTGATCGTATTAAGCATTTCAAAGAATATCACGCACTATTAGCATAAGATAGTTTGGTAGTTAACATATTTATATGTAGTAATTACTAACTATGGCAATCTATAAAATATTCCCTGAAAAGAGTGCTACTTTATATTCATTCTACCCTACAGTTAATACCGGGTTAGATGAAATATTAGAGATTAGCACTTTTTATTCAATTAATGGTACTGATGAAGTGTCACGTGCTGTTATTAAATTCCCTTCTGCTCAAATAAGCGATATACTTGCTAATAAAGTAGGTAATAATAATTTTGATGCATATTTAAAGTTATATTTAGCTAACGCTTCATCTATACCCTTAGACTATACATTGTTGTGTTATCCACTATCAGGAAGTTGGAATATGGGTACTGGTAGATTAGGTAATTCTCCAATTACTACAGATGGGGTTAGTTGGCAATACAAAGACCAAGATGGTGGAAATGCCTGGATTAATAATTCATTCCCATCAGGTGTAACCGGTTCATATAGAAGTGGAAGTGCAGCAGTGTCTGGTGGTGGTACGTGGAATTCAAATATAAATTACCAAGCAACCCAATCCTTTACAAATTCAACTTCTAAGGATATTGAATTAAAAGTATCTAATACTGTAAGGGCTTGGTATAGTAGTTCAATACCTAATGATGGTTTTATTTTAAAACATAATTCATCTATAGAATTTACATCTCAATCTAAATTTGAAACAAAATATTTCTCAGGAAATACTCATACAATTTATCCCCCATGTTTAGAAATAAGATGGAATGATTCAAGATATACAGGTTCAATAGCTGTAGTTAGTTCAAGTTTATTTACAGTTACTTTAGGTAACAACAAAAACGAATACCAACAAGATTCAGTTCAACGTTTTAGAGTAAATGTTAGAGATCAATTTCCAACAAGAAGATTTCAAACAACTTCTCTTTATTTAGATAACAAAGCTTTACCTACTTCTTCATATTGGTCAATAAAGGACTTGGATACCGAAGAAATTGTCGTAGATTACGACACAAACTATACTAAAATTAGCTATGATGATAGTGGTAGTTATTTTGATGTTTATATGAATGGATTAGAACCTGAACGTTATTATAAATTATTATTTAAAACTGTGTTAGCTAACGGTGAAACAGTTATATCTGATAATAATTATTATTTTAAAGTTATAAGATAATGTCTCGTATATCATTAGAGAAAACAGTATTTGATAAAGATGCTTTCGATAAAGTAATTAATAGACAATTTAGTCAATTACCTCCTGCTGTTCAAGTAGATGCACAAGATGCAGCTACACCATCTTTTACAATAGAAGATTTTTTAGCACTATTTGATTCTTTATATGACTTTCTACCAGAAGATATTTTAAGACAATTGTTAGAAAGAATAGCAGGTACTTTAGAGGTAAGAATAGATGACACAGATATTCAAGCATTGTTAGATGAAATTACTTCATTAAGACAACAATTAGTAGAAATACAAACCACAGTGAACGCTGCAAGACAGGGTTCTCAACAGCAATAAGATAATGGCAGATAATATTAAAATAGTAGGTAGTATTCTA
>Ga0247723_1000360_pt1 | contig 31431 bp, 35 predicted proteins | sample MSEWelMarce5H_FC_FD_189079 | JGI IMG/M metagenome (GOLD analysis project Ga0247723, IMG submission 189079) | Subsurface sediment microbial communities from gas well in West Virginia, United States - MSEEL Well Study Marcellus 5H_FC | ecosystem: Environmental > Terrestrial > Deep subsurface >... | reverse complement strand
CAGCAGCATTGAATACATTATTTGCTGATATGGCAGCACAACCTAACGTAACATCAAAAACAATAAACATTACATCAGCAACAGGTGCAGCAGGTCTATCAGCAGCTAATAGACTTGTAATTACATCTAAGGGCTGGACAATTACAGGATAATATGGTATACAAATTATTTATAGAAGAGGGTAAGTACCGAAATAAACTTAACGGTGAATCTAGAAACTTAATAGAAGCTGAGATAGCTTATACACCAGATGGTATTAATGTTGACTGGGATGAGTTTAACTCAATTGAGGAAGCTATGGAGCATTATAATATTGAATTGATTCCAGTGGAACAAAACGATGAAAATGATATTTAAACATATAGAATAGATACTATGAAAATAATTAGAAGAGAAAATTTAGGTGAATACGGAATGTATCCAATACAAATACCTAATAATAGACAAGATTGGGTAGCATACGGTAAGGATAATATGTATCCTAATTTTTTGCTTGAATTGATGCATAAATCAGCAATCCATGGTGCTATTCAAAATGGTAAACATGAATTAACTATCGGTGACGGTATTGATTTTGATTGGGATGGTTTAACACCTGAAGCAACAGCACGTTTGAATAAGTTATACTACACAGCAAATGCTAAAGAATCATTAAACGAAGTATATTATAAATTAGCATACGATCAAATTATATTTGGTGGTTACGCACTTCAAATTGTATGGTCAAAAGATAGACAAAGTGTTGCTGAAATTTATCACACAGACTTTAGTAAGATTAGAGCTGGTAAACCAGATGAAAATGGTGTAATAAATAGTTATTACTATTCAGATGATTGGAGTCAATACAAAAAGAAAGAATATGCTCCAGTTGCAATTAAATCATTTGATATTAATGATAGACAAGACCCTGTTCAATTAATTTATGTTAAGGACTATTTCCCATCACAATATTACTACCCATCTCCAAGTTATGTTGCATCAATTCCTTATGTTTTAATCGATCATGAGATTGGTGAGTTCCACTTAAATAACATTCAAAATGGTTTATCACCAAACTTTATTTTAAACATTGCTTCTGGTATTCCAACTGAAGAAGAACAAGATGAGTTCTTTAGAAATGTTAAAGCTGAATTGGTTGGTTCACGTGGTCAAAAGGTAATGGTTACATTCTCTGAAGGCAAAGAAGGTGCGCCAGAAATTATTCCAATTGCAATTAGCGATGCTGATAAGCAATTCTTAACATTGAATGAATCTGTAATGCAACAATTGTTGACAGCAAACAGATTAACTAGTCCAGCATTGATGGGTGTTAAAACTCCTGGTCAATTGGGAACAACACAAGAACTTGAAAGCGCATTTGAGATTTACTATGCTCAAGTTATCAGCAAAATTCAAAAACAAATCAATAAATCAATTGATAAAATATTAACAATTAACCTAATTCCAACTAATGTTGAGATTATTAAACCAACACTTATTTCAAACTCATTAACAGAATCTATTCAAGCTAGAGTGTTAACAATTAATGAATTGAGAGATGATTTGGGATATGAAGCATTACCAACTAACGGGGATATATTATTATCATAAGCCATGACAAACGTATTATTAATCAGCGAGACTTATCTCAAACAATTCAGCCCAATTGCTGCTAACGTTTCCAACGAACCGTTAACTGTTGCAATTAAGAAAGCACAGGAGCGTTATATCAAACCTGTTTTAGGTAAATCATTATACGATAAAATGTTAAATGATATTGCTGCTGCTGGCAGTGTAACTGGTTTAACCACCAATTATAGATTGCTATTGGATGATTATATCACCCCTTCATTGACCGAATATTCTTTATATGAGTCAATCATACCTTTGACATTTAAAATGCAAAACAAGGGTGTTGGAGTGCGTAATGATGCATACCAAGATTCAATTGGTTTGGAAGAGGTTAAGTATCTAAGAATGGAAATAAAAAACAATGCTGAATATTACCAAGAACGTTTGATCAAGTATCTTGCAAACAACTCAGCATTATTCCCAGAATACTTTATCTACACAGATGATGAGAATCCAGATAGCAATACTGGAGCATATTCTTCTGGAATTTACTTCAAAAATAAACGTAGAGTTAATCCAGCTAATCCATTTACGTTTATTGAAGGTGAAACCTATAAGAAATTTAATTATTAATGCATTTTTTAGGCGATTTAAGCTATTATATACTTAAAGTGATAAGTCTGGGTCAATCAGAAAAGATAGCCCAGTACATAGCACATAAATTAGGTTACGAAGACTGCGGATGCAATAAAAGAAGAAACCAATTGAATAACTGGTTAGTTAAGAAGGAAAATAGAACATACAAATTTTAATATGGCAGAACATAAAAAGAATATTTTAAAGTTAACTGATGCTTTAAAACCAAAAGAAGAAATAAAAGAAACTAAAGTAAAAAAAGATGTTAAAACAAATACAAGAGTTCCTAGAACTGATCGGGCTTAATGTTACATTATTAATTGGTGGTGCAATTGGTGCATTAGTTGGAATGAAGAAAGGTCAACCTTGGTATATTCAAGCATTTACTGTTTTTACAGGAGCTTTTATTGCAAATTACACAGCACCAGTTGTAATTGACTTATTTGGAATGAATCTAAATAGTGTTGGTGGTGTAGGTTTCTTGGTAGGATATATGGGCAAACATGGGCTAGAATACATTATCGAGAAATTTAAAGCTAAAAAATGATAGATAAAAACAAGTACGAGTTACTACAAAACGGAACTTATAAATCCACAGCATGGGGAATCCCAGCTGAAATCTATAATGACAATTATTGGGATGGTCAAAAACACTCAACAATTGAAGGTCAGGTACCAAATGTAACTGGCAAAAATGAATTGGTAAAAGCTCAGATAACTGACATTGAACCAAAAGCTATTCTTGAGATAGCATGTGCTCCTGGAATATTAATGGGTGATTTGAGTACAGAATACAAAACTGTTGGAATTGAAGTTGATGAAAGATATGCTAATGATATTCAAAGATTGGCACCAAGAACTGAATTGATGTTTGGGTTCTTTCCACAGGTAACAAAGAAACTTAAAGCTAAATCATTCTCAAACATAGTTGCACTTGATGTAATTGAACATGTTGAAGATGGTAATGCTTTCCTTAAAGAATGTAATAGACTATTGGTAAAAGATGGTATATTGATTATTCAAGCTCCGATCATGTTGGAAGATGGTATTATGGATGAAAGAGCATTTCACTATATCGAGCACATTTGGATATACTCATTAGCTCACATCACAGAATTATTAAATGCAAATGGTTTTAAGGTTATCAACGTTGATAGATGGAAACCAATGCACGAACAAATAACCGCAATTAAGATTAAGTAAGATGGCAAAAGCAAAAGTAGCACAAGTAAGTGCACACAGAACCAAAACCAAGAAGAGAAATCCTGGTGTTCACAGCAAAACAAAAGCATCACGTTCGAAACATTCAAAGAATTATTTGAAGAAGAATGTCGGGCAAGGATAAAAAATGCTTGCATTTTAAATAAACCTTTCTTATATTTGTATCAAGTTATTCAAATTATATATCCGTACTGCCAAGTACAACTAAACCCTCTAAATCTTTAAGCTCATTTTCGATTTAGGGGGTTTTTTTTATTTATTTTTAAAAATGTTTGTTTTTATCGATAACTTTACTTACTTTTGTACTATATATTATAAAAAGTAAACATTATGACAGAAAAAACATTTAAAGTAAGATTGCTAGACAAAGCTATTCTCAACAAATTAAAAGAGTTCGAATCAGTTGGATGCCCAACACCTAAAGTAAAATGGTGGGTTAATCTATTGGATAGTTCAGAACCAACAATAAAACGACACTTTGATTCATTAGTTGAACATGGATATATTAAAGTGGTAGATAAATTTGATTATAAAACAACTGGTAAACCTTGGTAATATGAAAAAGAAAATGAGCGAACAATTTAACGGATATAAACTTCAAAGAGATTGGTTTAAGTTTCTTCAACTTAATTCATCATATATAAACACAAATCATAGTGCTTTATATAATTATATTATTAACAGGGCAAATACATTAGCTTGGGTTGAGAATATTCAATTACCAACTGATTTTACTATGATGCATTCTGGGTTTAAAAATGCTAAAACTTATAGAAAGACATTAAGTCAGTTGATTGAATTTAAAGTAATTAGGTTGGTCTCATTATCAACAAATCAGTATAATGCTACGGTAGTTGCTTTGGTAGATTTGACCGAAGCATTGACCGAACCAATGACCTTACCATTGACTCAAGCAGAGCCTAAGCATTGACCGAAGCACTGCCCTCAATATAAAACTAATTAAACTAATAATAAACTTAAAGAAAACTATTAATAAACCTGATTAACAGGGCCAACATATAAACGATACAGTTAGGCCCTTAATATATAGAAAATATGAGCAACAAAATAACAAAAGAACAATTAGAAAGACTAAAACAATTAAATAATAGATTGTATGTTTCAATTAGTGGTACCAGCAGAGCTGATATCATAAATAACTTTGAAGAGTTCCTTCAATCATTTGAAGATTTTATTAAATTTTCTGAGGATATGAATTTTCTTATTGAGAAAGATAACCGTAAGGAATTTATAAAGAAACTTCAACTTCAGTTTCAATCAGTTCCTGATAATCAGGATGAAATGATATTAGATTATCTTAAAAGAGGTAACACTATTACAGGAATAGAAGCATTGGAACTATTTAGATGTTACAGGTTAAGTGCTTCAATCTTTAGATTAAGACATGATCGAGGATATAACATTGAGAATATATCAAAGGTTAAGCATGGAATTTACAAATTAATTCAAGACTAATATGGAAAAAGAAATATGGAAAGATATACCTGGATATGAGGGACTCTATCAGGTATCAAATTTAGGTAATGTTAGAACATTTAAAAATGGTAGGTATGGTACATCAAAAGAATCTAAACCATTAAGTTTATCAATGTGTGGTAAATACCTTAAAACTAATTTATATTTAAATGGTAATGGTAAAAGATATAGAGTACATCAACTTGTTGCAATGGCATTTTTAGGTCATGTACCAAATGGTAGAGGTACTTTATGTATTAATCATATTGATAATAATCAATTAAATAATAATGTTGATAATTTAGAAATAACTTCTACTAGACATAATTCAACAACACATAAAATTAATAATGGGATATCATGGAGTTCTAGAATGGCTAAATGGAAAGTAGAAGTTAGATTAGCTTCAAATAATAATAATAAAGTTCACATTGGTTATTTTGATGATAAAGAACTAGCTTTAAAAATAAGAGAAATAACTATTGATAATATGCATTTGTTCAATGGTAATAAAAATGAATTTAGAAATTTAATAAAAAATAAAATATGAAAAACACAATATCAGTACTTCAGTCTGGCAACAACGGGGACTTAATCTACTCATTATCAAGTGCTTACGCAGCACATCAATTACATAATAAACCAATTGATTTCTATGTAGGCTTCAATCTTAGGAACACGGTACCAAACCATCCATCAGGTGCATTTTGTATGAATGATGTTACCTATAACTATTTGAAACCATTATTGGAATATCAACCGTGGATAAACAAAGTTGAAAAGCATACAAATCAAGAAATTGATTATAATTTTGATTGGTTTCGTGATATAGGCATAAATTTGAGCTCTGGTGACATTAGGATGTGGCATTGGGCAATCTATCCAGAATTGAATAATAGTCTCACCATACCCCCTCTAATGACTCCAGAGAGGCATCTAGAATATCTTGATGACTCAATCATTATTAGTTTATCAAAAAGGTATAGAAATAATACGATCAACTATTCAATTTTGGAACCAATTGCTAGCAAATGCTTATTTGTTGGATTGGATGATGAGTATACACAGTTCAACCAGAATTTTATGTTAGGTATCAAACGTTTACATGTCAAAGATGCTTTGCATATGTCTGAAATCATTTCAAGTTGTAAACTATTCATTGGTAATCAATCAAGTTCATTCTCAATTGCGGAGCAGTTAAAGGTGCCAAGATTATTAGAAGTATTCAATCAGTGCCCTAATGTAATTCCAATTGGTGGTGAAGGTTATGGTTATTACACAACTGAAAACCTAAAATATTATCTAACAAAATTTGATTTATTAAAATAAAAGAAATAACTTTGTAAGATGAAGAAACTTATTGAACTAAAAAAGGAATTCTATAAAAATGGGATTGAGACTGGTGAAAAGATACCCGTAAAAAATGCTGTTGTTCACATTCAATTACATAAAGAAGATGGGTATTATATCTATCATGTTAACTATTCTGGTCACGTACATTACACAGTTTTTAAAGAAGAATTTAATGAATGTGCTGATGTGATTAGTGTTGTATACCCAAGTGATTCACAATTTCATAAAGGAACAGCTCTTAACTATGCAAATCCTGAAGATGCGTTAGCACAAATTCAAGAATGGAAAAACGAAAATAATTAAAACAATATAAAAATGAGCGCAACTAAAAATTACTATTTCGAAGAGATTAACTCAAGAGATAACATTGATGACTACGATTATCAGTACCAAATGTATTCTAACACTGAAATTTGGAAGGATATTGAAGGATATGACTCAATGTATCAAGTATCAAATAAAGGTCGTGTAAAGAGCCTTAAATTCAATAAGGAAAGAATATTAATACAATCAATTCATAATGGTTATCATTTGGTTCAATTAAGTAAAGATGGTAAAAGTAAAAGTATTAACATTCATAAGTTAGTAGCTATTGCATTTTTAAATCATATACCAGATGGGCATAATATTGTGGTTGATCATATCAATGGTGATAAATCAAACAATTGTGTTGAGAACTTACAACTAACAAGTCAACGTAATAACACAAGCAAAGATAGGAGAGATGGTAGTTCACAATATGTTGGAGTTTGTTGGCATAAAAGATATGATAAATTTAACGCACAAATTATGATTAATAAGAAAATTATACAACTTGGATTCTATAAAAATGAAGATGATGCTCATAAAATGTATCAACTTGCATTAGCAAATTTAGATAAATATAAAAATCCTAAAGAATTTCGTGAATTTCTCCGAACGATTAAACAAGATTAATATTTATTTTTATTCAGGTAGTGTGGCGCTTTTATCTGTATTATTGCCATAATGTTATTTTCCTAGCTACACTATCACTGTTTATATACGAAGCCACAGTTGCACCCCTAAATGCATTCTGTGGCTTTTTCTTTTATCCTTTGCATTTTGCTCTTATTGCCTATATTTATAATGAAAAGTAAATGGCAATTAACTTGACAGAATATTTAGAAAGCAATTACAAAGAATTAAAGAAAGTAACGAACAATATCACTAAGAACAACGAACTTAGCGAAGACTTGTATCATTACTGCTTGCTTATCCTATTAGAATACGATAGGATTAAAATGGACGAGATTGTCCGTAAAAATCACGTTAAATATTTCTTTATCAGCATTCTATTGAAACAATGGAACAGCTCAACCAGTCCATTCTATAAAGAATATAGAAAATCTGTGGCTAAATCAGTTGAATACTTTGAAATTCATGATATAATTGATGAGGAATACGACCATGAGATAGATGAGAAGATAGCATTTATCAAAGAAGAATTAAAGAATGAATCTTGGTATACTCAACAAGTACTCAAACTAAAGGGAGAAGATGGACTATCATACGGAGATATAAACAAAATGACAAAGATACCAAGATCAAGTTTATTTGGCACAGTAGATAATTTCAGAACCAAAGTAAAAGAAAAATATGTCAGTAGTAAAATTTAACCTAAACAAACCATTATATCTTGAAATTTGTGACTTCTTAACTGAATATGAAAAGAAGCCAAGAGTTTTAACCAACGCACAGATGGAATCACTGCATGTGCTTGCTGGAAAAGCAACTGGGGAGCGTTCAGTACCATCAGGATGTGGTTCATGCAATTCAAGAGCGTTAGATAAACTATTTGGATACAAACAACAATACGAAAATCCAGAATAAATGGAAAAAGAGATAATAAAGAAAGACCAAGGTATTCACGTAAGACATATTGTTCCTGGTAAATATATTGAAACATATGTTGGTAGTATATTTTATATTAACAAAGAGATTGAATCAAAAGTATACCCAACAAAAAATGGGTTTACAACAACCGTAAGACAATTTGAGTTGCTTTGTGGTAACTGTAAAGAACCAAAGAACTGTTTGGCTTCATCAATTGTAATGAAGAAGATACGTTGTCTGGCATGTGCTAAGATAACAAAGGCTCAATTAGATAATGTAATTGCTATTGGTAATATTGTTAAGAACAGATATAATGAAGCCTTTTTAATAGATAAGTTTATTAGTGAAGAAAAGGTTAAATATAATACTGGTACCAAATATAGATACTTCAGAACATATGAAATAATATGCATGAAATGCGAAACATTAAGTGTTGTAACAAACTCAGCAATATGGAATGGTTCAGTCACTTGCAAAAATTGTCGTGGAATAAAAGGTGAAACAAACCTTAGAAATATATCAGCTGAACGTAAAACACAGAATGCTGCTGAAATAGATAAAATTTTTAGTGAGATGATGGAAATGGCTAGAAATAATACATTGGTTGATTATCTATTAAATAAATTTAAAATAGACTTTAAAGATATTGAGGATAAACAAGAACCTAAATATGAAGCAACTGAATTAAATGAAGATTATGATGATGTTGAAATAGATAATGATATAGAAGATATGTTTAACGAGTATGAAAACTAAAGATAGCAAACCAACTATAACAAGTGAGTTTATTAAGATAGACGATCTACCAGAATATGTTAAGAATAAGTTCGATGCATATAGATTATCACCTCATAGTGTTGATTTCTGCATGCGTATGGCTGGTGGTGAAGATGCAATGACTGTTGTTAAGGATTTATATGATTTAAAAGACGATAGAGCTCAAATCAAAAGAAAAGCAAGAGAATTGTTAGGTAACCCAAAATTGCAGGATATGATAACCATATTCAGAGAGAATTTAAAACATAAAGCAATTGTTGATGCAAACATGTTATTATCCAGACTGGAACTAATGTATAGCGAAGCAATATTTGATGGTGAGAATAGATTGGCTTTGGATATTATCAAAGAAATGAGTAAGATTGTATCTAACTTAGATGGCAGCATAAGCATATCAGATATTACAATAAAGTTTGAGGTACCGAATGTAATTAAAATAAAGGAACAAGATATACAGGAAGCTGAAGAGGTCAAAGAACAACTTGACTTTGATGCAACAGAAGGAGTTTAATGGCAGAGATTACAATGGTTGGTGCTGACCTATTACCATGGCAGCGTGAGGTTACTGCGTCATATATAAATGATGATTATAAAACGCATGTTTTAAACACATCTAGACAGATAGGTAAATCATTACTAATCAGTCAGTTAGTATTATATTCAGCAATAAATAATGACAAGGTTGACGTTGGTATTGTTTCATTAACATATAAACAAGTTAAATTAATATACGCAAATATCTCAGAATCATTAAAATCCACACCATTAGTTAAGTCAGATAATAAGTCAGAATTAAAGATTGAGTTGGTAAATGGTTCCAAGATTACATTCCTAACAGTTCAGAACCCAGATAACATTCGTGGACACACATTTGATTATTTGTTCTGTGATGAGTTTGCATATTATCCAGTTGGAGCCTGGCAGAAAGTAATACAACCAACAACATTGGTTAGAGGAAAGAAAACACTATTGGCATCAACACCAAGAGGAACCCAAAATGATTTCTATGATTTATTTAACGATGGTTTAAACCCACAAGAAGAATCGATAACATGTTTTACCTATGATTATACGCATGGTATATTTGATGAATCTGAGATAGATACCATTAGAAGACAATTACCAGCAGCAATATTCAATGCTGAGTACTTATGTCAATTTACAGAGAATGGTTCCGTATTCAATAATGTGGGTGATATATCGATATTGGATAGCTGGGGTAGATATGACTCAACCAGAAACTATTATGTTGGGGTCGATGTGGCTTTATTTACCGATTATGCTGTTGCAGTATGTTTGGATGATCAAGGTAATGTTGTTGATGTATACAGAGAAAGGACTGGGTCAATGGCTAACTTAAATTCTCAATTGGAAACCTTCTATAACAAATGGAAACCAAGAAAGACCCTGATAGAATTAAATAACCAAGGTGTATCAGTGTATGAACACATGTATTATCAATTTAGGGGTATAGAGGGCTTTAAAACGACAGCAGTAAGTAAACCTGAACTAATTCATGAATTGCAACGTTCAATTGAAGAGAAGGCTATTAGAATACCTACAACCAAGTTATTCGCACCATTATATGATGAGTTAACCAATTTCAGCTTTAGTTATAGTCAAAAGAGCAAGCAAATACTGTATTCAGCTTTGCCAGGTAAACATGATGATACGGTTATCGCATTATCATTGGCTAATAAACTATATAGTCAATACCACAGCGTATCAGTCCCAAAAAGAAAGATAGCATTTAGAATTGGATAGAAACAATAATTAATAAAATATATTTAAGAATAGATTATGCAAGTAATAGAATTTAATAAAACCAAATACAATGTACCAACTTCATGGGATGAGGTTAGCAGCGGAACTTATATCAAACTTACCAATATGGTAAAAATGTTCCAGGATGAAGAAGGTAATTTAACTGTAAGCGATGAGCTATTATTTCCTAGGATTGTTGAATCAATATCAGGTATTAATAGATTAGATGTTCCAAAGATATCTTATCTTGAATATATGCAATTAAAAAACAATTTAGAGTTTTTAAGTGTACCGCCAAAAATTGATACCAAACAATTGACCGTATTCAAATATGATAAGTATATTTTTAAGGTAAAGAAATTTGATAAATTAACTATTGGTGAATTTATGGATACTCAACATTTAAGAGAGTTAGGTGATACTAATATTATTAAAGCAATGGCTAATTTAATTGATGTATATGAACCAAAAAATATATTAAAGTTTAAATTTAAACAAACGAAACTTGATATGACATTGGACGATAAAGAGCGTTTAATGAACCAAGTACCATGCACACAATTCTCAAGTCTATCTTTTTTTTTGCTCAATGGGTTCAAGGTTTATATGAGGAGTATAACTCGCTCTTTGGAAGTACAGGCGCTTCGTCTGAACATGAAACAAATTTTGCCAAGTCTTGGTCTTATTATATATGGCTTATGGATTTGGCTAACGAGACCCCTACGAAAATTAAAGAAGCAATAATATTAAATGTAAGAGAAGGGTTAACATTCTTGGCTTATAACACATCAAAGAACAAAATGTTAGAATTAGTTAGAAAAGAAAACGAAAGAAAATTTAAATAAAATGACAGAAATTACTTACCAAACGTTAATACAAAGATTAACAACAATCGCTGGAGCTCATATCAATGTGGCTTCATCTGATGCTGGTGTTTTGGAGACACTAAACTATGGTGAAATTAGATACCCATTAGTATTCTTTGTTTGTGACACAACTGAAATCAGACCAAATGAAATGTATTATAACATGATCATGTTGGTATGTGATATTGTTGATGATAGATTATTGCAGCAAACAACTATTCAAAGTAAAATGCTTGAGGTTACCAAGGATATTATTAGTTATTTAATCAATGGTGACATCAATTCAGATTGGATTATTGATGAAACATCGATGATTATTACACCATTTGTCGATAATTTACCAGATTTGACAGCTGGATGGCAGACTAACTTTACTATAAGAGTCCCTTATAATAATACAGGATGTGAATTACCATTTAATACAATCTAATGAATTTAACATCTACTAATATTATATTAAAACGTTTTGTTGATGAACAAGGTAAAGATTTAGCTAAATCAATAACCGATGAAATCAGAAAAAATAATTGGATTAGAACTGGCAATTTATTAAGGTCAGTTGACCCAAGTATTAAAGCGTTTAAAGATAGAGTGTTATTAGATATTAATATCGCTGATTATTATGCGTTATTAAAAACTGGTAAGAAAAGAACTTCATCAGTAAATAGGACAAGCGCTAAAAGAGTATCAGCTAGATCAGGTAGATTAACCACAAATATAGCATCTAAAGCAGCACCATTAAAAATAGCTGAAACGAAGAATAACTTTGTGGCTGATATTATAAAAAAGAAGTTGCCAATATATGAGAAAAACTTGGCGGCATTAGTTGAAAAAGATATTCAAAAGAAAATTAACTCAGAAATGAAAAACATTAAAATTAAAGTATAACCATGGCATTAACCGTATATCAAGAACCACCTAGATTTAACCAAGTAAGACAAACAATTCCATTTGTTGTCTATTCTGACTTATTTGCAACATTAGGTTTTGACGCTGTTGAGCGTTCATTTAAATATTTGTTCGAAGTAAGAACAATGAAAACTGACGGAATATATAGAGTATATTCAACTGTTGCTATTCCACCAAGACCAGATAACTTAACTGGATTCTTTGACGCATCAGCAATTATTAAGAGTGCTGTAACTCAAGATTTGGGTACTCACTTGGCAACTGGTGCAACACCATGTGCAAATTCTATTGTACAATTTAGAATATTCTGCACTGAAAGATATCTAGATGCTGGTGGTGTTTTTGTTACTGGTTCTAGAATCTTGGTTGGTGATTATTATGCAACTAATTCAGCTGTAAATGAAAGCCTTAGTGAGTATGTATTAAATAATGACCCAAGTGTTATATTAAAACCATTACATCATCATTTCCTACCAAAAACAGATTTAAAGTTATATAGAAATGAACCAATGACTTTATCTTGGTTGGCTCAAACAAATTTTGGTGCAAACTTATTAGAACAAACACATGGTGATTATGGTAGCTTTGATAAAATGGTTACATTGGGTGATGCGTATTCAACTAATATGGAACATGTTGGTGGTGTGTCAAGTTCATCAGTATCATTCTTTTCATTATCAGGTAAATCATATGTTGTATCTACACAACCAGGATGGTTAACAACAGGTTCAACAACAAACACTTATTGGAGATTTAAAAATGTACCAGTAGATGCTGGTAAAACATACACATTTGAAATGTGGGTTAGAACTGGTTTAGGTACGATACTATTTAATAGTAATAAGAGAGTTGCGGTTGGTGTAAATGGTAGTGGTGTTACTGAAACAGCAAACGTTTATTCACCTTTCTGGAATGCAAATGCTAGCTGGGTTAAACTATCAACAACATTTACAACATCAGTATCAACAAACGTCCAACTATTCTTTAGGGTTTATTTAAATGGTTCACCAACAGCTGGTAATAACTTAACTGAGTTTAATGGTAGAGCCGCATTCTTTGATTCAGCAAAATTCTTTGAGGTTATAACTAGTGGTGCCACAATAGGTGGTGGTCAAATTGTAGTTGATCAGGGTCTCCCAACAGCTATAACGCATTCAATTCCAGCTGGATATTTTAGTAATATTATCCCAGCAAATTCATATAGTGATTCTAGATTTGATACACCAATTGGTATGTATACTAATGTGTTAGCTAATAACACAAAACAGGATACATTAACTGGCTTTTATAAGAATTCAGCAACTCAATTTGGTAAATATTTTAAAGTTAATATTTTGGATAATACTTCTAATGTTATTGGTAGTTCTGAATTGATTTATCAAGATACTGATGACTGTTCAAGGTATGAGAAATTAAGAGTTAAATGGTTAAACGATTTAGGTGGTTGGGATTACTTTACATTCAACATGGTATCATCAGCATCAACCAAAGTTGAACGTGACCAATATAAGATTACAACTGGTAAATTTAACCTAACATCTGGTGGTGTTTATAAGTATTCTGAAGATGATAAAGAACGTGGCTATAAGACATTAAATCTTAAAACAATTGACACATTCATTATGTCATCTGATTGGATTATACCAGAAACTGGTAAGTTCTTACAAGGTTTATTTACTTCACCAGAAGTTTACTTATTAAACCCAGAGAAATTTGAGAAGTTCGTAACAGATGATTCATTTGATATTGAGTATCCAATTTTCTTACAAGATACAGAAATTGAATATACATCAAATTCACCTGAAAAGAAATTGGTTAATATCACGATCAAAGTAAGTCCATCTAATAACTTTAATGAACAAACAACAAACCTATGATAAATAAAAAAGTTGAATTACTAGTTGAAGGTAAAACGGTTCAGTTATTTGGTGATGAGTCATTCTCATTGTCATTCTCAATTGATGATATCAATGATATTGGTAAGAAAAGTGCGGCTTATTCAAAAGAGATAAGTATACCAGCAACAGATATTAATAATGCTATATTCACATCATTATTTGATGTAACAATTGAGGGTGGATTTAATCCGATCAGCCGTAAAAGAGCTGTGTTATATGTTGATTCAATGCCAGTAATGCAAGGCTATTTTAAAATGCTTGGTGTTACAATCAAAGATGGTAAAAATGTAACTTATAACGGTCAATTATTTGAGGAACAAATTAACTTTGTTGCCGCATTAGATGAATTTTTATTAGAGAATTTAAGTATTCCTTTAACTGGAACAACATCTCCAGTTATTTCACCACCATATTCATTACTAACTACGTTTAATATTACTGGTATTGGTGATAGATTTGGTACTGGTATATACACATCATCTGGATTATATTGGGCTGATGCAACAAGTTATAGTGGTGTTACCTTTGGTTCTGGTTTTTATGGTACTATATCAAGTCAAAATAGAAGTACCGCTGGTATTCCAGCTGGAACATCTTGGAGTCCAGCATCAATGAGTGCATATGAAGCCATAGTTGATCAATATATTGAACTTGATATTAATATGGCTCTTTCGACAATTAATTATGCCACATATCAATATAGGGTAATTGTTTCTGATTATGCAACACCAACATCTGGTTTATTTACTGATTATGTTGTTACTTCTGGAACATTTGCATCTCCAGTTTCTGGTATTGGTGTAACAGCTACTTTAACTTTAACTGGTATTGGTATAGCATTAAGAAGTGGTGATAAGTTTAGAGTTGAGATATGGAATACTAATGGTAAAAACTATACAACATCAACTGGTTCAACAATTAATGGTCGTATTTATAGTTCATCATTTACAACAACAACCACTGGATTTACAACAAACATTGGTAATATTATTAGAAACATTAACTTAGTTAACACAAGCGATGATTATCCTATCGTGTTTCCTTTAGTTGATTACTCTCAAAACTATAAGTATTACGATAAGAATAACTCATCTAAATATACTTACCTGTCACCAGATTATCGTATTCAAATTAACTCCGATAATTTAAGACCAATGACATTTGTTAAAACAGTTTGGGATGCAATATTTAAACAAGCTGGTTTTAAATACAAATCTAGTTTCTTAAACTCAACCACATTTAAAACAATGGTTATTGGTGGTGGTATTGATGATAAAGAAATTTCATCATTGGTTTTTGAATCAAGAGCAAATGAAAATATGTCAACATCTGGGTTTATCAATAATGTTAACATGGTTAATACCAAAGATACCCAAATTGTTAATACATCAGGTCAGGTTACCAATTATAGGTATAATGAAATCAGTATGAGCAATGTTGAATATGCGGTAAGTATTGGCTCAAGTAAAATATGGGCTATAAGTAATATTGTTGATTCTTATGTTACATACATTCCATCTAGAGATTTTGTTAACGTAAATGCTCATACAGTATTACCAACACCATTTGCTCCGACACTAACAAGTTACTATGGATATAATTTAACAACTGTATCAACATCTCTTGATAGATATGGGGTATTTCCAACTGCACCATATGATGCAAAATATAGAGTTAATGCTAAATTAACAGCATTTTCAAACCCAACATTAGTTGGTTCAACAGCTCAAAATTTATCTAAGAAATACTTTATCCAATTACAGAAATTATCAATTGGTTCATATAGATATTATCCTAATAGTTCAACAGCGCCAGCATTTGATAAGTGGAGTGTTATTAAAGAAAAAATATATATAACAACTGGTGGTACAAGTGGTGAAACATTCTCAATTGATATTGATGAAACATTTGATTTAAAACAAGGTGACATGATAAGAGTGATTATCATGGGTGACCCTAACACACAATTCCCAAGTTATGGTGGTACTTTAATTCAAAGTATTAATATTGATGTTAACCCAAACAACACATTCTTTAAATTCTATAAGATGGGTGCTGCTAGTAACGTAACATTTACAAACGCTGCAAGTTTATTACCAAAGAATTTTAAACAAAAGGATTTCATCTTACAATTATCTAAGATGTTTAATTTGTATTTTGAAGCTGATAAAGAAGATTCTAAAACTTTGATTGTCGAACCTAGAGATACATACTATGAATTAGGTGTAATTCAAAACTGGTCAAAGAAGATTGATTATACTAAAGATTTTAATATCGAAATATTATCACATGATTTTCCAAAGACATCTTATTTTAAATATGCTGATGATGATAAAGATTATTTATCTTCACAATATACTGGGTACACAGCTAACAAATTAATATTTGGTTCATATCAATATACCTCACCAAACGAATATAACACAGATGAGGATACTTTAGAACTTAAATTTGCACCATCATATATACAAAAATTACCAGATTCTGATATGAGGATTACTAAGATATTGAACCCAAGTCTATTTGACCCAGATTCAACCTCTAAAAATTTACCATTTAAGATATCACCTAGAATTATGATGTATAAAAAGGTGGCAACTCCAGCTACTGAGTTTAATGTTTATGTTGGTAATACACCAACAGCTGTATTCGTACCATATATTTCATTGGCTGGTTACAATAATATATCAGTTTATCAATATAAATTGGATTATTATGGTTATGCTGGACATTTAAATGACCCTAAAATACCAACATTTGATTTAAACTGGTATACTGACTTATCATACTTACCAGGAACAACTGGCACCACTCAGAATTTGATTAATGTATTCTACAAAAATCAACTAATTGAGTTAACCGATCAAACAGCTAGAAAGGTAACATGCTTTGTTGAGTTAACAGCAGTTGATATTGTTAATTTAAGATTCTGTGATGTATTCTATTTTAACCAAGAATACTGGAGATTGCTTGAAATAAGTGATTATGATACCTCATCTGATGTTAATAAAACAACCAAATGTACATTCATTAAGATTGTAAGAGCACAGACAAACGGTTTGATTGATTACCAAGCATTTGGTTACTTAGGAATAAGCGGTGGTTCAGCAGGTGGAATACTTGGAAACACAGACCCAGAATAAATATTTAATAATATGGCGAGCGTAAAATATACCCTTAAATCTGGGACGGAAGATGTCACTGGAGTAACAATCGACAGTTGGTTTGATATAATGGCTGAGAGAAACAGTATCGTTAGAGATATTGCTCAACCAGATGCACCATTTGTTACATTTTCAGAATCAACATCATCAGATAATAACATTGATTTGTTATATGCTGATGTGAGTCAAGTTAAAGTAACAACAATTAATCTACAAGATCAAACTGATGTGGTTAATACAAGATTAGAAGCTATTGATGAAATAATAGGTGCATTAACAGGTAGTACTAATGAAATTAAATCTGGTTCAGTTCTATTCAGTGATTTTACTGATATTGAGGGTAGATATGAGTATACTGTATCATTTGAACCAGCATACCCAACAACTAATTATGCTGTTAGTGTTAACTATTCAACATCAACTAATGCATTTATATTAACAAATTATGGTAATAAAACCACAAGTCAATTTAAAATATATTTATCTGCAATTTTAGGTGCTGATGAAAGTATTGATTGGGTAACAATACCATATTAAAATGAAACAATGAAATTTATATTTAAATAAAAAGACATGGCTAAAGTAGAAATAGAATTTACGCTAAAAAACGGTGATAAGGTAGTTACCTCTAATCAAGTAATTATTGACCAATTAAAAGCAACTGGTGCAGCTTACACTGAAGTTGGTGCTGCTGCAACTGAAGCAGGTGATGAACAAGTCACAGCTAATGAAAATGTAGTTAAATCATATCAAGAAGTATTAGCTGAAGTTAAAGCTAACGAAAAAGAATTAAAGGCTTTAGCTGCTCAAGGTTTAGAGAATACTGACAGGTATAAACAATTACAAGAGAAAGTTGCTGCAACTGCTGATTCGTTAGAAGATTCTAGAAGAGGTATTGCTGCAAATAAATCAGCTGGTGATTCTTTAATTGGTTCATTATCTGGTGTTGCTGGTGGTTTTGCTGCTGCTCAAGGTGTTATTGGTTTATTTAGTACTGAAAGTGAGAATGTTCAAAAGGCGTTACTTAAAGTTCAATCAGCTTTAGCATTAGCTCAAGGTGTTCAACAATTAATAGACGCTAAAGAAAGTTTTAAAGCATTAGGTTCTGTTGCTGTTAAAGCATTTGGTTCAATTAAAGCAGCTATTGCTGGAACTGGTATTGGTTTATTGTTAATAGCGGTACCAACATTAATAGCATATTGGGATGACTTAACAGCAGCATTAAATGGAACAGCTGCTGCTCAAGAAAAATTTAATAAATCTCAAGAAGAAACTAATAAAAAATTTGCTGGTGAATTAGCTGATAATTTAAGACAAGTAACTGGTGAATTTGATAACTACGAGTTAAGACTTCGTAAGATAAGTGAATTAGCTGGTAAAGGTGATTTATTGTTTGACCCATCAAATTTAAAAGAGTTTGTTAAGTTATTTCCAGAAGCGAATAAATTAACTGGTAAAGAAGTTGATTATGTACAACAATCTGCTAAAATATACGAAAGAAGAAAGCAACTTAAAAAAGATGAGGTAGAATTACAAAATATTAATAATGCTTTATTGGAGAAGCACAAAACATTAGATGAAACGATAATTAATTTAGAAAATGCTCGTTTTAAAGGTAATTCTGATTTAGTTAAAACATATAGTGACCAATTTGATGCAACAATGAGGGGCATTAGTGCTTTAAGAGATAGACAAAGTGTATTAGATACTAATATAATTAAAGCTCAACAAGGTATTGATGCAGATTTAGCTGGTATTGATGCAACTTCAAAAGCTAAAGAAGCTGCTGATGCTAAAGCTGAAGAGAATAGAAAGAAAAGAGAAGCTGCTGTTGTAACTGATGCTAGACGTAGAATTGAGTTAATTGATAATGAATTACAAAAGAGATTAGCTACACTAGATCAACAGTATAAAGAAGATAAGAAGAAAGCAAAGGAGAACTTTGAAAGTTTAAAATTGCTAGAACAAGTTTATCTAAAAAATAGACAAGACGCTCTTAAACAATTTGGTGAGTCTTATAAAAAAGAAACAGCACAAATATATGTAGATTTAGCTAATATAACTCAAGGTGATTACCAATTAGAAGAGAGTTTATTAATTGAATCAAATAAAAAACGTTTACAAGAATTAAAATCATTTCAAGAACAACAAATAATTGCTGTTAAAGCTGCTGGTGGTGACATAGCTGCTGAACAAGAACAACAAAGAAAAGATACTGAAGCATTAACCAAATTAGGTGATGAGTTAATATTAAAATCTAGAAGAACAGCATTAATTAATGGTTATAAAACTTTATTAGAAGCTGAGAAATCTTTAAATAAAGATAGATTAGAAGATATTAAGAAAACTAACGGTATTACTGAAGATTTAGCTAAAATTAATCTTGCTGTATTTAGGTTAGATAATGCTGAAAAAGTTAGACTTGAACAAACAGCTATCAAGTCAGCTACTGAATCAGATGCTAAAGCTATTCTAGAAAAGATACAGAATAAAGATGTTGAAGTTAGTAAGTTAACTGAAAAGCAAAAGGCTTTATATGATGCTTACCAAGCGTTAAGAAAAGCTAATGAAGGTGATGAGAAAGCAATGAATATTGCTATTGAAAACTTTAATAAAGAATTTACTGATGCTGAGGTAACAAGAGTATTAAAATTTTATAAAGATTTAACTGATGAGCGTCAAAAAAATTATGAAAATGAAATAGCTATTAATGAAAAAATTGCTGCATTAGAAACTCAAAACAATTCAGATAGATTAAGTATTAATACTGCATATTATAAAGAATTAATACAAGCACAAAATGAGTTTGGTACTGACTATGAAAAGTTTAATAACTATAAAACTTTATTAGATAAGAAAACAGCAAGAGACCAAATAAACATTCAACTAAAATTAGTTCAAGATAAAATTGCGATAGCTAAAGCTGACCCAACATCAGACCCGCAAAAAGTAAAAGAATTAGAAGCTGAATTATTAAAACTTAAAAGTGAATCTGCTACTGCTGAAATTGATATTGAAAAAACAAAAGCAGCTCAAAAATTAGCAGTAGTTCAAAAATATGTTGAAGAAACGAATAAATTATTAGGTGAAGCTGGTGCTTTTATTGATGATTTATATGCTCTTGAGATTCAGAAACAAACTCAACATTACGATGATTTGTTACAAGCAAATGAAGATTATTATGACAGTTTATCATCTCAGAATACTGAGGCAATGTTAAATGAGATTAATGATTATTCATTAAGCCAAGAAGAGAAGTCTAATATTCAAGATGAGTATGCTTTAAGAGAGTTTGAGATTAGAAAGAAACAAGCTGAAGAAGATAAAAAATTAGAAGAAGAAAAAGCTGCTGAGTTAAAGAGATTAAAGAAAGAACAAGCTAGAATTGATTTTGCTATTCAGATAGCTCAAATTATTGGTAATACAGCATTGGCTATTTCAGCTTCTATTGCCGCATCTCCATTAACATTTGGTTTACCTTGGTCAGCTGTTAATGCTGTAACTGGTGCTGTTCAAGTTGCTGCTGCTATCGCACAGTTAGCTCAAGTTGAATCATTAGCTCAGGGTGGTATTTTAACTGGTAAGTCACATGCTCAAGGTGGTATCCCAATTGGGAATACTGGAATTGAAGTTGAAGGTGGTGAAGCTGTAATTAATAAACGATCAACAGCAATGTATGCACCATTACTATCAGCAATTAACATGGCTGGTGGCGGTAAATCATTAACACCAAACTTTACTGGTGGAATGGCTACTGGTGGTCAAATGATGTTTGATCAAAATTCAATTACTCAAGCAATTCAAAATGGTATGCAAAGCGGACAATTAGCTAAAGCATATATATTAAGTAGTGATGTGCAATCAGATATAATTAAAAATAATAGAATTAGAAGACAAGCCTCGTTTTAAAAAATAAGAACATGGAATATAAATTACCAATATACGATATCTCAATTGATGAGAATTTTGAATTAGGTGTTGATACAGTAGGATTAGTATCTAAACCAGCAATGGAAGGTGAATGGGTTGCATTGGCAGAACAGGAACAAATTAAATTGGCTCAAGTAGAAGACCAACAATTATTAATTGGTGCTGCGTTAATCCCAGATAAATTAATTTATCGTTATAATGATAAAACCAAAGAAGAATATTATATCAAGTTTTCAAAAGAGACCATCAAGAAAATTGTTGATAGATATTTCAAGAAGGGTAATCAGATTAACTTTAATTTGGAGCATAACGCATTATTAGACGTAAATGCGACAGTTAATGAGTCTTGGATAATAGAAGATAGCGCAATTGATAAAAGTGCCTTATATGGCTTTAATTACCCTGTAGGAACATGGATGTTATCAGTTCATGTTGAAGACAAAGCATATTGGGATGAATTTGTTAAGACTGGTTTAATTAAAGGGTTCTCAATTGAAGGTGGTTTTGCTCAGGAATTAGTTGAGTTAAATAAGACTGAATTAATTGAACCAAAATCTGGTGAAAGCGAAGATGAATTTGTTAGCAGATGTATTGCATACCATGTTGGTACAGAAGGAATGGATACTGAACAAGCTGCTGCCATTTGTTATACCAAATTTAAAGGTTCTGATGTTGAATTGGCTGAAAGCTATTCTGACTACCCACAAACTGCATCTGATAACGCACAACGTGCTTTAAATTATGCTGAAGAAAATGGTTGGGGTTCTTGTGGAACAGCTGTTGGTAAACAACGTGCAAATCAATTGGCAAAACGTGAACCAATAAGTGAAGAAACAATTGCTAGAATGGCTTCATTTGAACGTCATAGACAAAACTCAACAACACCTTATGGTGAAGGTTGTGGCAAACTTATGTGGGATGCCTGGGGTGGTGATGAAGGAATTGCTTGGGCTCAAAGTAAATTGGATGAAATTCAAAAACTAAGAATTGGTGAGAAGATCGGGTATGACTATGATAATGTTTTAACAACTCGTGCTGGTAAAGAAATGGTTAGAAAAGACATTAGAGATAACTCAACGATTTTTATAGTAAGCGCTAGAAGTGATAAATCTGGTATGTTAGCTGTTGCAAATCAATTAGGTATTCCTGAATCAAGGGTGTATGCGACTGGTTCTAATAATGCTAAAGTGAACAAAGTTAGAGAACTTGGTCTTATCAGATTTTATGATAACAACAGGGTTGTAATCAGACAATTACCAAGAGTAGGTGTTGCATTTAGTTTAACTGCTGAAGAGATTGAGGAGCTATTAAAAGAAATTTTGAGAAATGCAAATTAATGCTAAACAAGGATTTTCCGAACAAATATACTAATCAGATATTTGTTTATATAATAAAAATAATAAAACGAAAAATTATGCAATTAATCGAAAAATTAAGAATCGTTCTAGGTTTGGTTGAAGCTGAAATTAAGTTATCAGAATCATTATTGGAAGATGGTGTAACAATGGTACAAGCTGAAGAGTTTGCAATTGGTTATCCATTAAACGTAATTGGTGCTGATGGTGCTTATACTCCAGCTCCTCAAGGTGAGCATATGTTGGCTGATGGGACTAAATTGGTAGTTGATGCGAATGGTGTTATTACTGAAGTTGTTGCTCCTGTTGAAGAAGCTCCAGCTGAAGAAGTTGAAGCTGCTACTGAAGAGTTAGCTGCTCCAAGTGTATCAATTGAAGATTTCAACGCTTTAGTTGAGAAAATCGCTAAGTTGGAAGAAGCTATCATGATGTCTGCTCAAACTTTCAAAGACGAAAACAAAAACTTAAACGAAAAGGTTGAGAAATTAGGAGCTGCTCCAGCTGCTGAACCTATTAAATCAAAAGGAGTTGTACCTGAAGAGCAAAATGCTTTGAGAGGATTATTAAAAAAATAAAATTAAAACAAATAAAAACTAAAAACTAAAAATTATGTCTTACGTAGTAACTGGAATGACAGATTATGTGAAAGCCGAAGGTTTTCCATTAATCGTAAAAGCTGTAACCGAAGGTAAAACAGCACAATTGGTTAACGTTATCAGTGGTCTTAAAGGCACTGCTGCTGTACCGTTCTTAACCTCTGCAATAACTTTAAAAGCTGGTGGAAGCTGTGGTGCTTTCTCTAACTCTGGAAGCTCAACTTTCTCTGAAGTAACAATTGGTGTTAAACCTGTATTGTTCGAAGAATCAGTTTGTGTACCAGCATTAAGCGCAAAAGCGTTGATTTATGAAACAACCGCTTCTGATGCATTACCATATGCACAAATTTTCTTAAACGATAAAGTAGCTCAAATCTCTAAAGGATTAGATGTACTTGCTTGGTTAGGTGATGCAACTGCTTCTGATGCATTCAGTGGATTCGTTAAGCAAGCAACTACTGCTTCTTTATTGAATACTATCACTGGTTCAACTTCTAACGTATACGATGCTATTGACTTGGCTATCGATACAGCTGTAGCTGCTGACTCAACTTTTGAAACTAGCGACACTGTTGCTATCTTCTTAAACTATGCTAAATTTAGAGCATTGCAAAAAGAATTAGTTGTTAAAAACTACTTCCACTATAATCCTGCTAACTTGGAAGCTAACATGGAAATCACTTTCCCTGGTACTAAAATCAAAGTTATCGCAACTGAAGGTTTAGCTGGTCACTCTTTCTTGTATCTTGCTGACACTGCTCACTTACACATCGGTACTAACTTGATGTCTGAAGCTGAAGGTGTACAGGTATATTATGATATGCCAACTAACCAAGTATTGTTAAGAAGCTCATTCTACATGGGAACTGGTGTTTCTAAAACTGTATTCAAAAAGGCTTGCTAATTATAAAATAACTTAAAAAAACAAATAAAAAACAAATATTATGTCAATCGCAAATTGTTTAATCTCTGAAGGTCGTCAGTTAACTGGCTGCCAAAAGAACAACGTGGGTGGTATAAAAGCTGTTTTCATTGCTAATCATACAGAAGTTACTGGTACTACTTTAGAAACTGGTACTGTATACACTGGGTCAACTATTGATCAAGTTATATCTATTGCTATGGCAAGCGGTAAAAAATTCTGGAAATTTGATACCGTGAAAGAAACAAGCTCATTTACTCAATCAACCACTGCTAATATCCAAAACGGTACATTGTCTTTTGTTCCTACTGTATCTCTAATTTTCAACAAATTAGATGCTGCTTCTAGAAACATCATTCAAATGTTAGCTCTATCTTTAATGGACGTTATCGTTCTAGATAGTAATGATAAATTATGGTACTTAGGTCGTGTAAACGGAATGGACTTAACTGCTGCTGAAATGGGCTCTGGTGTAGCTCAAGGTGACAGAAACGGTTCTACTTTAACTTTAACTGGTGCTGAACCAGAATCGTTAAGAGAAGTTTACCAGAAAAATGGTGCTAACGATGCTATCGTTGAATTGGCTTCTGGTCAAATCAAAGTTAGTACAAACGTTATCTCTAGCTACTAATCACTCTTAAACCAAAACAATTAAAAGTGGGGCTTCCGAAAGGTTGTCCCATTTTTTTTGCTTGGAACAAAACCATTAAATCTATATTTAACAATATACACGAATTTAAATGAAGCTAATAAACTATACAAATAATAAATTGGTATTTTATTATACCCTTGCAAATACGGATAGTGTTAGAATTGTTTTAACGCATGCGTCTGCAAATCAGCCAAAGATAGTAACTCCAGCTATTGCAAAAGAAGCAAATGGCTACTTTATATGTGAAATTACATTTGTAAACATAAAAGAAAATGAAGATTTAGCCAACGCTAAAGTTTATCTATCGCAAGGTAATGGGTATTACTATTATCAGTTACTTATTAACTCAATTGTAGTTGAAGATAGTCAAGTATTTATAGATTCGGACACCGATCAACAAACAATCGTTACATCGGGAAGTACAACAACAGTAATCACAAATCCATATGGTGTACCTGGTACTTCTGGAACAAGTGGTATCAGTGGAACATCTGGTACATCTGGTACATCAGGAAGTTCTGGCACAGCTGGAACAAGTGGTGAATCGGGAACAAGCGGTACAACAGGTACATCTGGAACCTCTGGAACTTCTGGTACGGTTGGTACAAGTGGAACTAGTGGTGTAAATGGTATTGATGGCGACCCAGGTATTGACGGAACATCTGGTACAAGTGGAACAGCTGGTACAGCTGGTACTTCAGGAATTAATGGAACATCAGGGACAAATGGTAGTTCTGGTGTAAATGGTTCAGCTGGAACAAGTGGTAGAAATGGTAGTGCTGGAACTAGTGGTGCAAATGGTAATGATGGTGCTGATGGTTTAAGTTTAAATACCAAAGTTGGTATGTTGGCATTCTCTGGTTTTACATATAATTCATCATATTATTATTATGATGTTTATTTTACTGTACCTTATGGTGATGCAAACTATGCTATAACTTTAAATTACGTTTCAGATTCAGCAACAAATGTATTATTACATTATACAAATAAAGCATATAACCAATTTAGAATTGTTGTTAGCGCTGCATTGGCTCCAACAGATATTGTTGACTGGTTAACTGTTTCAATTGGTGAGAGTGTTATTAGTGGTACATCTGGTACTTCAGGACAAAGTGGTTCTTCTGGTTCAGCTGGAAGTAGTGGTGATAGTGGTACAAATGGTGTATCTGGTACATCAGGAACTAGTGGACAAAGTGGGTCAAACGGTACATCGGGTATTTCAGGTACAAATGGTACAGCTGGAACCAGCGGAATTAATGGTAGTTCTGGTTCAAGTGGAACTGCTGGAACATCTGGTACTAGTGGAAGTGCTGGAACATCAGGTACAGTTGGAACAAGCGGAACAAGTGGTTTAAATGGTACAAGCGGAACAAGTGGGATTAGCGGTACATCTGGTGTTAGTGGTTCATCAGGTACATCAGGAACAAATGGAAGTTCTGGTACAGTTGGAACGAGTGGTACATCTGGTTTAAATGGTACTTCTGGTGTAAATGGTACTTCAGGTATCAATGGTGTTGTTGGTAACCCTGGAGCTAATGGGTCATCTGGAAGTGCTGGAACAAGTGGTATAACAGGAACTTCTGGAACTTCAGGTAGAGCTGGAACATCAGGAACTTCTGGTGTCTCAGGTAGTTCAGGTGTATCTGGTACGAGTGGTGTATCTGGTACAAGTGGAACAACTGGAACTTCAGGTAGAAATGGTACATCAGGAATAAGCGGAACTTCTGGAACTGCTGGAACAAGTGGTATTTCTGGAACTGCTGGTACTTCAGGTATTGATACTTCATTAGTTGCTAGAAATAGAATTAATGCTAACTATACATTGGCTTTAACCGATCAAAATAAAATTGTTGAAATGTACCCACAACCAACAACAAGTGTTGATACAACAATTACAGTTCCATTACATTCAAATGTTGCATTCCCAACTGGTTCACAATTATTAATTGCAAGATATGGTTCAGGCAATGTTACAATTGGAGCTGAAGCTGGTGTTACATTAAGAGCACCAAATGGTACACGTTTAGCTAACATTTATAGTGTGGCATCAATATTAAAAATAACTCAAAACCTATGGTATGTTATGGGTGATACTAAACTATAATTAAGTATGCCAATATTATGTTCTATTCCTTTAAAACCATTCCCATTAAATTCCGTTAGTGATGTGTGGATAACTGGTTGGGAAGTAGCTATACCAGCTTCATCTAGGGGTGTATTAAAGAGGTTTAATTCATCAGGAACATTATTGAATACAATTACATATGCTTCAGATAGACCAACAGCTTTTACTTTAGAAAGAGATGGTACTGCAACAGTAACTGCTAATCCATATCCATATGTTAATACTAATACATGTTATATTAGAAAATATGATAGTAGTTTAAGTTCTATTTGGAGTGAAACTGAAACAGCTGCTAACTTATTTGATATTTGTGTTGGTTTAGATGACCCAGGGGTTACTTATGTTTTAAAATATAATACATCAGCAACTCCGTATACAACAGTTAGGAAATACGATATTGATGGTAATTTACTTACTACATTTACATTTACAGCATCAACTTATGTTGTTACTAAAATATTTGTTGATTATGGTGGTAATATTTATATAAACGATAACGCATCAAGAATAAGAAAATATAATTCAGCTGGTAGTTCATTATTAACAGTAACATTACCTGATCAAGTTAATGATATTAGTGTTGACGGTGATGAAAATATATATGCTGTAACTAACCGTATTGGTAGTGTAAATTCATTGTATAAAATAAATAGTTCTGGTACAACAGTATGGAGTAAAAATCACGGTGCAGCTTTGAATGCTGTATATGTTGATGTAAATGAGAATATATATGCATGTGGTACATTATCTGGAAGTGTTACAACTAGAAAGTATAATTCAGCTGGTACATTATTATTGAGTTATGGTTCTGGTGGAAATGCTACCAATATGCAAGTTGATAATAATGGTAACTCATATATTGGATATGATTCAGGTGAAGCAAATCAATTAAAAAAATATAACTCAAGTGGTGCATTACAATGGGAAGTTAGCATTGGAACTACTTATTTGACAACTGAAATAGGAATTTTAAATAAAGGATAATATGAAAATAGCAATAGGCTACACATTAGAAGATACAATTCTAATTGACGAAAACGAAAATGAATATAAGAATATTCAAATTAAAGATAACGAAAATAGCATTTTAGAAGTTATTAGAGTTTATAAAAATGAAAATAATGAATATGATGCCGATAAAGCTATATCAGATATGGGTATCGTATTTGGTATTTCAGCTTGGGTCAATATAGACTAATAAACAATAAGCAATAATTTATATTTAATAAGTAATGAGTAAGATATTAATAACATATTCACCAACTGGGGAAACTTTACCAACAACAGTAGGTAATGTAGAGATAAAGGTAACAGAAGACCGTAAACTTATCGTAAACGATAGTTATGGTGCTATTTTTGATAGTTCTGAAGGTGGTGGCGGTGGTGCTGGTTCATCAGGAACTTCAGGTATAGCTGGTACTAGTGGCACATCTGGTATTTCAGGAACTGCTGGAACAAGTGGTGTTTCAGGTAGCAGTGGACAAAATGGTCTTAGTGCTTCATATTATCGTTATAATGCAATTACAGGTAGTCAAGCACCACCAATTAGTGATGGTAATGTAGAATGGAATAATGCAACACAAACAGATTCAACCGTAGTTTATTTATCACACGTAACACAAGATAACAATGATATTGAAGTTATATTAGGTTCAACAGGTATTGGTTCAACTTTAATTATTCAAGATCGAGATGTAAGTGAAAACTATCAAAGGTTTACGGTAACAGGAGTTACAGTAAGTGTAGGTGAGTATGTTGCATTTGGTGTAACATATCTTAATGGTGGATATTCTTTTAGTAATAACCATAACTTAATTGTTATCGCACAGTCAGTTGGTGTTGCTGGAACTTCTGGTGTTAGTGGTTCATCAGGTTCATCTGGAGCTAATGGTGCAGCTGGAACATCAGGCACATCTGGTGGTGGCGGTGGAGCTTCTGCTATCAAATTAGCAAATGAAACTATCACAGCAACTGGTTGGACTTATAATACTGGTACAACTTATTACGAATATACCTATTCTTATTCTGGTATTACAACTGGTTCAACAATTGATATTACACCATACAATGATAGTTTAGTTACAGCTCAATTTGCTAGAATATTCCCTTATATTCAAAGCAATAGTGGTAACGCAAAAATAACAGCCATGTACGTGCCTGGCGCAAATATAATAGGAGAAGTAATTATAACATAATATGTCATTCAATATTCAAAACCAAACATTTTTAGCAAAGAAAAGACCAGTTTATGAAGGTTCATGGACTAGACCTGGTGACTGGGTAAGTATTACATCTGTACCAGCTGATGAGATGTATTTCTTGGTAGCTGATAACGAACCATTTTATAAAATTAACGTTGGTCGTTTTTCTGGTTCTGGTACATGTTATGTTGACTGGGGTGATGGAACGGTAGATACATTTACAGGAACAAACAGTTTCGAACATAGTTATGTTGCAGCAACTGGTGGAACAGCATGTTCTCGTGGTTATAATACATGGAAAATTAGAGTTTATGCTGATTCTGGTACCGTATTACAACGTGCATTTTTTAATATTAGTTCACAATATCTTAAAACCTCTTTACAACCATCTGGTTTATTAGAGGCTTGGTATGGTGATAACATTAACTTCGCATCAACAACATTATCAGGTATATTTTATTCTCAACTTAACTATCCAACATTTAACTTTTTGGAATATGTTAAGTTTCCAGCATCAATGCCAAATGTTACAACTATGGCTAACATGTTTAGAAGTAGTGTTGGTATTAGAAAAATTGTAATGCCCACATCAGCACCAAACGTAACTGATTTATCAAATGCTTTTAATGGTTGTACAAATTTATCTGAAGTAATTCTACCTCAAGATATGACTGGTTTAACAACTTTAGCTTCGACATTTGGTTCTTGTAACTCATTATTAAGAATTATATTTCCACCATCTTTAGATAGTGTTACAACTATTGGTTCTATGTGTTCTGGTGCTAATAGTTTAAAGGAAATAAATATGCCAGCATTACCACTTTGTACAACATATGCAAGTGCATTTCAAAACGCATATTGTTTAACATTCTTTCAATTCCCAACTATGCCAACTACTGGTCTTAATACATTAACATCAATGTTCAATGGTTGTTTTTCATTAGAATCAGTTAATTTTCCAAGGTCAGCAAGTAATGTTGATCTAGCGAGTACATTTCAAAACTGTAGTAATTTAAAATACGTATTTTTTCCAAAAGAAATGGCTGGTTGTATTACATCAATGGCTACCACATTCAGTACATGCTATTCATTGAAAACAGTTTTATTTCCAAGTGTAAACGATGCTAATGTTACAATATATGGTCAACCAATTACATCATTTGCTAATGCTTTTATTAACTGTCATAACTTAGAAGAAATTAAATTACCAGATGGTACAGCTGCAAATACAACTTTTGCTAACGCATTTAACACATGTTTATCTTTAAGTGAAATAACAATTGGTAATAATTATGTTATAACATCACTAAATGGTGCATTTACTGGTTGTAGAAGTGCTAGAAGAATAATATTACCAGCTAATAGTCAGAATAGTTTAACTGATATGACGAATGCATTTCAAAACTGCAACTCATTACAAACAGTTACATTACCAACATCAATGACAGGTTTGTTAACATTATCTGGTGCTTTTTCGACATCTCCAGCATTGACATCAGTTACTTTTCCATCAGCATTAAATTCTGTTACAACTACCATTAACGCATTTCTAAACTGCACATCTTTAATTAGCGTTACATTACCAACTTCAATGTCAGCTTGTACAAATCTGAGTTCTATATTTTCTGGTTGTAGTTCAATTAAAACAGTTACATTACCAGCAACAGTATCAGCATCAATGACTAATATAAATTCTGCATTTGCTAACTGTACTTCATTGACAACAGTTACATTACCAACCACACAAACAACTTCAATGAGTAACATGGCAAGTATGTTTAATGCTTGTTCACAGTTAAGAACAATTAATAATATACAATATTTAGGTGCTACTGCAACTGGTGGTACAATTGCTCAAGCTACTGCATTTTTAACAAATGCTGAAGAGTATGCTGGAACAGTTGATTTATATCCACGTTTAAGTCAAGTTACCGTAAATGGTTCAGCAACATATCGTTCAAAATTAACTGGTCTTAGACTAAGAAATACAGGATCGGGTCAGTGGGGTTTAACAAACCCAGTAATTGATGTATCTTATACAGATATGTCAACAGCAGCATTGAATACATTATTTGCTGATATGGCAGCACAACCTAACGTAACATCAAAAACAATAAACATTACATCAGCAACAGGTGCAGCAGGTCTATCAGCAGCTAATAGACTTGTAATTACATC
>Ga0247723_1000359_pt1 | contig 31459 bp, 37 predicted proteins | sample MSEWelMarce5H_FC_FD_189079 | JGI IMG/M metagenome (GOLD analysis project Ga0247723, IMG submission 189079) | Subsurface sediment microbial communities from gas well in West Virginia, United States - MSEEL Well Study Marcellus 5H_FC | ecosystem: Environmental > Terrestrial > Deep subsurface >... | reverse complement strand
AACCCGAAGATGTTCCAGCCAGTCACAATGTCTGGATCGAGTTGACGGAGGTACCGCCCGAGGCGTTCGAGCATCTCACGTTCCGTATCAAACGACTCGCACTCTGCGCCGTTGGTTTGCTTGACGCAGAAGCATTTCCGATCGAGGTACTCTTTGTGTCCAAACTCCTTCGTGGTGACAGCCACCTGAAAACACACGTCCTTCTCCTTGAATGCGTTTGGGAACGCCCCCGATTCAGAGTACGACTCGATATCGAGGCTTGCGATGCGCAAAGGTGCAATGTCGTCGCGGTCGACGGGTTTCAGGGTTCGCCAATCCGAAACGCACAAGTCAATGTCGCACGACGAATCGTGTCCCGGGCTCGCATTCTCGGGAACCTGGACCCACCCGGTCGACTTGATCTCGGACCTGTGCATGAATCGCAAAACTGGATCGAGATTCTTCTCGTACACCTTGAGTCCTCGAGGTCGACACTCCTTGAGGTCTGCGAGTGTCCGAAACCCGATTTTCAGAAACGTGTACTCTTCCTGATTCCGAAACCCCCAGAGATCTTTGCGTCGAATGACTGCTGAACTGTACGGCTGAATCTCCTGAATCAGCGCCTTTGGACTACGATCGGGCGGTACCTTGACGAAAAAGTACGGCTCGAACGGTGTTTCGACGTGGACAGACTTGCCATCCTCCGTCCTTCCGAAGATGTGAATGACGTACTCAGAGTCTGTGTCCTCGCCGTGCCATGCAACGGCTTGGAAACTCACCATACGATTTTAATGTTGTTTATTTTTAAGGTGAATGGTTTCTCCAGGAAGTCTGTTCAACAGTCCCAAAAATATGCGCATGTCTCCAGGAAAGAAACGCGTACTTTTTGGACGTATGCCGAATCTTAATTCGGTTCACACAGCCCTGACCCGCGCCTCGGCTGCCATGGCTGAATCCATGAATCTTCAGGCGCAGATCGCTGAGATGCCACCTGCTGCCTATCTCAGCTCGGCACAATACCGAAAATTTTTTAAACTAACCGAAAAAATGACAAAAGCCCAACACCGTTACCGTCAACTCGTGCGCCGCGTCATCTACCCCAATGGAAGACGGAACCTGAACACTCGCCCTCTCACACAGGCAGAGAGAAACATCATTCGACGGACCGCTGCAATCGTCAAGAACATGTCCGCGGCTCGACGCACCGTGCGTCGTCTGCCGCTCAACAAAAACACGGGGGCGACGATTGTACGATCAATTGCGCGTCGCTGAGTCACTGTCCACCATCCGATGGACCAGATGTGTGAATGAAACCTTCGGGGCCCACCCAAACGCCTCGCGCGCCTTGGTCGAGTCACCGATGAGATAGTCCACCTCGGCGGGTCGGTAAAAATCAGGGCTGATACGGACGAGGGTATCACCGGTGATCAGGTCCGTACCGTACTCAGAGTCACCCGAACCATGCCACTCGATACGCTTGCCGATACGTTCGAACGCCACCTCGACAAACTCACGAACCGAGTGCGTCTCACCGGTCGCCAGGATATAATCGTCCGGGACGTTCTGCTGCATGATGTGCCACATCCCCTCGACGTAATCCTGGGCGTGACCCCAGTCACGCTTGGCATCCAGATTCCCGAGCACGATGGGAAACTGCCGGGCACCAACCGCCTTGGTAATCTTACGCGTCACAAACTCTTCACCACGACGCTCGGACTCGTGGTTGAAGAGGATGCCGTTGCAGGCGTACATCCCATAAGACTCTCGGTAATTTTTTGTAATCCAGTACCCAAAAAGCTTAGAGCACCCGTACGGACTTCGAGGGTAAAATGGCGTGGATTCAGTCTGCGGAGTCTCAACCACCTTTCCAAACATTTCGGAGGTTCCAGCTTGGTAAAATCGGAATCGGTCAATTGGATATCCACTGAGACGAATCGACTCGAGCCATCGGAGAACTCCGACGGAGTTGACATTGGCAGTAAACTCAGGCTGCTCAAAAGAAACTTTAACATGAGACTGTGCAGCCAGGTTATAAATCTCAATACGCTCGTAATCACCAGAAGCCACATCGCGAATAATTGTAATGAGACGCGCAGAATCTGTAAGATCACCTCGAACGATCTTGAGATTCTGAATGTGATCGATACGCTCGCGTTTCTGCTCGGAGGCGTACCGGACGAGCCCGTAGACTTCATACCCTTTTGTGAGTAGAAACTCGGCAAGGTATGAACCGTCCTGGCCGGTGACGCCGCTGATGATGGCCGCTCGAGACATTGAATAAAAAACCCTTTATTCTTTTAAATGAAACTCCTTGCACGCGAGAACCAACTGGGCAACCTGTTCTTCGATGTCAGGCTCTGGCTCAGGCTCGAACTCGATTCGACTGAGGTTCCAAACAAGTAACTGGAGCAGTTGTGTCTTTTGATCGATCGTGAGTCGTTTTCCCATTTTCCAGTTCCCCACGAGCTCTTGGAGCAACCAGTAAAAGGCTGTCACCTTGTAGACGAGCGGGTCGATTGGTTCCTTGGGGACGTACTTGTCAATCAGGTGTTGTCGTAACCCAGGGACGATGAGAGTGTCCCAAACCACCTTTTCCATCTAGAAATAAAGGGCTATTTTAGTTCTAGATGTCAAACGTGGAAGATATCTCACGCCTTTTGCGTGAGAACATCCTACCTCGCCTCGACGCCCAACAGGCGGAACTGTACGAGCTACGGTGCGTCACCTGGCCGGTATGTCAGGCACTCTGGGATCGTAAGATGCCGTTCATGAACATGAGCATGAAGAAGCGGTTTTTCAAATTTTTACACGTCGATGAACTGCGACGCCTGCTCAAGTCCAAGGCGCTGTTTTCAAACATCAACGACGTGTCGCTCGACCAGGAGATTCAGATGCTGACTGAAATAAAGGTTACGACAGCTTAAAAGAAAATGCGAGTACTGGTCTTAGGATCAAACGGTGTCATAGGGAGTACGTTTGCGCGGATCGCTCGAGAGAAGAAACATCACGTCACGGAATGGGACATTACTCTTAGTCCGGAACATGATCTCCGTGTACCGTGTTCGTTGTACTTTATTCTTAAAGAGGTTGATTTCGTCGCCTTTTTTGCATTTGATGTCGGTGGTTCAAAGTACCCAACCGAATCTGCAGAGTACATCTCGAACAACATGCGCCTTTTGGAAAACACCTTCAGTGAATTGAACCGTTCTGGAGTTCCGTTCATTCATACGACGTCCCAAATGTCAAACATGGATCACAACCCGTACGGTCCACTGAAACGTATCGCTGAATTTTACACGCAATATCTCGGCGGTGTAAACATCAAGGTCTGGAACGTCTATGGCCCCGAACACGTCAGTGAAAAGTCGCATGCGATTGCTGATTTTATTCATCAGGCACGAACAACCGGTGTGATCCGGATGTGCACGACGGGAGAGGAGACGCGCCAGTTTCTTCACACCGCAGATTTTGCAGAGGCGGCGTGTCACATTATGGAGAATTACGACCAGTTCAAAGGCCAAATGATTGACATTAGCAACTACGAATGGGTCAGTATCCGAACCGTGGCTGAATTAATCGCTGACGTTTTCCGGGCACGTGTCATTCCAGGGACTGTCGAATCTACGTTCCAAACAAAGGTGAATGAACCTCGCTCGGATTTCCTTCGTACTGGATGGAAACCTAAAATTAGCCTGAAAGAGGGGATTGAAGGTTTATGCAGCGTGTAGGATCCTGGTGAATCAGGGAAATGAAATGACCAACGCTCGAATTTGTGTACACGAACGTCTGTGAATTGGCTGCGGTGTACATCTCTTGGATGAGACGTTTCGTAACGTCGAGTTTGTCGTCTCTCAGAGCAAAAATAGGCTGATCCGGCCCGGTGACGTAGTTGGGTGTTGTCCAGTTTCCCACCTCGGTTTCTGGAATCGTGTGGTGAATTATTTTGGATCCTGAAATTTCATCGAGTACACGGTAATCATCGGACATGACAAAGACGTCATCGCACGTCGTCTTTGCGATGTAATCCATTGCGTGGAAATACTTGCACCCTTCCCCTGACGTCATTGCGTCTCCACGGCGAATATGAATAGCGTCGTACTTTTCGGGATTTGTGGTTTCTAGGGAAACCCTGGGGATGAAACGAAGGGCAATCTCACGGAGACGTTCGGTGGGAATATCCAGGTTGGTTATTTTCATGTAATTCTCGAGCGACGGGGGAGCCCCGTGGTCCCAATCGGGGTGTACCACTTCGAAATGAGGGTTTTCGGTTATGCTCCATCCCGGAGGAACACCGGTGACAAAATAAACGTCTGGGCCGAAATCGAAAAGCTCGTGGATATTACCATGTATGCTGTAGTCACAACACACGTACAACTTTACGTTCCGCCTGAAACAATACTCGATGACACGAATCAGGTTTATGAGGTTGGCACAGAAACCCATGTTTCCTATGTAGTACAGAACGTCCATCTAATAATTGTTAAATATTAAATGATATGGCTTTTTGCCGTACACGGCGGCGGTGTACGAGTACGTTGAGAATCCCGTGAGGTCGTGTGGTTCTTGACCGCCCGTGATGAAAACCATCGGGCACAGACTCAGAAGGAACCATTCGAGGTAGGCATCCTGTAGGTTTTTTACAGTCTGGGTGTTAGTGGCGTCTTGTTGAGCCGTGATTGCAAATTCGGTGTCCAGTGTGCGAATCTTGTCCCCGTACTTTTGTTTCAGTTGTGTTTTGAGTTCCTTCGAGTCGGACGCCAAGTACACCTTGCCTGGCAATTGTTGAATGACCTGTTCAAACTTTGCGAGTCCTTCATCCGAACAATGGAAAAACGACTTGTCCGTGCCAGCCTTGAACTGAGTCGAATCCTTGGAGTGTGAACCGCGACGGATGTGTACTGCTGCAGTGACGCCATCGAGAAGGTACATGTGCTGGTTGATCATAGATTCCATGTACACGGTCGGGTACACAAACTCACGAAGACGTGGGTGCACGGTGTCCATCATCCATTTGTTGATTATGATTTTTGCAGGTGGGTGTTCACCCTCGTCGCCGTCAACCACGGTGTACCCTTTCAGGGCAACACAATTACTCAGCTCGAACCGCTCGTATACATTTCGGTGGATGGCTTTGCACGTGTCCCAGCAATCGCTGAGAAGTATGAGAAGGTTCCCGAACCCAGCCTCGTGATCTTTAAATACAAACATCTAAAAGGGTAGAGTTTTTTTCCTTTAATAAAAGTAGATGTTTGGTGATTGGACTCGAGACGTGCAGGCGTTGAGACGCGCATACGTGAAAGGTGAACCGTTCGAACACGTGGTGATTCCAAACTTTTTCAGCCCAGACGTCGCTGAACGGATTTATACCCAGTTCCCAGACCCAGATGACACGTGGTTCAAGTACGACAACCCGTTTGAGGGCAAGTATATCTTCAACACATTCAAGCCAGATGATCCGATGAAGGGTGTCATCGATTCATTGTACACATTAGAATTCCTCGGGTACATGTCAGAAATTTCTGGAATTGATAAACTAGAATCTGACCCACATCTCAATGCAGGTGGCCTGCATGCATACACGCGCAACGGCATGTCCAGTGTCCACCTGGATTACACCATCCACCCTATTACCGGAAAGGAACGGCGCCTGAGCATCATGGTGTACATGTCAAAAGACTGGGACGAATCGTGGGGAGGAAATCTCAAAATGTGGGATGAAAACCTTGAAAATGGCGTTATGATGAATCACAGTCTCTGGAATACAGCCCTCGTGTTTAGAACAAACGGAAAAACATACCACGGTTTTCCAGACCCGATAAAGTGCCCGGAGGGTTCTTGGCGAAAGGTTATCGGGATATACTACGTGACCGATCCGACGGAAGAGTCGCTTGCAAACCCACGAAGAAACGCTCACTACTTTGCAGAACCCGGAAAGACAGTTCACGAAAAGATGCAGACGTTGCTCGACATACGTCGCTCACGCCGACTTACCGCCGATGATCTTTGCATTTGGCCTGATTGGAGACGTGACTGTGGAAGAGCTGATTAGATATTGTTTTTCGATATAGTCGACGTTCCAAATGTCCAGTTCGGTGTCAAATTTGTCCTTGTACATTTTTTCAACCGCTCGTTTCTTAATCATGAATTCATCAAACCTCTTCTTGAGACTGTCGTAGGTGACACCGGATGGTTTATACGTATGTGTGTACTCTTTCCAGTCTTTTTTGTAATTTCCACTCTGGTGAGAAGAGTAACGAGGCGTCAACAATGACGTCTGGTGACAAATGGGCGTCACGGCAAGTTGCATACCCGCCCTTGCCATGACCGCTCCGATGACGATATCCAAAGCCTGCTCAAAGTCGATGTTGTTCAGAATAAACTTGGCAAAGTCTTTCGACATGATGAAACATTCGAGGCCACCGATGTTTCCAGTCACAGTCGTTACACCGCTGTAAGGGATGTGATAGTTGATACCCATCGATACAATGTTCATTGGTTTCAGAGGAACCTTCTGCAAAAGTTCGAGAAAGTTTTCCGGAAAAACGACATCGTCATCGACGCACATGAAAAAATCCTGGTCGTCGTCAATCGCTTTTTTCATAGACTCGAACGCTTTGACGTGGTTCGACAAAAGTTCGACAGACACGTGGGGTGCAACCACGTTTTTGAGCCAAAGCACAAACGGGTGGTCCTTATCCCAGTCCGTGTTCCATACGAGCTTGAAATGTTCGTCGACGCCTCGAGACTTGAGATGGCGCTCCAGTCCTTCACGGCGTGCCTGAATACCATTTTGGATAAAACAGTACATATTAAAGAAATAAAGACTTGAAACTTTATATGAAAGTTGCCATCATAGGTACCGGGAACATTGGCATGGATCTTTTACTCAAGTTGCTCAAGACGCCGCAGGTTCAGGTGGTTGCTTTCGTCGGTCGAAGAGCCCCTACGAAGGCGATGCCAGAGGGTGTTTTTTATAGCGACAAGGGTATACAATTTTTCATCGATAACCCCAACTGCTGTGATTTCGTTTTTGAATGTACAGATGCATTTTCTGCAGCTCGTCATTCGTATGTTTTTTCAGAACAGAACATCACCGTCATCGATCTTACACCATCCAAGGTGGGTAAAATTTGCGTTCCGAATGTAAACTCTCATCGAATCACAAAGGAAAAGAACGTCAACATGGTGACGTGCGGTGGACAGGTTTCCATTCCTCTTCTTCATTACTTTTCGAAACGAATGAATGTGTCGTATGCAGAGGTTGTAACTCAGATTTCAGCCGACAGTGCAGGGATGGCGACTCGTGAGAACATAGACAAGTACATCGAGACGTCTGAAAGCGCAATCACCAAACTCACAAACATACCTTCGTGCAAGGTGATTCTCAATTTAAACCCCATGGAGACGACAGTCATGCAGACGACTCTATTTGTAAAGGGGGAATTTACAAGTAGCATCGATGATTTTGATGAATATGTCAATATGATTAAAAAGTACATTCCAAACTACACCGTCAATATTAGCCCTACATGTATAAACAAAAATATGTTGATGGTTTCGGTCAACATCATAGGGTCTGGTGACTACCTTTCAAAATACGCGGGAAATCTCGACGTCATAAACTGTGCGGCTGTTCACATTCTCAAACAATTCATCCAAGAACAAAGTTGTCGAGATTGCCCGCCACAACCGGGTACCGCCCCTGGGGCTTACACTTCAGGTGAATGAGGCACGGCCCTTCTTCGACGTTTACAAACTCGGTATAGTACGGAAGTCCGTACACGTCCGCGAGCTTTTCAAAGCTGGGAAACGTGAAAACCGTCCCAAACTCACCCTCCTTGAAATAACGGTTCTGTGTTATGTTGATGGCTGCGTACCCACCATTATCAAAACACAATATAGTGATTGGGAGATTCATATTCTTCAGATGCATAAGCTCACCGATAGTAAACTGGAACGATCCGTCACCGAGGAGACAGTACGTACGACGTCCATTCTTCATCGCAACACCGATGGACGCGGGAATTTCATACCCCATGTCGCCGTGCGTACATACGATGATGCGGTCATCCTCCTTTGGAACAGCCGTATGCCACGTCAGAGACTGGAGAGTTCCCGAAGAAAACACGACGTTTGTACCCACAGGCTTCTTCTTGAAGAAATCATCCAGTATTGTGTACGGATTCTCCGGGTCTAGGTTGTTACGCTCGAGAGGGAACGGCTCGAACCACGGCTCAACCTTGACGATGGGAAGCTTCTTGATAAACTCCTTGCAGTCTGCGTGGATGTACTCGACACGCTTCTGGTGAAATTCCGACGGATCGATTTCGACGTGGAAAATGCGTGCATCCGGTGCAAAGTACTCGATACCCTTGTATCCGATGAGGCAGTGAGCCAAACGACATCCGAGAACAATCAGGAGGTCTGACTTTTGAACGATGGTGTTTCCGTTCCTGTCGCCGTAAACACCGACTCGGCCGACGGCACCCGGGACATCTATCGCCAGATACGTCTTCACGTACGGAATTCCAGTCTTTTCAGCATACTCTAGAAACTCTGGGATGCACTCACGGACACCACCACCGATGATAATCACCGGACGCTTCGCCTCCGCCAACGGTATGTGCACATCCGGTGTCACGAGAGGCTTTTCGACGGGGGTCCATGTGATGAGCCCTTCCGTCTCCATCGCCTGAATGTCGAGCGGAACAGACAGCCACACAGGTCCTTTGCGGCCATTCATCAAATTCCAGTAGCACTCCTCCATGATGTTTCCAATGTCTGCAGGGTTGCGCACCTCGGTCGCAAACTTGGTGATGCACTGAACCATCGTGATAATGTCAGAGTCTGATCCAGAATACGTGCGGACGGATCCATTAAATGCTCGAATATTCTCCTTGTGGTTCACGGAACCGCTGATGAAAAACACAGGCACGCTGTCCTGCCACGCACTCAGACACGGAGTGATGGCGTTGGTGGCACCGCATCCGGATGTCGTACACACGACGCTCGGTACTTTTTTGTCGACACTCGCCCACCCGAGAGCTCCGTACCCGCAATTGATTTCACCGTTGTGATACATTACATTCAACTTGCGCCCAAACGAGTCGTTCAGGTGCATCGCCCATCCACCAGTCACACAGAAAACCTGATTCATACCACGGTCCAATAGGTACTGTGCGATGAAATCAGACACCTTCATTGTATATCCTGTCGCTATTTTTTTTAACTATGCTTTCCGCAACCACCTTTACGAAATCTTCCTGTCCAGCGACGAGCTTTCGTTTTCCCATTTCAGTCACGAGGACATCAATCGGAACTCCGTACTCCTTCGAGGCTGCGACGATGTGTCGGTCAAACACAGACACGAGCTTGTGTAAAGCAGTGAGTACATTCACGGGTTTGGAAACCGGGTGAGTCTGTTCAAACAAAGTGCACTGCTGAAAGAGTTTACTCATGTCGAGACCGGGCGTTGGTTTCAGACTTGCGATAACCTCGAATGGTGTATTCCCAGCGCCTCCCCCGAAACCACGCATCGTCACGTCGATGATTGTGGCACCGTGCTCGATGGCGACGAGTGAATTCGCAACCGCCAGCCGAAGGTTGTCGTGCCCGTGGAACCCGAGAGGAAGACCGAGCGTTTTCAGGGCGTCTATACGTTCGGCAACGTCTGACGGTAAAAATGAACCAGTCGAATCCATGATGATTATACCACTCGCGCCGTACGATTTCATTTTTGTCGCCTCCTCGACGAGTCTTTCAGTTGAACACGTGGCTGATAACATGAGCACACCGTAAACCTTCTTCTTTTTACTGTGAAGGTATTCAATGTGTGTCTTGGTGATTGATGCTTCCGTACAATGCGACGCAACCCTGAAAATATCCACACCGGCTCGAATCGCTGGTTCAATGTCGCGTTTAATAGTGGCAAACCCAGGGATGATATGAACAGACAGTTTGGTCTTTGTGAGGCACTGACGAGCGATGCTCAGCATTTCAGTATCCGGAAGCAACGATTCTCCGATGAGTACCGAAGACGCCCCTTGCCCGCACCCATGTCCAACTTCAATAACCTTTACTCCTGCGTTTTCTGCAAATGTACAGTAATTTTCAATCATTTCCCGAGTCACCTGATGTGAAATGGCGTGTGAACCATCTCGTAACGTGAGATCATGGTACTCCAGATTCATATATACATGGCCTTTAGTTTTTTTAAGTGTTAAAGACGTGAGTTATTTTTTTACTAAATGTCTAAAGTGTGTTGCATTGTGCCCATATTTGGGCGATATGCTCAAAACAGACCATTTTACTGTAAAAACTCGGTGAATAGTTTTAAAAAATGGCACCCGGACATTGAACTCAAAATTCTCGACGACGAGTACATGAAACAGATACCCGGGACTAATTTCAGTGAAAAGTTTCTCAACTTTGGACGTGATAAATTTATGTACATCAAAAAGCTGTTTACGGAACAAGGGTACACGAAGGTGATTGTCATCGGGGCGGACACGATCACGTGCGCCCGGTTCGACGAATTCCTAAACGATAATACGACGCCTATGATTGCAACACTTGATCACAAAATGGCATGGGACCTTGATTTTAACATGAAAGCATTCTTCATGCCGAAACACGGTGTTTACGAATTGCCTCACATTAACGGCGAGATTATATGTATCAACAACCCGAACGTTCTCGACGTCGTGTACAATGTGGCCAAGGAACGAAACTACATGGATCAGGTTGCCATGAATTACGTGTACACATTCAACCCCGGGTACATCCGTATAGTCGATTTCCCGTACGAATTTTCACTTTTCGTGTACAACAACCGTGCCAAGGATGGCATCGGAGCAGATTGTATACGCGATGGACAAATGTACTTTGGAGTTGACGGACAGAAAATTGGAGAATTCACACCAATCAAAGTCTGGAAGCCAATCGGAGACAAGTTGTACAACCACCTCGGGAAGCACGTGAAACTTTTTCACTTCTGTACACACATTGAAGAGAATGCCAAGGAGCTGTGGTTCAACGACGAGACGATTCAATTTTTCGTAAACCACTGTGCATGCGATTGGAGTCTTCCGTTCCACACGGATCACTATTCACTCGACCGCCCCATGAAGGTGGCTGTTTCGATCATGGGAGCCAACCCTCCCAAACCACTCGTTCAACATTGTCGGGACGTTCTTGCAGCGGGTGCAGATTGGATCCACGTGGACGTCATGGATGGTAAACTCGTACCAAATGTAAAATTTGTAGGTGAAGAAATTGCAGAAATTCGCAAAGAAATTCCAGATGCATACCTCGATTGTCACCTGATGGTTGTCGATCCGTTCAACTGGGTTGATAAACTGGCAGCTGCCAAGGTCAACATGTTCACGTATCACTACGACGAGGTTCACAACCACAGGGAGCTTCATGCAAAAATCAGAGCCGCTGGAATGAAGGTGGGTGTCGCTCTTCATTCCACGACGAGTATCGATGTGATTGATTCCATAGTGGATGACATTGACATGGTTCTCATCGTCACGTTTGAAAAGACTGGCGTCGGGGGTCAGCCGCTAATGCCTTCGATGATTGACAAGTGCAAGGCTCTGCGCTCCAAGTACCCGAAGCTACAGATTGAGATTGACGGTGGTTTGAATCTGTCGACGACTGAACTCGCCCAGCAATCAGGGGCTGACGTTGTCGTCGGTGGATGGGTCATTCTTTACGCTGATGATATGGCTGAAACTATCAAGAAAATGCGCTAGTTTAGTACCGTCTGCATTGAACCCCGGTTCGTACCCTTGTTCGAGTTTTTTCAAGTTGTACTCGACTGTAAAATTTGACCCAAAGGTTCGAATAAACTCTTCGAGCGTCAGATTCTTGTCACCGACGACGTTGAATACAGTGAACATATCAGGCAGTTCAGACATGATGAGCATGATCGTCTTGTATGCGACGTCGCTGACGTGGACCCAGCGTTTCCGAGCAGTCGTCTCGATTGTAAAATGAGGACAGTCTTGTGTTTCAAACGCTTTTTGGACAATCGATGCGAACCGGTCTGGTTGACAATGAGGGCCCCAAGTGTTCATGACTCGAAGAGACACACACTGCACATCATACGAATTGGCGTACGCGGCGCACAAGTGTTCACCGGCAACCTTTGACGCACCGTACATGTTCACTGACTGGAGAAGGTCCGATTCTTTCAACGTGTCGCTTCCGCGTCCGTAGACTTCACAGCTGCTGAAAAAAATCAACTTTGGAACCTTGTTTTTCCGACAAAACTCGAGGACATTGAACGTGTGTACGATGTTGTTCATACCGAGTGACGGATTTCGGATGCACTCACGAGACGACGGACACGCGGCGGCGTGTATGACGACGTCGAAAGACCCACCAATGTCGAGAGGGTCTGACAGATCATGATGGATGACCCGAAGATGACTCGGTAATTTATCACAGGAGGTGTGCACCAGACACGTCATGTCCCAGTCGGGACAATGGTTGGTGACATAGTCAGCTATATTGGCCCCTATGAAACCGTTTGCGCCAGTTATGAGCACCTTCATGAAAATTCAACTCACTTGCTTTTTAAGTGCGTCAAAATGGCTTAAAGTTTTTTCAGGCTGTACTAATAGAAGCGCGCACATAGTATAGTGGTAGTACAACACCCTTCCAAGGTGTAAGGTCGGGTTCGATTCCCGATGTGCGCAGAGGCCCTGTGGCGAAATTGGATATCGCGTGGGACATACCCCTGTAGTTTAATGGATAGAATAACGATCTTCTAAATCGTGGATGCGGGTTCGATACCCGCCAGGGGTTTAAAAAATATATTGTACAAAGGTGCGCGTTTAGAATGACTCTAATGGTCCCATAGTATAATGGTCAGTACATCAGATTCTGAGGAAAACGGAGTTTTCCGCCTTGCGGAATCCTGTGATGTGAGTTCGATCCTCACTGGGACCTGGCAGGCGCACAGCGCCTGACGGAATTGACCTGAACACGTCGTTAAACTATTCACCTCTGACTTTGGCGCAGTGGTAGCGCGTCGGATTGTAGCTCCGCCGGTCGGGTGTTCGAATCACCCAAGTCAGACCCGGTGCTCCTGTAACTCAGTTGGTAGAGTGTGAGGCTGTTAGGAAAGGTGTCTAAACATAGACCTCAAAGTCGCAGGTTCGAAACCTGCCGGGAGCGTTTTTTGAACTGTCTCGCTCCAGTTCAAAAAACGTGTGATGTGCTCGCTTAGAGACGAAAAACTAGAAAACTTCAACCCAAAACAACCATCGAAATGGCTTCCTCTTCCTTTGCCCAGATGTTTGACGAGATTCTGCGTCGTGAGATTGTGGCCGTCTTGACTCGTGTGGCAGACGGTGAAAACCTTGACATTGACGAGCTTGTCTCCAAGTACCTCCCGGCGGACGTTATCCCAGCAAAGGCGACCAAGGCTGCTCCCAAGAAGCGGGCGGCCAAGGTGTCTGTGAACCCCGAGCCGGCGGCGGAGACCACGGTGACCAAGACGACCAAGTGTACTTCGACGACGGCAAAGGGGAAGCAGTGTACTCTCAAGGCGGTTGACGGTGAGTGTATGTGCCGGGTCCACCTCAAGGCGGCGAAAAAGCCGGCAGCTCCTCCCCGGGTCCCTCGTGGCCCGGCGACGGGTCCGGTGAAGCCTCCCCACGACGAGGAGGACGACGAGGAGGAGATCAAGCCGGTGCGGAAGCCAAAGAAGGTGAAGAAGACGGAGCAGCCGAAGCACACTCACGACCTGGACGAGGAGACCCACGAGGACTGTGAGTTGTGCCAGTCTCACGGATCGGCGATGGCGGACACGGACGACGAGGAGGAGTTTGAGACGGTGCTGTCCCCTCCTCGTACTCTGCGGGAGCGGCTGGCGAACATCGTGCGGACCCAGGAGTACGAGGACGACGAGGAGGAGGATTAAAGGTGACCATGGTCACCGCCGGTGGAAAGGGCTCTCAGTAGGGGTGGAAGATTATGAGTGAAGTGACTCCAATTGTAATGAAGAATAAACCTGCTGATGTCAACTTTTGTGCACGTGTCTGCGTCTGCTGCGGCGGGGGGAATACAGGAACGGGGACAATCACATGGCGCTCTGATAAAGGAGGGCTCGGGAGCTCGGCGCGACACATGGGACACCTCGTCACGTAGCACTGTATGTGGACTTGTTTTTTACAGCACCCGAGGTGAACCACCGTTCCCATCAAGGGTTCGAGACACACCGGGCATTCATCCATCTTTCTACTCTAGATGTACGAAAATTTTATTTGTGATAAAATCTTCGAACGTCACCTCGAATGTCTCGCCCGAGTTGTCGTCGTAGACAAACCACGTGTCGGAGTCGTAGGCGTACACGAGTCCCTCGCGGTACACACTACGCTTCTTGGTCTCGGCGACGGTCATCGTGACCCGCAGACCGATGAGCTCGCGAAGAGAGTTTTCAACCAGCACGGCATTTGCGAGTACAGAATCCATTTCTAAAAAGAAAATGCGCCAAGACTTTAATGCATAAACGACCGCTTCCGAAGCTCGTGTTCCCAGTTGACCCGTCGACGCTCATGTATGCCCCCATCGAAAACAGCATCGTGTACAAGTTGCGTCATGTCATTCCGTACCCCCCACTGAAGCCGAAACCGTACGTGCCCATCATGCTCGTCGAGGACATTGTGTCGTGGAATCGGCGGCGCGGTGCTTCAGACGAAGAGATTGAAGAGCTTCGTCGGAAGAATCATTACGTCGTACAAACACCGAAACCGAAAAAGACTCATAAGAAGAAAAAGGTGGTCAGAGAAGACCTCGACAACGTGTTTTCACAGTTTGCAACCAAACCAGCCGTCAAGAAGAAGGTGCTCAAGGCGGTTGTGAAAAAAATCTAGCTCAATGTAATGGTGGAGAAGATCCAGCGATTATGGCGCGCGAAGCGCGTCTTTACGAATAATCAGGGGATGTGGAAAATTTCAAAACCACACGTCGTGTCAACAATCTCAATCGTCAAGTTTCCCGTCGACATGGGTGCGATATTCTCGAGCGCCCCACGTGGATTTACAGAGGTGACTGGGTTCAAGGGTGCGGGTCAAAAGGCGACGATACGTTACGCCGATGGGAAATGGATAGGGAGTCCGACGGGTGTGACGCGCGTCACCGCGAAACGAGGACCACAGACGGTCGTCATCACAAAGGGTGTGATTACGGTCCTCGGTGCAGGGAATCCCGAGGCAGCCTACCTCGCCATCGCGAAGAATGGGTGGAGCGCCAAAAACCTGGTTCGCGCAACTCCCGAGTATCGCAAGGTGGATGGTGTTTTTTACATCAACAAACCGTTCGATCTTCTTGGTCTCGAGACCGAGCTTAAGAATTTGCCAATGGGTCACACCGTCAAGTATCAACCTGAAGTCAAGGCGGTTCCGGCAGTGGTTCTCAGACTCAAAAACCCACAATGGACATACCAATTCTTCGAAAATGGAACGGTTCTGTTTACCGGTATCAAAAACCCGAAAGAAATCAGTGAGCCCGTGAAGCTCTTTAAGCAGTTCGGTTTGACCAGGGACGCCATTGCGATGGAGAAAACACCGGCGTTGCGTCGACCCGTCGCTGGCAAGAAGAACACGAAAAAGCTCGCCGAGCGGTATCCGCTCGCAGGGACGTGGAACAGCCTTCGTAAACCGTACGCCGGATTTTACATTCGACCAGGGACGAACGGCAAACCGCGCATGTACCCGTACAGATTCATGCGTCGAAATGCCAACGCCGGTGTGGTGAACGTCGGTCCGATGAACCTTCGGGCCGTAGCACCCAAGGTGGTCAAGGCGTTCAAGAACGTCGGTCAGCCTATTCCAAAGGTGACTCTGGATGCATTTGCATCTGCAGGCGTTTCACTCGGGAGTCCAAAGAAAAAGGTGGTGGCTGCGCATGCCAATCGTCGTGCACCGAGCTGGAGTGCCACCAAGAATGGATTCTACGTACGCCCAGGTGCTGGTCAGCAGCCGTACTGGTTCGCCATTCCCAAGGGTATCGAGTCTGGACGCAAGACTGTTATCGCGGCATACTCCAAGGCGGGTCGGAACATTCCAGCGGCGGTTCGTACTATTTTCAAGATTCCGGCGAACGTCGCAATCAACGTCAAGCCGAAACACAACGTCACGATGGGGCTCAACGGCATCCTTCGCATCAACGGACGTCAAGCTGTTCGTCTGACTGTGCCTGAACTCGTGGCTGTCGCACGGAACATGAACATCGCACAGGTGAATGCCAAGATGAAGCCCACAGAGATTATCGGATGGATTCAGGGCAAGAGCGGTGCACGGGCATCAAAGAACTACAACGTCAACCTGAACGGCACAAAGTACAGATTGCTCAATAACGAACGCGTTGAAAAGACGGTTGGTACGAAGCGAACGACACGAAACTGGTCCACGATTCCAGCTGCAAACCAGAACCGTATCGCCAAGGCGTTCCTGAACGAATCGTACCACGGGGCGTACAACCTGCAGCCACGGAACAAGAAATACTGGGCACTTATGGTGTACAAGAATTCGCTGCGACCCAATACGCCTTCGACAGCGTCGTCCGCTGCCTCGAACAACAACCTGGCCAACTTTGCTGCGAACCTCGAGGCGACCGTGCGTAACCAGGGGCACAAGAATACGTACCGCGCGCTCGTCGGAAACTACTACAAGAACGAAAATGCCAACAGACTCTTGACTCGTCTGGGCAAGATGCCTGTCGGTGCCAAACAGTCAAACGTGAATCGCGCTATAAAGACGTTTGCAAAGGAGGCGGTTGTCAGGTCTCGTCGCGCACTCATCGAGGCCAACTACAAGGCGAAGATGACCGTACCGAACTGGCTTCCGATGAACAAACGGAACGCGTACAAGAATACACTGTTGAACGTTGCACTTCGCGTGAACAACAAGGGCAAGTATCCGACCCAGAAAAAGGTTCGCGATGCGATGCAGGGGTGGATAAACGCCGAGATTCCAAAGGTGCCCACCGCGGCATTCACGAAGGAGAATGCAGTGACAGGCGCAACAGTTCACGTACCGGCGTGGAACCCACCGAAGAAGATTTCATTCAACGTTCCGAAACGATTGAGCCCGCCGCGTCCAGCTGTCAAGCCTCGCGCACCCAAGGCTGCGGGGCCCTCCAAACCAAAGGCGAAAAAGAACGTGTCGAAGCGTCGCCTCAACGAAAACAGCAACAACGCCGACAACATAGGATCGGCGATGATTGCACTAGGCATCAATACAAAGGGGGCATACACATGGGATAACCTTGTACGTTCTGGAATGAACAAAAAGTACAAGAATGCATGGGCTCGCCAGTCTTCAGTCTAATAATTCAGACATCCAGTGATACGTGATGCCCCACGACTTCCAGAGATCGATTTGAGCTGCAATTTTTTCATCATGCTTGAGGAAATCCTTCGTCAAAAATTCAGCATTGGCGACACAAATGATGTGTATCGGTTTGCCGTAAAACGCAGGCATGTTGCGATATTTGACTGGGACACCGAGAATCTTGTCTTGAGCCGTCCCACCGTTGAAAAAACACTGCGTCTTGACTTCGATGACAAAGTCTTTCGTTTCCCAATCGAGTTGTTCGTATTTTCTTCCGTTTTTCTTCTTTGCCGGAACCCATCCGTTAGGGTATAGCTCTTGAATGATCTTTTCGCCAAGAGAACCAGACCATTTCTCGTTAGTCGAATTCGATTTCGCCTTCCCCCACGCCATTTCAAGTATTGTACGCGCCTTTTTCGTTTTACCGGTGATAAAATCTGGGTTACCCCGAATCCACTTGAGAACTTCGGGGTCACACAGGTATTTCGTCATGTTATTCAAACGATGGGTGTATTTAGACCATCATGCGCCAACCGGGTGCCGCCCCCGGGTTACCGGCTCATAAGACCGGTGTGTTAACTGTTACACTATTGGCGCAACTTAAAAACAAACTTCCCCTTTAAACCATGGCGGAGGAAAAGACTTCTGCATTCGAATACATTAAGGTGGAGGGCCCCGATGTGTTCTTCTACTGTGACGTTTCCGTCGAGTCGGTCGCTGAATTGTGTGCCGCAGTCAAGAAGATTGAACGCGACTATTATGAAACAATCGTTCGTGTGCACATTCACAGTGACGGCGGTGACCTACACGCAGGTATGGCTGCCATGGATTTTCTTCGGTCGTGTAAGTCCCGCGTGGTCACCATCGCCGAAGGAATGTGTGCGTCGGCAGCGACGTTCATCTTCCTGGGTGGTGACTCGCGTATCGTCAGCCGGAACGCCTACCTACTGATTCACCAACTCGGGTCTGAATTCTGGGGCAAGTACGAAAACATGAAGGACGAGATGCACAACTGCGACAAACTCATGCGACACATGAAACGCATCTATCTCCGTGAGACGAATCTCCCCGAGGAAAAACTGGACAAGCTCATGAAAAGAGACCTGTACCTTTCGTACAAAAAGTGTGTCAAGTACGGTATTCACTTAGAGTAGTCCGCACAGCTAAAAGTAATGGAGACTGGAAAGTGCACGAAATGTGCACGGCGTCAGCGTTTGGTGATGCCGTGCAAATTATGTACCGGAAAATTTTGTTCAGGGTGTATTCAGCTGGAGGTTCACGCGTGCCCTGAACTCTCTTCGAAAAAGGCTCTCGAACTCGAAAAATTGTCAAACGCAAACCCCGTAGTCGTGTCGTCGAAGATTGTGAGGATCTGAAAACCAACGGGTGTGAAATTCATCAAAATTTAAATGTTGAAAATGTTTATATGTATAAATATTTATTTGTTTTAACTATTGTCGTCATAGTCATAGTATCTATTTGGCTTTTGATGACATATCAAAGAGAGAACGCAAGGTTTATTGTATATGCTAATCCTGGTAAAATTGCGGCCGCTAATGCCGCCGCCGCTAATGCCGCCGCTGATGCCGCCGCTAAAGCCGCCGCTGATGCCGCCGCTGCTAAAGCCGCCGCTGATGCAGCCGCTGCTAAAGCCGCCGCTAAAGCCGCCGCTGATGCCGCCGCTGCTCAAGCCGCTGCTGCTCAAGCCGCCGCTGATGCCGCCGCTTCTCAAGCCATTCAAATATCGGTACGTCTAACGACGAATAAAAGATGTCCGGTTGAGACAGATGAAATAAACGGCGTATGTTATGCTCCATGTCCCGTAGGGATTCCCGGAACCAATAAACTCAAGCTTGAATGTGTTAGTGGTACTCGCGTATCGAGAATGAAAGCGTGTCCACCCGGTACAGATGAAATAGATGGAACATGTTATACAGCCTGCAACACAGGGGTTGCAGGCATTGGAAGCAACAACACACTTAAAACGATGTGTTACGCGTGTAGCGGAAATTACAGATTTAACCCTACGATTGGGAAATGCATTACTTAATTTGGCGTCTGAAAACCAGCACAATAAGCAGCAAGATCATCGCACCGAGAAGCAGGGTCCGGCCAGTCTTTATGTCGTCTGGGAAGTCTGCTGGTGAAACGTAGTTCTTGGCGTCACCAACGATAATCTCGCGCCCGAACGTCGTCGACCCGTCGTCGAATTGGTACTTGCGCGCTGGATAAAGAAACGACGTGGCTGGGTTTACACCACCCGTCTTGAGGTACATGTTTCCTGCGTCATCGAGTGTCAAGGGATTGAAATGTTCAGTAGGAACCCCCACTCTGGGGTTAAACTCGAGCATCGCGGGCGACTCGGGTCTCTCTGGACCCTCTTCGAACGTACCCTTGTACCCACCGTTGTACGAAATGCCGAACGTCTGAGTCAACGTATACGGGTTGATGCGATTCATGCTCATGTCGTCATTCAGGAGCAGGCTCGTCATTATCTAGTGTTGACTTAGATTTTATTACGCCAAGTCCGAGGACTTGTCAGTCTGCTGCTCCGGGAGGGCCGCGGCGTACCGCCTCTCCTGAACCTTCACCTTGTGTTTTTCCCACATCTCATCCAGGTCGATATTCAACATGTGTGCCAATTGAAAGAGGTACGAAAAGACATCACCCATCTCAGTTGACACATCAGTCCCTCGATCCTTTTTGAGTCCCGTTTTCCTGAAATGACGTTGGTACTGACGTATGGCTGACGCGAGTTCACCAATCTCCTCTGTGAACAAGAGCCATACTGTGCTCACTGGGGCTTTGTCCCACCCCTTGGAGCGGCACAACTCGAATGTCTCATTACGGTACTGATTCATCTTGGTAAATTAACGACCGGTACCCTTATGTAACCCGAACCAAAGTACGACGAAAATAACAATCATCGTGAACGCCTCGATTGCAGAACGGAACTTCTCAGTCTCCATGTCCGACATGTCGCGCTTACCGGATGCGATTGAACTCACCAGGCGAGATGAGCGATCAACGATGAAAAACAGCAGGACACCGATGAGAAGTTCCTCGAACCGTTTCATCTATTTTCTACGCAGATAAAAATGGACCTCGAGGAATCCCAGTGGCGTAAACATCTCCCTGTCGTGGCTGTTACTCTCGCGATCGTCGCCCTGACGTTTCAGGTGATGGTTTTGTACCCATGGCACATCCAGCTGTCGAGACAGATTTCACGTCTCAGATAGCGCGTCTACGTGGTGTTGATCGAGGGATGATCATCTTGACACCCTGAGACTTGAGATACTGACGCGCCTTTGCAATGTCTGACGGCTTCAAGGGTCTGACATTTCCGTTGTTCATCCGGATACCAGAAACGGGCACTCTGCGCAGCGCATTCATCTCGATGTGCAGAGGATTCTTCTTGGCTGCGCGCTTGGCGCGGAAAGCGCGCTGCAGAGTTCGGACCGCGACGGTTCCACGGAGACCAGCCGCCGTGGTTTGCTTGAGTACATTTCTCATCGCATTCCTCGCTGGAACACCGTTGTGCATCAAATTACGAACAGCCTCGTTTATGCCTTCGCGCGCGAATATTCTGGACCCTCTCGTCAACGGAAGGTGGAGAACCTGTTTGACTTGTTTCTGTGTGACTCTCGATCCCTGTATACCGGCTAGGTATCTGCTGAAATTGTTGTGTACGTTTCGTCTTGAAACACCGCGTGTACGCATGATCTGCTTAATGTAATTTTCGAGATTCGCCTGGCCCTTTGTTGCTTCACGTGTATTAGCTCTGAAACTTCTCGGTTCCATGTGCATCCGTCTAGTATACGGGGTCAACCGTTCGTAATACTTTTCAGCAGTCCTTAGTTTTTGATGCATCGCATTCCATAACCTCTTGATCTGACGCGCCTCATCGATCGTGATGTGCTGCAGACTCATTTGGTATTGGCTCTGATTTTTTTCCAACGGGGCAACGCCCCGTTGTTCAACTGCGACGGCAACTTTCCACCTACGGTGGAAAGGATTTTTTTCCCAGTCCAGCGTAGGGATGTCACTCGTGCACGTACTAGCAATGTCAGTTGCTGAAACATTTGGCAACGTTCACCTCAAGAACTTTGCAGCGAGCAACAGTCGTCACAATCTGTTTTGCGGCATCGCAGGGTACTGCGGGGTTTTGTATTTTTTGGTTCGAAGCTTTGCGCTCGGCGGGTCGCTTCTCTGGGTCTCAGCAATGTGGGAGGGGATGATCACAGTGCTGGGAGCAGGGTTTGCGATTTTTGTACTGGGTGAACGATTCAGTCACCCGATCCAGTACTTTGGTATTTTCCTCGCATTTGTTGCTATGATTCTCGTTCATCTCGGTGATGATATAATGGCTAAACTTCACTGAGGTCTGCCGCTATTGTTGAGTCGATTTGAATTTACATTTGCATTGGTGGGACTTGGCATCCCGGCATTTGGACCAGCGGGGCTGGGCATGGGTGGTGCTGCCAGTCCTGAGGCATTCCGACGGCGCTTGATCACGAAGACAACCACACCGATGATGAGAATCGCGAGGGCAATGACACCAACAATCAAACCGATGCTCAGACCGGAGGACGTGGTTTCAGTCATAACAGCAGTGTTTGACGTTGGAGTGCTCATATTTATAAATACAAACTATTTTATTTTGTATTCGTGTACACTGCGATTGTTTTCACCAATATAATACTCTCGTCCCAATAGGTTTTGGTAGGACGAGTCCAGTCGTAATCTATAACCTTATCAGAAGCTGAATCATACATCTTGTATTTACCACCTGGTGTAATGTATCCAGCGATGGCGTGACCATATATGACTGCACTTGTATTTGTATTTGCAGGTGCTTTCCATACAGAAACATCGGCATGAGTCAAAATGTACCCACCTGGGAGACTGTGAGGGATTGGACCGTCGTCGTACTCTTTGATAATAAAAAGACCACGTGGGAACATCTTTCGGTAAAAGTTGAACATGTCATATTTTGTTCCTGCGTCATATTTATTACGAGCCATTGCGGCTCTTAGTCCTTTTTTTAAGAATATCCGCAAACGATAATCAAACCCTCTGAAGTTGGCACTCTTAATCACGTTCGTGTTTTTGAATGCAGCACTCACTCCACCATAACCATCAAGTCGATGCTTGATATACCTCCAAAATAATAAGTTGGATGCAGTACGTAAAGGACATAAATTAAAATTTCTAGTGCGATTATCGTCTGGTACATGTTCACTCATTTGCTTGAGAATAGCCCGAGGATGCGCACTCAATAAAAGACCGTTAACTATCGAGTGGAACCAGCAAGTGTCCCCTTGCTGTCGTCGATATCGTATATTTGGTCTATTTTCACTTTTCATGACGTTTGCCAATTGACGCTGGACGTTCGCATGAAGAGTTCTGTAGTTTTCGCTTGTTTTGTACTCATTGGAACGAGCTGCTTGATTCAATCGTTCTCTGTAGATTGTTTTGAGAATCTGATTGGAGGACAACAGTTGTCTGAAAAAATTATTCTGAAGCTTTGCTTGAATTTCCTTCAGATTATTCATTGGAATGGGACGGCAAACTTATCATTTCCTGGCATTTTATTTCCGTGCGTCGTCGTGCTCACGGGCATGGCCAAAGGAACCGGGTTACGCGTGACGTAATCCATAAACGAAAGCTGCTGAAGAACACCGGTCTGGATGGTCTTTGTCGCTTCCTGGATCACAAGGTCGTTCATGCGTGCCACTTGTGCGCTCACACCGGAGTATGGATCTGCTACGGTGTGGCCGTACACGCGAACCATGAGAGCCTGCAGGTCACCATCGCTCTGACGATCGATGTTCATGCCGGTTTTCGAATTGACATTCTTGACGATGGCGCCATGCAGGTACTCGATGTTGAAGCGAGACAAGAATGCCTCGCTCACTGGCGTCTTCGGGGGCATATAGTTCGCCATTACAGTTTACGGAGAAAATATATTATGTACGAGCACGACGTTTCTTTGCCGCCTGAATCTGCCAATGGAGACCATATGCATGAGCCAACTGATTCCGAGCCAACTTATTCTCGTTGATCATCTTGTTGACCAGGTTCCAAGGACCTCCTTTCTCTCGGTTCGACCGGGGAATGTGGTATTTCTTCATGAGGTTTTCGACTGCTTTTATGTAGAGATGATACGTACTCGCATTTCCGTACCGCTGTCGCGCACTGAGAACTTTATTGAGATTTGCGCGCGAAAAGTGACGTTTGCTGAGATTTTCATGTCTTATCTTGATACGTCTGTTCACCTCTTTTAGCATTTCGTTCGTTTTGTTCACCTCGTTGTTCATCGCACGAAACATTGGTGCCATACCCATACTGTAAAAGTAATTTGCCGAATTCTTTGCTTCTTGCCTGCGTTTCGTAAGTTTTGCTTTTGCGTTGTTCAGGTTGATTCTTGAACCGAGATTGGCAAAGGACGGAAGAGGTATCCGTGGATTATTCATTTCTGTATGCCGCGATTTTTTTTGGGGTGACGGACAAGTCGCTGCGCGGCTTGGGAGATAAAAAACTAATCCTCTGTAAAACAAAATGAAGGTCATCAAGAGGTCGGGTGACTCCACTGAAATGTTGTTCGACAAGGTGACGAAACGCCTTCAGAAGCTGAACCAGGCACCCGAGTTTGATCCTCTGAACGTCCAGCCGGACAAGGTGGCCCAGAAGGTCTTTTCGTCCATGTACGACGGGATCTCCACGGCCGATATCGATAACCTGACTGCCGAGGTGGCCATCGGTATGATCACTGAAAACCCCGATTACGAGACGCTCGCTATGCGCGTGACGGTCTCAAACCTCCAGAAGAATTGCCCCAAGTGTTTCTCGGATGCTATGGTTGCTCTGCACGTCAAGGGTATCGTGTCTGATCACTTCATGAAGTGCGTGGCGCTCCAGCTGGACGGTGAGATTGTGCACAAACGCGATTACGACTTTGGATACTTTGGAATCAAGACCCTCCAGAGGGGGTACTTGAATGAGGGTGAAACGCCCCAGTATCTCTTCATGCGTGTCGCAGTCGGAATTCACGGGGATGACATCCCACGCGTCAAGGAGACGTACCATCTCCTGAGCCAAAAGTACTTTACGCACGCAACCCCGACCCTGTTCAACGCCGGTACAAATCGTCCACAGATGTCGTCGTGCTTCGTCCAAGGAACTCCGGTGTTCACTACAAACCGCGGACCGGTCCCAATTGAGAAAGTCGAGATTGGAGACTTGGTTGTTACTCACACGGGTTCTACTAAGCCTGTCATACAAACTCATAAAAATATGTTAGGGGACCGCACGCTCTTCGATGTAAAAGTCTACAAGACTCCGTCAGTGAGGGTGACGGGAAATCATCGGTTCTGGTCAATCACAAAAGAACAGCTCGACTGGAGGGAGACTCCGCAGTGGAACAGCATCGAACATCTTCGGGTCGGAGACTGGATCTCCATTCCCAAGTCCAACACCGATACTGTCCATCAAGTACTTGATATGTACGAAATTCTGAAAGACGTGAAAGGCGCCGAACACTGGACATATTCTTTCGAGTTTGACGGAACCAAGATGCGCCGCAACACTTACTTCACGAGCGAATATCGCCCGAACGGTATAGAAAAGAAGGGAGAGTGGTTCGAGCGCTACGTCACAGTTGATGAATATTTTGCCTGGTTCCTAGGGTCGTGGTACGGAGACGGGTGTATTCTGTACAGTAAGTCAAGCAAGCGGACTCCGACCCATCGCGGTATAGCATTCGCACAAAACCCGAATAATACCACATTCATTGATGAAATTGTGAGGATTGGTGAAAAGTATCTAGGTGTTCATGCAGGTATCCATGAAGCAAAGAAGCAAAATTGTTTGTCTATCAACTTCAGTAACTCAGCGATAGGAAATGCGTTCAATATTCTGTTCGGAAGGTGGTCGAGTGAAAAGTTCTTGTGCTCGTCCATATTCTCATGGAGTCGTGAAATGGTTGCGGCGTTCCTCGGAGGACTTGTGAGCACGGACGGATGCTGCACTCTGAACGGAGGGGTCATTCTTCAGCTTACGAATCAACCACTCATTCAGTCGATCTTTCAACTATCCAGATCGGTCGGTTTTGATGCATCTATTACTATTGGTCAGAAGCCGTACAACGGTCGAGTAACGTATATAGGAAGAATGCAGATTCCGTGGATTCCTGAGATTATGAAATGGGTACGTAAGCATTATGAAGACGATCGTCTTCAGAAAACTGAACGAGCAAATACCACTCTCGAAATTGATGGTCGCATCTTCCTTCGCATCAACTCCAAGGTGAAAGTCACTGAAGACCTTCCAGAGTTTGTGTATACGCTCGGTGTAAAAGACGACCATTCATATTCCGTACAGGGTCTGATTGCTGAGAATTGTTTCCTGGTGGCGATGAAGGATGATTCCATCGATGGTATTTACGAGACGCTCAAGGAGTGTGCCCACATCTCCAAGTGGTCGGGTGGCATCGGCATCCACTGTTCGAATATCCGTGCAAACGGGACGCGTATCAAGGGGACGAATGGCGTCGCTGACGGCATCGTGCCTATGCTCCGCGTGTTCAACAACACGGCCCGGTACGTCAACCAGGGTGGTGGCAAACGCAAGGGGTCCTTTGCCATTTACCTCGAGCCGTGGCACGCGGACATTATGGAGTTTCTCGAGCTTCGTCTGAACCAGGGTGACGAGGAGATGCGGTGTCGCGATCTTTTCACGGCGATGTGGATCCCAGACCTGTTCATGGAAAAGGTGGAGAAGGATGATGACTGGTACCTGATGTGTCCCCACGAGTGTCCCGGTCTGCCGGACGTCTACGGCGAAAAGTTCAACGAGTTGTACCGGACGTATGTGGCTCAGGGACGCTACAAACGCGTGGTCAAGGCGCGTACCATCTGGGACGCTATGCTCAAGTCGCAGATTGAGACCGGGACGCCGTACATGTGCTACAAGGACGCAGCCAACGAGAAGAGCAACCAGAAGAATATCGGTGTCATCAAGTCTTCAAATCTCTGTACGGAGGTGTTTGAAGTGTCTTCTGCGGACGAGACGGCCGTGTGTAACCTAGCCAGCATCTGCCTCCCTGCGTTTGTGAAGAACGGTGAGTTCGACACGTCAATGTTGGGTAAGGTGGCTCGCATCGTGACACGCAACCTGAACCGGGTCATCGACAAGAATTACTACCCGACCGAGGCTGCCCGTAAGTCGAACATGCGTCACCGTCCCATCGGTATCGGGGTCCAGGGTCTCGCAGACGTGTTTCAGATGCTCGGTCTGTCGTTCGATGGGCCCAAGGCTCGTGAACTCAACACGAGCATCTTCGAGTGGATTTACCACGAAGCGCTCGTGGAGTCGTGTCAGCTCGCAGAGGAAGAGGGACCATATGAAACCTTCGAGGGTTCGCCCGCCTCGAAGGGTATCCTTCAACCTGATATGTGGGGCGCGAACACGGAGAGTTTTGAGTTTCTCAAGCAGTGTATCGCGAAAAACGGTCTCCGCAACTCGCTTCTGGTGGCACCGATGCCGACCGCGTCGACCGCACAGATCATGGGGAACAACGAGGCGTTCGAGCCGTACACGACCAACATCTACCTGCGCCGGACGTTGGCCGGTGAGTTTGTCATGGTGAACAAGCACCTGGTCAAGGACTTGCAGAAGCTCGGAATGTGGAACCCACAGATTAAGAATGAGATTATCCGAGCCGGTGGGAGCGTCCAACAACTGGACATCCCGGACGAGTTGAAGGTTGTGTACCGGACCGTATGGGAGATTCCACAAAAGAGTATCCTCGACATGGCTGCGGACCGCGGGGCGTACATCGACCAGTCACAGTCGCTGAACATTTTCATGGAGAATCCATCCGTAGCAAAGCTGTCATCGATGCACTTCTACGGGTGGAAAAAGGGTCTCAAGACCGGGATGTACTACCTGCGTACGCGTGCGAAAGCAAAGCCGCAGCAGGTGACTGTGACTCCTTCTCCAACTGCACAGGTCCCAACAGAGGAGGAGAAGATGGCATGTTCACTGGCGAATCCAGAGGGGTGTCTAATGTGTTCTGGCTAGGTTTCTGATGTAGGCGATGGCGTTGTTTTCAGGCATTTTATTCAGTGCGTTTCTCTCAGCCTTTGACAAGTTGAGATTGAGTTGTTCGAGCGTCTTGTGGCGGTTAATCGTTCCGTTCGCCCGGCGCGTCCACGTGACGCGCGTGTTGTTTGCGGGACCCTTTTGATTCTGGAGCTGCTGGAGTCGCCGAAGACCGCTCGCTCGCTGGGAGTTGGTTCTGAGCAGGAATCCGCGACTCGCCTGTCGATTCGCCTTTGCCCGTACGTATTTCTTAGCGGCTCGCTGAATCACGCGCGCCGCGGCAGTGCGTCTGTACTCCACGACGTTGTTATGTGGAAGAGGGTTTGCACGTCGCTTCGGTTTCAAGAGAGTCCAGTTTACAGGTGCGTATCTTGAAAAAAGTTTGAGCTGTTTGTTGTTCATGGTTTTCGCAGTCTCAAAGTTTTCGTTTGAAGTCTTTGTTGCCCATGCGAGTTCTTTAAGTGTCGGGAGAAAACCACGTACGTTCGGTTTAGGCTTGAAAGGGACGGGCTTTTTACCTGAAGGAGCTTTGAGCGTCCCTTCAGCCGTGAATGCGTTGCGCCAGCGAGTTATGTTTTGAACAGTATTCAAAGGGTCTACACCAGCACCTGGTCCGGTTTTTCCGACACGTCTGAATTTCGAAGCTTCCCGCAATGGAATACTCGCCGGTACATAGTAGTGTCCTTTGTATGCCCAGTTTTTCGTCATTTTCGGAACGTAACCATACATCGCGAGTCGGCTGAGTCGTCTACTGTCCACATTTTTTAGGTTTTTTTTCAATTTAGGCAAGTTGTAAGCCGATGGGTTTCTCTTCTTCGCTTCGTACAGAGCTTGGAGACGCGGGATGTTCTCGTTGTTAAAAGTATTGGTCCAATTTTCAGGGTTCCAATTGTTTTTGATATTTCTAATGTTTTTTAGGTTACGGATAAGCTGACGTAACCTTTGCATTTCCTCCAGGTTCGCTTGATGCACCACCCTAAACGTGGTCGGCATTTACTTAGGGTTAGAAAATAAGAATTTCTAGCTGATACCGAGGAATTCACGACCAATTTTTGACCCTACAAACATGAATGCGAGACCTGTCAATGCGATCACTGCGTGTTGACGAGTCGCCGTTTGAATGTGCTGACGAAGCAGCTGAATGTGTGCGAGGAGCAGAGTGATGAAACCGATCCAAAAGAGACTCGTGTAGAAATCCATCTATAGAAATAGCTGACATTAATTCTATGAAGTGGTCTGAGGTTGACACGTCGACGCTCGTCTTTGCTGGAAAGCGCGGAGGGGGGACGAAAGTGACGCAGGCGGATGGGTCTCTGCTTCGATTCCAGATTCCCACGGGGCGCGTCATGTACAACGGCATTTCGGATTTCAAATCCATGACGCTCGAAATGCCACCCGATTTTTGCACGTGGTGGACGGAGACGCTCGAGGAGATCGCATCTGGTTCTACGCCGTTTCGTTCAAACGTAAAAGACAATGGAATCCGAATCAAGGTGGACCCGCTGACGCAATTCTTTGATGAGCAGAAGAAGAGTGTGTTTCCTGCCATCGAAGAAGGGACCCTCAAGGGGGACGTTCTGAGCTGTATCATTGAGGTTTCGGGAATTTATTTTTTCCAGGATGTCTACGGTTTGATTGTGCGCGCGCACCAGGTGGTTATTCGCAAGCGAACCGGTCCTGCGGCTGTTGAATCAAAGTGTGAAGTGGCGGACGGCGACGCGCTGAAAGGATTTGCGTTCATCTAGGACAACGGGCTTTCAGCCCGTTGTGCGCCGAACTTTTGGAGCCGCTGCGCGGCGGTGTCACACGTGACACCTGTTTAACGGCGGAGGAAAACGGACGCCATGGTGTTGTACGATGAACGAATTGGTGACACGTACTTGGCAATGGGCTTCATGCCGTAGGGCACGGACACGTGGTGCTTGCGCACGACGCGCTTGCCGTGGCTGGTGTCCATGTGGCTCACCTGGATGCCGCTGGAGCGGTAGCTGCGAGCGCCGTCGGCACGACGCACGAACAGCTTACCGGTCTTCTTGGACTTGAACAGGCGCTTGCCTGCGGAGGCATAGAACTTCGTTGGGACGTAGTTGGGCATTTCTATTTACGGAGATTTAATTCCCCAACGGGCACGGACTTTCCGTCGAAGACGGAAAGGAATTTACTTCTTGGACAGCTTCGCCTCGATGCATGCATCGAGCATGGACCCCTTGGTGGCGGGCACGAAACCCTCGAGGCCGAGTTTCTTATAGCAAAACTTGAGCGCTTTACCGCGCTTGGAGACATCCTTCTGCTGTTTGGTCAGGTGAGGCATCTTTATATACCTCAAGAAATTCTCTTCGCCTGACGGTCCTTGACGCATGCGTAGAGAGCCTTACCATCCTTACCGACGTTGAAAAGAACCATGCCCGTGAGCTTGAGATCCTTGCGGCACAGACGCGTGTCGATCGCCCACGTGCTCTCCTTCCCCTGCTTCGCTTTCGCCTTGCTGACAATTTCGCCGCTCGATTTGGACACTGTGAGTTTCTTGGACGTGAGACCACCTGATGTGGCGGGTTCTTTTTTGTGGAGGACGAGTGCACGGGAAGCCATATCTATATTAGACGGAGAAAATCTTAGCAGTTTAGTCCAAGGGGCACGCAGTGCCCGTTGTCCGCATGCGTGACAATCAACGGGCACCGCCCGTTGTGGTTTTAGACCGAGAAAATCTTAGCAATGGTCCGCATCGTCAGATCCGATGACCCACTCTTCTTCTGCCCACCCAGGATGTCCGCGACGATGTTCGATTTCTTGTCGTGCAAGTCCATCATAAACTCCTCGATAGAGTTCACCCCCGGAAACGTACGGTACACCATACGCGTGACGTGTACCTTACGCTTCTGCCCCGTCCGATCCGCTCGCCCAATCGCCTGCAACTCCGTCGCTGGATTCCACGCCGGACTCGTAATGTACACCCGGGACGCCTCCTGCAAGTTCAGTCCGACACCACCCGCCCGAATCTGGATAAGAAACACCGCGTTCGACGGGGCTCTCCGAAACTGCTCGATACGAATCTCACGCTCCTCCTTGTCCGTGACATGGCCATCTATCCGAAAGGTCGGGATGCCGCGTTCGGTCAACATCTCCTGGATGCGGTCCGTCTCGACCGTAAACTGTGTGAAAATCAGAGCCTTCTCGTCGGGGTGGGACTCGATCGACTCCATCAGCACCTCGTGTTTCTTCGACCGTCCGGTGTACAGCTCGGGATCCGTATTCTCCTTGATCGCGAGGCCGTCCGTGAAAAGCTGTGGCCACGTCATCACTTGCCGCAGTCGCAGGATACCCTCCAGCATGATGATCGCATTGTCCGTACTGTCCAGAAGTCCCTGACCGTACTGGAACGCCTTGGTGTACAGCTGCTGCTCCTCGGGGTACATGTCCAGCTCGATGGTGTCCATCACAGACTTGGATTCCTTCGTACGACGAAGCACGTACTTTTGGCGTATTTTCTCATAGTCCCGAAGAACATCCCCGCGCGTCAGACCGACAAACGAACACAGCGATACAAAATCCTTCATCGAATTGAAGACCGGGGTACCAGACACGACCCACTTGATGCCTGCGTCCAGAGCCGCCAGACACCTGTGCACTTTGGTTTTCGAGTTGCGAATCTCGTGCCCTTCATCCAGGATCAGACGGTCCCACTTGTAATCGTGCAAAAGACTGTGAGCATTCATGACCGAGTACGGAGCCAGGACAACACCCTCAAACTGCGTCAGGTCACCGATACGCTCCAGACGATTCGGACCATCAAACATACGAACAGGCATCTGGTTGTCAGTGAAGCGCTGAATCTCGTTACGCCACTGACCTACAATGGACTTGGGCACCACGATGAGCGTCTTGGAAAGTGGATTGCGACACATCATCGCCACCAGCTGAGCCGTCTTGCCGATACCCATCTCGTCACACAGGAAACCACCACGAACTCCGTCGTCATTCTCGCGTTCCAGGAGCCACTTGACACCAGCGGGCTGGAACGGGGGAAGGAG
>Ga0247723_1000358_pt1 | contig 31485 bp, 51 predicted proteins | sample MSEWelMarce5H_FC_FD_189079 | JGI IMG/M metagenome (GOLD analysis project Ga0247723, IMG submission 189079) | Subsurface sediment microbial communities from gas well in West Virginia, United States - MSEEL Well Study Marcellus 5H_FC | ecosystem: Environmental > Terrestrial > Deep subsurface >... | reverse complement strand
CTACCAAGGTCGCGTTCACTCATTTTAGGGCGTACGGGGGGATGCCACGGGGGGCTATCCATTGCCCTTTTGTGAGTTATGAAAGCGACATAACACTTGAAGATTGCTGATCTCTAGCCGCAAATAAGGTGCTTCAGTTAAAGGGATGATGTGATCCACAGTTAAATCCTTGTTGGTACACCCCTTGATTGAACAGAACGGTTGTTGTTCTCTCAATTGTCTGCTCAGCTTGTTCCAGGCGTAATCATAACCACGATCTATTCGCCTTGGTCTTGCTCGATCTTTAACACGTTTACATTCTGCACAACGAGAGGCACGGACTACCCTGCCACATCCTGCACACGGTCTAGGTAATATCATCGTGTTGCTCCAAGTATTCAATTGCATACGATAAGAACACAACTGAATCTCTGAATTGTCCTAAGCCTAAGTTGCACGCATTGCACAATAACCCACGCACTTGATTGGTTTCGTGATTGTGGTCAACACATAAACCCTGAGTGAGATCATCTGCATTGATACCGCATATCGCACACGCATTGTTCTGTATTTCTAATAAGTGTTTGCGTTCAGTAGATGAAATGTTTGTGATTCGCCGGTGCATATTTCTACACTGAGTACAAGTAGTGCGCCGTTTGTTAGGCGTTCTCTTATCGTGATTGTATGCGGTAAGCGGTTTGTTTATATTGCATTTGCGGCAAATCTGATTGTTATTCGTCATCCTCAATCAATTTTTCAAATTCTTCTGAGGATATGAAGTAACGGTTGTAAGCCTCAAGTGTCGAGTTGGTTGCGCGAGTCAATAGCGTTTCAATTGCATCAAAGGACATTTGCTGATCGGTCATTATGTCTGTTGTTACCTCACCAATGCTGACTGCAATGCTTAACACTTAGTCAACTCCAATCGTGAGTCCAATAGATCATCAATGAATTTATCAACGATATGTTTCTTTGAGTCAATGGTGTTAGCTCGTGTGCTTACTGCAAACGCCAACGCTTCATCTATTTCTTTGATTGTTTCGGTATCCATATCCAGTCCATAAATAAGTAAAGCCCAACCAAAATGGTGGGCGGTCTTTGGGGATAGCAATACCTGTTACACGGAAGTGTATCAACAACGTGTGAACTTTTCTGTCAAGTTTTATCTTGCCTTGATCACACCTGCTAAGTCATAGAGTTGACCCTTGTTGGCAATGTTGTTGGCCTTGATGATCTTATACACCTGGCGCTGAGTAAGCCCTAGCCACAATGCAATGGCCTCAACATCGAGAAAGAATCGGCGCGTGGGATTGCTCATCGCCAATGTAACTAATCGCAAGACAGACCACGATTGCTTGCACCCATAACAACTCACCTCATTGGTCAGGCCATTATCGGATACCGCCACCACGTCAATGACTACAAACTTTCGGCAATCATCACTTGGGCAAGGAATCCTGCGCGGTTGCTCAATAAATCGCTTGGCTGCTGCCATTCCCTTACTGTGTAGCTCTTTGACCTCATTGAAGAAATCTCCCACCCATTCCTGCCCCAATGTCCATTCAAGGTGGGCAAGGTGGAAATCACAGGTTGCCTGAACCTCGGCATCAATGGTTGGCTCACGCTTGAGCAGCGCCGGCGGAGTCAACTGCCGTGCGCTACGAATCATTGACTCCCAACTGTGCAAGATGGCAAGCAGCTCAGTGGCCATTGAGTAATCAAGAGCGTTGACGTTAACCCCGATGCTGCGTTCGGCGCTGACTGCGCCTGAGGCTGATCTGCCTGGCGTTATATAAAAACCTGCCTCATATTGCAGGTCAGGGATTTCGGTCAGCCAAGCGATCAGGTTACGGCGGCACGGTCTGCAGTTGCCGTCAATGGTCGAATGTTGGCAAATGGCGCAGGTACTCAAAATGGAACTCCCTCACTTGATTGGCTTGGAATCGGTCTGTTGAAGTATTCAGGGGCAACCTCACCAAATCGAAATGCTGACGGGTCGCAGATGTGATCACCTAAGACAATCGCCTTGGCTGCCTTCAAATACGCACCCCGCCGTGGCGTGGTCTCAAAGGATTCGGCAGTGCGGTGAATCTGATGGGTTCGCCTGCCCATCAACTTGGCCACGATCTCTTGGCTTAACGTCAATGGGGTCACATCAAGGCGGGTTACAAATCCTGCCCAACACAATCCGACCCAAACGATGTTGCCACACTTGCGACAATCTGAAATGTAGAAATTGTTGGAAATGGTCATTTGTTAAAAACCCATAGTGCAGGCGGTGATGTGGGTGTGCAGCGTGCCGTGTCTATAGACACACGGCACGGCACGCACACGACCACGCTCAGTATCGGGGTGTGTGCAGGTGTGCAATCGGCACACTTCTGCACGCTTGCACGGTCATTAGTGGTCATTTTATCTCCCCCAAATAGGTGATTTGGGCATCAATAAGATCGTACTTTTCCTTGCCTGAGTTGGTTAAATACAAAACCGACTTCTGCCCATTGCCCGCATTCTGTACAAATCCATCACGAATGAGTACATCAAGTCTTTCGCCAATTGCCACCTTATCGCCCTTGACCCCATCGTTTAACTCACGGCGGTTGCACCCAGGATGGTTGTGAATAAACTCTGCCATCTCAAGGTATTTCTTAAAAATCATCTTTTCGTTCAGCTCATCCTCATCGGTAGGTTTGCCAATAAGATATTGAATCTGCGCCTTGGTCGAGTCAATGACGATCACGGCAGATTCTTGGGTGCGGTCAGATTTGCGCCAAGCCCCTGCAGATTTGCGAACAAAGCCAGGGCGATCTTTAGTCACTCGCAGGGTCAATGAGCCAACTCTGCCAGGTGATAGCACCTCAATTGGCTCCACAAGGAATGCTGCACCGTCAATGGTGGCCAACTTCGCCTGCCCGCCGATGGCAAACCGCCCGCGTGTTTCCGAGTTTTTCGTTATATGGTCAATAAGCACAACGGCAGCGCCTGAGGCTGAGGCAACCGTTCTTGGGAAAATGCGCATCCATCGGGTGATTGAGTCGTTATCTACCGTTTCACCGCCCCACATCGTCAGCGATTCAGTCACGCCATCAATGACCACCAAGGTTGCCGACTCCGGCTCAAGTATCGCCTGCCAATAAGGGTCATCGGCGTTACGAGCTGCTTCAGGTCGAATGTAGGTAAAATACTGCAATAAGTTGGCACGGCTCACGCCAAGGCTTTTTAGGCGATTGACGATATCTAAGGCATCTGATTCAAAATCAATATAGATCACCTTTTTATCATCTTTGAGCAATTCGGCGGTGGCAATCTGTGCAACCCACGACTTGCCTGATTCTGATTCACCGTAAAATGAGTGAACGCGACCTTGGTAGATCAGCCCTGCTCCATCATTCCTGTTCAAAATGGTTGCAATGGGTGGCGCAAATAGGCCGTCATAATAGTCAGATAGGGGTAGCGGCTTCCAACTGCTACCTTCCTCGCTTAAATCGGCCTCTGAAGGCTTGTTTGGGGCAGTCAGTGGCGCATTTGATACTTCAAGAACTCCCAATTCACGGGTGTGTCCGAATCCTTGAGCCTTGAGATCGGCTGCAGCGTTCTTAAAGTTACCGTTATGGTGCAGGTGTGCGTACGCTGCGAACTTTGAATATGATGTTTCAGAGTCAAAGACCGTGCTTGTGCTGAAAACGAATAACTTATTGTTTCCGTTGAAGTTTGTGGTTGCACTGATTCCTTCATTCTTGCCTGGCCTGCGCCAAACAGTTGCCTCACCTTTGTTGTAAACCTTTGACCAACCCAATGGTATAAGAATCTCATCCCAAGTTGTGCGGGCGTTGTAATCATCGCCTGCCGATAAAATGCCGTCAATCTTGTTGCTGACCTCTTGGGCAATACTCTCAGCCTTGGGCATCTGATCAAATAGGGCAAAGAGTGAATGCAGTGCGGTGTGTTCTTGATCGGTCAGCGTTGGAATCTGCTCAATCGAGCCACGCAAGAGTTGCCAAGCACCGCCCGATGGGTGTGTAGTTCCTGCCGATGGTGCGCAGATAGAAAATCCACCTTCACCGCGAGTTTCGGCCAAGACTTCAACACCACCGTTCTCGCCTGGCCTTCGTGCAAGTTTTAGATTGCCTGCAACGGGTGACTCAAGGCGATAAAGCCAATGCAGGCCACCTGATGGGGTCATCTCCACATATCCTGCGTTGATCTTTTCCCATACATCTGCTAAGCCTGATGAGGTTGCAATTTCTGCAATCTGCAGGTGCATCTTGTCGGCAACTGCTCGACCTTCAAGTTCAAGCATCTCAAGGTTGCCTGAGATACGGCCTGTGATCACACCTAAGCCTTGGATTGTTTCGTTGTTAAACCAACCCAATAGCTCGTCTTGGGTAGGCTGACGATCTTGAAATTCTTTCCACGTTGGCAGCATCGGGCGCTTGGAGCCGTCACTAGCCGTAGGCACCGCCACGATGCCTTGCGTTGCAAAGCGTAGGGCAATTGGCAAAAGGCTAGTCATTTATGTATCCGTTCGTTGTAAGGAATTTGATCAGAAACTTTGCCATTGCGCTCGGTGCATCAGGCAGTGCATATTCATACCCCGCCCACAACCCGTAGGCCAAGCCTTCTTGCAATGTCTTTTCGCTCATAAGTCCAACTGCTCATCTTTGTCGGCAAGAGCGAACTCAATGCGGGCTTGTGCAATTGCCACATACTCAGCCGATTGATCAATGCCAATGAAATCAAATCCTTCATAGGCACAAGCCTTGCCTGTCGAACCTGAACCCATAAATGGGTCAAGTACGGTGCCATTTGGCGGGGTCACAAGGCGCACAAGATACTGCATCAGCGTTGTTGGTTTTACTGTTGGGTGGTGGTTTTGGCGGCTTGGATTGATGTAAGTACGATCAGGACAATCGCAACCGCCTGTTAACAACGTTGCACTACAGGTTGCACATATTCGAGCCAACCCGTGACCTTTTACACCGATTGCCTTTTCCTCAAACCCATCAAGCCCCTCATTGCGGTCACGCTTGCTTGCCTTGGCGCAGTAAAAGAATCGGGCGGCGCTGCCTGAGTCAGAAAACCCATCAGCAGCGTTTTTCTTGCCTGCAAGCCCTACTGCATTTTCAGATGCACCACCTTTGCGAAAACCTGAAACTTTCCCACTGCCGGTTGCCTTCGTATCAGGAAACAACCCCACAACCTCATCACTGCCATCGTGAATGAAGTTGGCGGGGAAGCGGCCTGTGACGGTTTTTTCGTATCTTTCACCACTTGGTTGCCAGTTGTCATCCATAAAATTCAAACCAAAACCATTTTCAACAACGGTCATTTCTCTTGACTCACTACCAACCCGCGTGCCGTCAATGTTCAACCCGCCAACACCATAAGTCAGCACGTTGTCTGCAACGGTGCCTTCCAACGGCTTGCGAGCTAGCACCATTGGCTCGTGTGCGGGCTTGAGTGCGGTGCCCCAGCCTTGCCAGGTTGCAGCACGTTCGCTTGAATCACCTACTTGCTCAAGTTGGTTGATTGTTGTGTTGTAACCACCCGCACCTTCAGCGTTCATAAATCCAACACCACTTGCGGGCTTTTCTAAAAATTCAACGCCATCAATTTTGTTAATTGCCTTTTCAATGTTATGCGACTTCGGAAAACCTGACCCATACACCCACATAATCTGATCGCGAATCTGAAACCCTGCATCCTCAATGGCGACGGCCATACGGTGATAGGTGCGAGAGCCTGAAAAAGCAATAAGGTGGCCACCAGGCTTAATCACTCGTAACGCCTCTTGCCATACCTCAATGTTGAAGGCAATGCCACTTGCATCCCAACTCTTGCCCATAAACCCTAGCTCATACGGCGGGTCGGTCACGATTGCATCCACCGAGTTATCAGGCATCACCTTCATTGCCTCAATGCAGTCTGCGTTGATTAGTTTCACTTACTTTTCCCCCAACCTGTTCCTTTGAATATGGCACCAACGGGCGTGTAAACCCTAACCAACGGCTTTTCACAATCCTCGCAATACTGCAAATCTTTATTATCAAACGAAAGATTAAGCTCGAAAGTGTTACTGCACTGCTCGCATTTGAAATCATAAGTTGGCATTATCTGCCCGCTCTGCCTTTGGGTACTTCTCTTGAGGCCAAATACATTTCACGCTTTTATCCATTAAAAACAGGTACCGGTGCTTGCGTGATCTTGGCACCCATTTGCCTTCGAATCCCTTTGATTTACCCCGTGATAACTTTCGGCCATCGGCAAAAAAGAAATCATTTTTCTGTGGGGTTAACCCGTGATATGTAAAGTTTGCCGCCTGATAGACCGCGCCAATGTGTCTTGATGAGTCCGCATAACTAATGACTGCTTTTATGTCGCATTTCTTCAATTCTCTTAATGAACGGGCAATCAAGTATGAACCGTGATTTTTCCCATTAAGCAATGGATTTAACACCAAACGGCTCATCTCCAAAAATTCAGGATAATTGCCACGGGGCAACCCAAAGGCTGAGGTTGCAGAATTAGGAACGCTTAAAGGTGAATACACAACCGCCCCTTGCAGCTCGTTTTCAATAAAAAGACCAAAACAGTATTGCCCAATAAAACGCTTGCTGCCCAAATAATGAAAAGAACTGACTAAATCGTATGCCTCACGATACTTTATTCTTTCAACATATTGGAGCGATGAAGTCGGAATTGAACCGCTAACCGATAACTGGAAAGTCATCTGTGTTGCCATTACACCATCACCGCATATCACTTGCTTCACCCCGTTCAATTGTCTTGCGTGAAATGTTTGGAATCGAACCAAAAAGCGCCTTCCCCAACGCCTGCAAACCTGCCATTTCTCCCACCGCTCGAAAGGACTAAGTGCGGTGCCTTGCTCTCAACTTCAACAAAGACTTACGCCTTTGTTGCCCCGAGTTGAGCCAAGAGTGCTTGTACATCAGGTGGCAAGTTATTTACATCAGCCACCGTTGCCGCAGCCACGGGCGCAGCCTGAGCCGGTGCGCCTGCAATATAGGCATTGGCTTTGGCAACGGCAGTTGCATCGGCGGTTGCATCGAGCAGAATCCAAGGTGCAGATTTGCCAGGCTTGGCAGTTCCCTGCCCAATGCGTGCTAATACTTTTTGACCAATTTTGGTCTTGAGTGCGTTCTTGAGTGCAACGTTAAAAAACAAAACGTTGTTGTGGATTGCGTTGGCATTGTCTAGGTTCACAATGTTTACTTCGACTGCATCTGCAGGGCCGTGGACTGTTTCAATCCCTGTCTTGTATTCAATTGGCTCAATGATGAGCAACTGACCGTTCAAATCGGCAACTTTAACCGATTCGCTCTGTTGTGATGGTGCGCTGAATGTCATTCGACATCCCCCGTTTCTGTTTGGTTTGGTGTTTGGTTTTCTTTTGCTTCTTTAACAAAATCCGACATTGTTTTGAGTCCGAGAAGGTGCAAAGTACCATCTTTTTCAACGTCTTTGCACGCGCATTGGCAAGAGTCTAGTTCACACATCGGTATCACCGTTGCAAGCCTTGCTCAAATCTTTACTAAATGGTTGATAGTAAGGGCAGTACATACACAGGCGTGATGGCACCTTGGGTATGACTTGCCACATTGCAGGTGAGTTCTCAACATCTACTGTTGAAAGTAGCTCGTACACTGAATCCAATCGTGCTAAGGCATCCAATGCAATCTGTTCATCGTAATCGTGCAACTCAACATACATATCGTCAATTTGACCGCCTGTTGGCAGAAAGATCAGACCGACCTTGTTGACGGTTGCACCTTCTTGAGCCTTGCCGTATCCGTAAAGCATCACCTGCACAATTTGTTGCTTGGTAGCACCTTCATTGCGCTTGATCTTTACTGATGCAGGTGATGTAGTTTTCCAATCAAGAACAAGCCCTAAATCTTTATCAAATAGGTCAATGGTTCCCGATAGGTTGGCTCTGATCTTTACCTTACTTTCAACCTCATACCTGTCGGGCATCTTGCTGAAAATACCTTCAAGGTGTGAGTGAATCGCAGTGCCAACTTGTGCAGCCCAATTGCCTGAACTGCCTTGGTTGATCTGCTCCCAATCAAGTAACTTGTAAGCCAACCGGCGTGTACATTCTTGCCCAACTTCAGATGGGCCAATGTAAACCTGTTGAGATCGCGGTGCGAACTTGCCCGCATCAGTGATGATACGAGCAAGTTCGACTGCAAGCCCTTGATTAGGTGTTGAAAGTGGTGTGAAGGTCATTCCTCAATCATCCTCTTGAACGATTGAAAAACGGCGCGTCACGCTTACAACTTCAAGCGCATCAATAACTTGCGCAGGCAGGATTTCTCGCGCCCGCTTGGTATCAAATCGCTTTGACTCCACTTTTGTCCACCTGACCACAGGCCGATTTAAGAACATCCCAAGTTCGGCATCGCCTAGCGCACTTTCAATATGTGCGCGGGCAACATCTGCAACCTCATTCAGTTCCTTGATCTTGGCAAGAGCTGCTTTGTACTGCTCAAGCCACGCGGCAGTGTTGGCATCTAAGTCAACAACGCCTGCTTCAAATTCCACACTCATCCGTTCCCCCTAGTAATAAGAGTGTTTTTTCCAAAATGTCCAGGCAGCACAGGGGCCACCCGAACCATATTTGCGCCCGATGTAGGCAAGCGCAGCAACTGTTTGTGCAACAGTTGATTTAGAGCGTTTTAACCCAAGGTTCTTGTACGTTGAATCCAGCAATTGGCCTACACCTTCGGCTGAACTCTTTGGGTTTTTCTTGTCCATCCAAGCGCTTTCTTTACCCATAATCTTGGTAAAGCACTTGAAATCTTTTGCCGTAAGTAGCTCACGGGCAACTTGCTTGGCATTTACCTGCATCAAAGGTGGTCGTTCTTTGTAAACGATCATCTCAGGTACTGCCGGTGGTGCCATTATTGATTGAACCGCCAATGAGGTTGCAACGCTAACCATTACGATCAGCCCCAACCTTTTGATGAGTCTTTTGTCTGTTGGTGTAATGAATCTGCTCCTTGTTCAGTTGCAGCCAACTTAACTAATACCCGTTTAATATAACCAATTGAGGTATTAAGTTGAACTGCAATTTCGTTAACAGATAACTTTTTGGCGTGCAATTGGATAATGTCTATTGCCATCCCTTTGAAGGCATAAGTCTTATCCCTAGCAACCACCACGGCATCTCTTTCTGCAGGTGTTTTACCACCCCAAATGCCGTGTGGAATCTGTTTTTCTAGTGCGTACTTCAAACACTCCATTTCGTGAATACAACTGAAGCAAATTGCTCTCAGTTGGTGCAGTCTTTCTGCTTCCTGTGTTCGACCATCGGGAAAAAACAAATCCTTATCCTCAAGGTCGGCACATTTTGCTTGGTCAAATCGTGGCAGATCAACAAAGAAATTGATCATTGCTTTTCTGCCAACCATTGAGTTAAGTCTTGGATAACCCAAGCCTTTTCAATCCCTGCGTTTCTACGCTTTAGGATTATGTAATGCAAAGGCACCTCGGACAGTCCACGGGCTTTTGCATAGTTTTCTGCCTCAACCTCAGCTTCACGCCAAAATTCAGGCAAACTTATTGTTTTGCGGTTCTTGAGTTCAAGAACATACTGCTTGCCAGCAATGACTGCGACCAAATCGCCTTCATCGTTCTTGCCAGCCTTGACCAAACGTTCGCACAAGGCACCGGCGCTGCGTAGCCAACGCATCACATCGGTTTCAAATTGTGCGCCTTTGCGCCCGTTTGGGTTGGCCATTACTTAACAATCCTCAACTTCGAAACCTTGGTTGCCATTTCATCGGCATCAAAGATTCTGCGCTTTTTGATTGAGGAAATAATATCTTGGCAAAGGTTAAACGCCTCATCCTCAGTCATTGAGGCAATAAGAATTGCAGCATCGGGCATTGAATCGCGTGCGCGATCTAAAGCCTCAACTGCGCCGTCATCTCGCAGGTTGGCACGGTTGGCAATGAGCAAATCCTCAAGGTCGCTTATGCTGAAATAAGTGATCACATCAGTGGCTAGATCAACCACGGCATCTTGTTCCTCAAGATACAAAATCACTTTGCCTTGATCTGTTGTGTGTACTGAAAACAACGGGTCACGCATCTTTGTCACCGCGCAGCTCGTTGTCAAGAAAATCATCTTTGTAGAAAATAGCCAAGAAACATAGAAAAACAACAACTATGCCAATGGCCGTTAAAAAGTTTTCCATTTTCATCCTTTCGTTCGGGTTAAGGATGGCACACACTACACGGCAAGACCGACAAGGCGCACCGTCAGCGTGTCTGTAATTCCACCTGAAAGGGTGCGCTTGTGTTCACGTCATACTTGGCCGACACCTCAAGAGCCTGCAACATTTGTTCACTTGCCCATTCTTGCCGTTCAAGGTTGGGCAGTTGCACCGCCAATGCGCCTAGCGCGTAGGCTGAGCCTGAGCCGATTCCATAAAGGCCATCTGCGCTTTGACTCATACTCAGATCATCGCCGATTTCAAACAGGTTGCCGTCAAAGGCGAGCAGGTAGGAATATGAAACGCCTTCTTTGGAATAATCGAATCCCTGCGCCTTAAACGCTGCAATGATGCTTGGAATGATTTTCTTGCCCATAAACCGCACAGGGTCGCTGCCATCGTATGCCGGCGGTGTCCAATTATAGGTCAGCACATCCCCTGGCCGACAATCCCCACTTACTGCCAACAGATACTTTTTGAGCTTGATGATCTTGGGGGTGCTTGGACTCAACACCCGCTTATCACCATCGGTAATTTGAGAGTCGGCGGCAAGGCAAACCCACCCATTGCCCTGATACCCGATCACTGTGGTCATAGGGGTCATTTTAGGGGTAGCAGGGGCAAAATGAGAGTTATCCACAGGTTGTGGATAAGTTCAGGCTCAAAACCGTTACCAAAACGTTACCAAAAATTGCCCTGTATGGTCGGTGATTGTCCATACAGGTGGTAGATTTGTCTTATTGGAAAACGAACGGGTTTCCAATAGAACGGTTAGAAAATGATCAAGACTAAGACAGTTGGAGATGTAAAAGTAACACTTTGCTTAACTGAACAAGAAGGTTTAGATATTCTTGATGGTGGCAAATGGTTATTGATGTGTGAAAATCACGGCGGGATTACTCAAGATACAAATAAATCTCGTTTATGGGGTTGGGCATCAACACCTGAACAATTCTGCGATGGATGCAGAAATGCAAAGGTAGGTGCATAATGCCAAAGATTACAAAGAAAATGCAAAAAGATGTTGTTGCAGATATTCGCCGTCAATTGGTATGGATAAACAACGCAATTGCAAGCAATGATTTGGAAACTTTAGATCAACTTGCACTTCAATTATCAGCATCAGCACTTAATCTTACAACTGAGGAACTACTTGCAAAGGCAGGCGAATAATGACTACACCAAACACTCGCAAGACTGCCCAAGAGATCATTGAGGCAAACAAGAAAATTATTGCTGACAATGATTTGAAATCTTGGGATGAGATTCACGCATTTGTAATTGATCAGCGCACTCAGGCAGGTGCATAATGACTACAAAATGGATGACGATGGTTTGCCCTCAATGTGAGGCGGTAGTTGAATTGACTCCCGAGTTCAAGATTTGGAATTTCCAAGATGAATCTTTTGCTCACCCAATTGGGTACTGCTCAATGAAATGCTGCGAAATAGCAGGGCAAGTAAAAATGCGCATCAAAGAAAGAGCAGGTGCGTAATGTCCACCACCGAGAACACCTGCCTGAACTGTGGGGCGCGATTTGATTCAGTAGCAAAGATGCACGAATGTTTTGATTGTTTTCTAATTAGAATTGGGGAAAAGTAAAATGGGTGCAATGAAAAGTCTTATGATTGATGCAAGTGATCAGTTGTTTATCATCAGCCGTGACCTTGATGAGGCATCACAGACTGCCGATCTTGACGAGATGAAGCAGGCTCTGCGCCGTGCAATTGTGAACTCTGCATTGGCGATTGCCTTTATTGAGGAATTGGGGCAGATATGATCACCAAGCGTGGCAAGCGTGTACGAGCTATTGCAATCTTGATTGGCGCAATCCTTATTTGGCAGATTGCCACAAACCTTTGGTGGGTTGGCACCTCACCTAATGCAGAGTTTCTTGGTTGGTGTTGGGGTTCAATGACCGAGTGTGAGGTGCTTGGATAATGGCAACACCTATTCGATCAATCCGCATCGCCACCGATCTATGGCACAAGGCTACGCAAAAGGCCACCGATGAAGGCAAAAGCGTATCGGCAGTTGTTGTGCAGATGCTTGAGGCTTATGTGAAGTGAAGGCGAAAAAGCCACCTGCAGGAACGGCTGCAGGTGGCTTTTTCTATTCGGTCAAACTTATTCAGTGGCGATCTCGCCTGAAATACTTGCGTAGGCAGCAAGATCAATAAATGAATCAAGGTGGTCAGGTGACTCAATCAATCGTGCAACCTTAACCAATCCCATACAGATTGCAACCTGCGCCGGCGTGATCTCCTGCTCAAGGTAGATTGACCACAAACCCGCAATTCTTTGATGGTTCGTTAAAGGCTTGCCGTAGTTCTTGTTTCGATCACCGTGCGTAAGTCGCTTGGCCTCATCTAAAATTTCACCGCGTTCCATCATCCCCCATTTCATACCAACCTGCGCCCCATAAGGTTAAAAGGCGCTTGAAATACTCGTTGTATTGGTGGCCGATAGTATCAAGGTTGTAGAGAGAAACTGCACGCTCACGGATTGCGGCGCGGTCAAGTGTCTTTACATCTTGAGCTGCTTGCATAAATTCTTGCAAGGTTCGGCATCTAAAACCCGTCACGCCGTGGGGATTGTTCTCAGTAAATGCACCCCAATCGGTTGTGATTGTAGGCGTGCCACAAGCCTGTGATTCAATGACCACATTGCCAAACGGTTCAATATAAAGAGTAGGTGCAAAGGTGGCGATGGCACCGCCCATCAGCGCAGCCCTTTTGTGCGGGTCAACACTGCCAACAAATTCGCCGTATCCTGATTGCTCGCCCGGCCCTGCCAAGATCAGGCGCTTGCCAAGGCGCTTACACACCTCTTGGGCAATTCGGTAGCCTTTTCGATCAATCAAACGGCCAATGAAAAGGTAGTAATCGCCTTGTCCATCGCCAAGTGGGAACATCTCAGGTTCAAGGTAGCCAGGAATGACTGCATCATAAAACTGACCATCTGCCGTTGTGGGGTTTTTCCACCCTGCATAGATTGAGTGCATCCAAGCGTAGGATTCAAATACGCGGTATTTGCTAAACACGCCCCCGTAGCCAACGCCAAACTCCACCGCAATTGCGGTGGGGAAGGCATCGGCAATGGGCTTGTGAGCGCCACCGCCGATTAAGCAAATAAAATCTTTTTCTTCAAAACGTTTCCTTATACCGGCAATGACGTTGGCATTAAACACTTGCCAATGGGGAAGTTCGGTATCAAATGAAACTGAGGTGTAATGGTTAGAGCCTTGCGCCGTAGCTCGCATCTGCTCACTGATGCAAGTAACAAGTTCATCCTCAACGCCTTCGGATTGCTCACCGGCATACAGGTAAACAGTGTGGCCTTGAGCCTTCATCATCATTACAAAACGGCGTACTTTTTCCGTAAAAGCGCACCCTGCATACTCTTTTGTGACCTGCGTGTGCGGTAGTGCTACAACGTGAAAACGCATTGATTCCCCCGAATCTTTTTTATTCTGCTTGCACTACCTGATCTGATTCAGCCTCAGCCAACACCTGATAGACAGGCTCGGCAATAGTCTCAATCTCTGTCTGTGTCGTCAACTCATACTCACCCTGACCGCAGACATTGCACTTTGTCACAACTTGAGCATCATCTGCATTGCGTGTCTCCATATAGTGATGACCGCAGCAGACTGAGTTGTATTCGTATCTAATAGCCATAATTACTCCTTAGTAGTAAAGATAAACAACGCCGTTACCGCCTGTGCCAGGCGTTCCTAGTGTGGATGCACCGCCCCCACCACCACCACCTGAACCACCGTTGCCACCGTTGTTAGCAGATGCGTTTGAACCTGCGCCTGTGCGCCCTGCGCCACCACCGCCACCACCAAAAGTCAAACCTGTTCCTGATGTACCTGTTCCTCCTGCAAAGAAATCTCCAGTGCCACCGTTGCCGCCTGTGCCTACACCTAATGTTCCTGCTGCACCACCGCCACCGCAGATAAGTCCCTGTCCACCAAATGCTGCAGATTGTGGGCCAGTTGTTCCTGTTGCTCCAGCACCACCACCTGATGAAACACCAGCACCACCACCACCAGCGCCATAACCAACTCCACCGTTTCCTGTCGTTGGTGCGCCAGTATAAGAAGCAGTTGATGTGTTTCCAGTTGGAGTTGTTGCTCCACCACCTGCTCCGCCAGTTGTACCACCACCGTTAGATGAACCACCACCAGCCATAACCATTCCATAAATACTTGAACCACCAGGTCGGCTTGTTAGGTTGGTGTTAACACCAATACCACCTGCGCCAACGGTTACTGTATTTGTTGCCCAAGTCCATCCAGCAGAATAACCACCTGCACCACCACCACCGCCGCCACCAGTTGTTGTGGTGATTCCACCACCGCCACCGCCGATAACGATTGCATAGACTCGATTGATGCCTGCTGGGATTGTTACAGATGAAGTTCCTGTTGCAGAAATAGTTTGTTGTAGTTTGAGTCCGTAAGGAGTATCGGTAAATGATGAATTGCTATAAATTGATGCGCTCATAGTTGCTCCATTTTAATAGAAAAGATAAAGAATACCGTTGCCGCCTGTGGAAGTAGTTCCACCTTGACCACCACCGCCCCCGCCAAGACCGCCTGCACCACCAACGGTTGAAGTCGCAGCATTACCATTGCCTGCAATACCACCGCCACCGCCACCAAAACCGTTATTTTGTGCGCCACCAGTTGTTACTGCGCCAGTTAAAATATTTATACCGTTTCCACCAATACCGCCAGTATTTGCTACTGAACCATTGAGTGCGCGGCCTCCACCGCCACCAACTAAACCATTTCCACCAGCACCGCCGATATTTGTACCAGTACCAGTTGCAGATGAACCACCACCTCCGCCACCAGAAATTCCATCTCCGCCTTTGGCAGCAGTTCCTACTGATGCTGTTAGACCACCTCCACCTGAAGCACCTGAACCACTATTACCTACAACGCCAGCAGTAACAGCAGCGCCACCAGGAATACCCCAATAATTTGTTGAACCAACAACGCCAGCAGGAGTAGCAGCGCCACCTAGTCCACCGCCACCTAAAAATGTTGAACTTCCTGGACCACCACCACCACCTGCAATAATATTTCCATAGCGAGTGTAACCGCCTGTTGCGCCTACACCACCTGCTCCAACTACACAAGATGAAGTTGCAATAGTCCAACCCCACGCTACTCCACCAGCACCAGCGCCACCACTATTAGTATTACCACCACCACCGCCGCCACCAACTGCAATGGCAAATACAAAGTTAATCCCATCAGGGATTGTCACCGATGTAGTTCCTGCCAAAATTGTTTGGCGTAAATATAATCCGTATGGCAGATTAAAATGTGTGTTTACAAATGGAGTATATGTAGCACTTTGCATCCCAATAGATACTGGGTTGCCAGCTTGTCCTTTGCGGTTTGGATTGCTCATAGTGTTCTCCTAGTAAAAAAGGTAAAGTATTCCGTTGCCGCCTGCGCCGTTGGTTCCTAGTGGGCCACCTGCTCCACCACCGCCACCACCAAGGCCACCAAGACCACCAGTTAATCCTGAAGCATTAGCACCATTGCCTGCGATACCACCACCACCACCACCTGCAGCAAAACCACTGCCTGTACCAGTAGAGCCTGCGCCACCTGTGCTTATTGCACCAGTTGCAATGTTAAAACCATTTCCCCCAGCACCACCTGTGCGAAATCCAGTAGTAGTGTTTACTGCACCACCGCCACCGCCTGCTAAACCGTTACCGCCTGCTCCGCCTGTAGTTGCTCCCGTGCTTGTTGAGCAAAGACCACCGCCACCGCCTGAAATTCCATCTCCACCTGCGCCACCAGCAGGATTGGTATTAGTAAAACTTCCACCACCCGCGCCTGAACCCGAAGTTCCTTTAGCCCCAGTTACTGCAACACCACCTGGTATTCCATAATAATTTGTCGAACCATTAACGTTTCCACCACCGCCAGCGCCACCTAAAATTCCACCTGAAACTCCTGCACCGCCACCGCCTGCAATTACATTTCCGTAACGTGTATAACCGCCATTGCCAGCACCTGCACCTGTGGCTCCTGCACCTACAACGCAACTAGAAGTTGCTACTGTCCAACCCCACGCTACACCGCCTGCGCCACCAGCAGCGTTGTTAGAACCGTTACCACCACCGCCTGCACAGATAGCGTAAACAAATGTAATACCAGCAGGGATAGTTACCGAGGTTGTACCAGCAAGAATTGTCTGTCGAAGTTGCAAGCCGTAAGGCAAGATGGCAGAAGTATTAGCAAAAGGTGTTTCTTCATCACCGCGCATTTGACCTGAGACAGGTCCTGCAACTTGCCCCCTGCGTGATGGGTTAGCCATCCTTACACCTCGCGTGGTTCCATACTAAAATTATTGAGACGGTTATTAGATAAAGGGCAAGCCACTTCATTAGGAAATCCTGTTGACGTAACCTGAAATCGTGATAACGGATGCAGTTGCTGCAAAGGCTGCAACAGTTGATGCTCCTGAACCTGTACCTGTTAGTGGTAGTCCAGCAACGATAAGAACATCGCCGGACTGTGGAGCTAGTGTGATCGGCTTTGCGTGTTGCACTGCGCCAGTGCCACCGAATTGAACGGTCAGCAATACAGGTGAAGTCGAAGTGTTATTAGCATAGAGCCACACCTCGTCAATGATTGATGATGATGAACCTGTTGTATGGATAGTTGTACCAGTTGAGGCAGTTGCCACAACGGTAGTTGGCGCACCTGTTGATGAGCTAGATAAAAGCGTCTTTACATATGTTGCCATTTATATTCCTATCCGAATACTTGGTTTGCTAAAATATATTGGTCAGAGTCAGTTGCTACTGCAGGTCCTGTTGCACCAGTCGGGCCTGTAGATCCAGTCGGTCCTGTTGCACCAGTTGGGCCAGTTGCACCGCTAACACCTGACGGACCCGTGGAACCTGTCGCTCCAACTGGCCCCGTAGGTCCTGTAGCACCAATCGGCCCCGTAGGTCCAACAATACCCGTTGAAACAATTGCGACAATAAGTTGATGATTGTTCGCAAAGTTAGTTGTGCCTGTTCCACCCGATGATGTAAGCGTGACGGGAACTGTAATATAACCCGTAAGCATTGTTGGCGTTGCAGATACTGTGAACTTTTGAAAGTTATCAGACAGGCTTTTGTCTTGGACAATAATTACATCACCCGTTTTGATCAGAGCTAGGAAAATATCAACGTCAACGCCATCTGAGTTGATGTGGCTAATGTTGATCTGTGTAGCAGAAATCTGAGTGGCATTATTCCAAAGAATATCCCCGTTGCCAGGGTCGCCTGATGTTGCCGTTGTATCTGCTCTGTAATCGTAATAATTGGCAGAGCCACCATCTGCGCCCGTGGCACCTGTTGCCCCCGTTGCACCGACTGGCCCTGTAACGCCTGTGGCACCGATTGGGCCTGTTGCCCCCGTTGGACCAACATTGCCCGTTACACCTTGTGGACCTGTGGCACCCGTGGCACCTGCAGGACCCGTCACACCCGTTGGACCGACATTGCCTGTAGCACCTGTCGGACCGCTAATGCCTTGAATACCTTGTGGGCCTGTTGCACCTGTAGGCCCTGTTGGACCCGTAGCACCCGTTGGGCCAGCAACCGTGCTTGCAGCACCCGTGGCACCTGTTGGCCCCGTAGGACCCGTGGAACCCGTTGGCCCCGTTGGACCTGTTACGCCAGGGATACCCTGCGGGCCTTGATCATTAGAAACAACAATTTCAGCAGGTGTGGCGTTGGTAGTTGAAACTGTTACCGCACTATCACTTTCAGCCGTGACTGTTGTTGTTGTGGTTGGAACATAGACAATTGAGGTCATTGTTATCGGGTCACTTCAGGGGAAACGATCAGTTCTCCTTGAACAAGTCGAGTAACAGTGCCGGTGCCTGCAACCATTTCAAGATCATAAATATAAGTTCCCGCAGGAATTACTGCAGTTTGAGCTGCGCTTTGATCAAGGGTAATTGTTCCTGCAGCGCCACCGAGAGTGATGCCCGCACCTGTTGTAAGCGAAAGCACTACTTCAGTATCCTCAACATCCACGCGAGCCTGTAAACGGGCAGTGTAATTTGTAAGGTTAACGGCGGTGCCATTTACTCGCCAAGTCAACACAAGGTTATAGGTTGCCCCTTGTTCAATGCTTAAATCTAGCGTGCCTGCGGACATTTGTTAACTCCAAAACTAGAGGTTGATTACTTATCTGAATTGATGCCAATAGCCTTGTAAGTTGGGTCAATCCACTTAAAAATCGGTGCTGCAACTGAGCCAAGAAGGATGGCGTACTCAGGCTTTACATCTGCAACTAACGCCAACAATACTGTAACCGTTGCCACGCCTACAGAGCGCAAATAGGACTTGAACTCATCTTTGAATTTTTTAGATACTTTAATTGCCATTTTCAGCCTTTCAAGCTCTTTATCAGCGCCACGGCTTTTGCCGGGGTAATGTTTATTTCTATGTGCATCCAATCAGGCTTTGCAGTTTTATATGTGCCGCCTGATCTCAACCCATATTTCTTGCAGATTTCAAGTATAGCGGTTTGTTGTTCTTTTGTTAGGTTTCCATCTTTATCACCTTGAGGATGACGTGATGGCCAAACATCGACTGCAGTACCACTTGCGTGGTTTGAAAGTGTGCCATTGCCACCGCGAACATCACGAAAGGCATAACCCTGTGCTTCGCCTGGCTCTAGTTTTTCAACCCTTTTGTGCCACTCTTTAAGAGCGCCAACAAGTAGTGGGGCAACCGCTGCTGCACATCGAACGCGTACAGGCTTGAGGCCGTTAACTACTGTGAAAATCCCAATGCCAATTTCTGATTGAATCGGGCTTGCAGGCCAACCATTTGAAGATTTCATTTGTCTCTATTTGTTTTTTACAATATCAAGAACAATTTGCATTTGGGTTTCAAGGCGATTGATCGAATCGCGCATTGAACTGCCACCATTGGGCTTGAGTTCATTGAGGTAATGCTTGACCAACCATCGCACTGAGCCTGCAAAGGCGCTTACAATTGCAATGATTGATACGATGAGTCCAGCCCAATTTGATGGGGTCATTTGCGCGGTTTCCCGTTCTTAGTTAGTGGTTGTGGTGGTACTTTGCAAAACCTTTAAAATTGATTTTGCTTTAGTCATTTCTAAAGTTTCTGTTTTGATGGCATTGATACATTCATCTGCATACCATAGTTGAGCAAGCAATTGAACATCCTCAGTAGAAACGTTAACAATCACTTCGTGTTGATTTTTTGACCCTTTATGCTCAACTAATCTTGCAGGCCATTCCGTTGGAAGTGTTTTTAGAATATCTTGGTACAAATCAATGTTTTTTTGGTATTGCTCTACCTCTGCAATGCGTGCCTGCAATGGGGTCATTTGTGTTTCTTCAGTCATTTGTATTGCTCCTTTGTTTGATTAGATAAATGCAACGCCGTATCCATCACCTGTTGGTAAGGTTGCAGGGTTAGCATACTTTGTTCCGAACCCTGCCGACCAAAGGTAAGTAGAAACATACGGTGATGAACTATGAGCAACCGCAATTGCATCCCCTAATGGTGAGAAATCAACGGCATTTCCTGTACCTGTCGGCAAGGTTGCAGGATCAGCATACTTTGTTCCAAAACCTGCTGACCAAGGGTAAGTAGTGATGTATGGAGATGAAACGTGAGCAACTGCAATTGCATCGCCTTGAGGTTTAAATTTAACGCCGTATCCAAAAAGTGACGGCAAAGTTGCAGGATTAGCATATTTTGTACCAAATCCTGATGACCAAGGGTAAGCAGAAATATAAGGTGATGAGCTATGAGCAACCGCAATTGCATCGCCCGCTGGTGAGAAATCTACACCGTTTCCATCCCCTGCAGGCAAAGTTGCAGGGTTAGCATACTTTGTTCCGAACCCTGATGACCAAGGGTAAGCGCTGATAAATGGAGATGAACCGTGAGCAACTGCAATTGCATCTCCTTGAGGTTTAAATCTTACGCCGTATCCTGTACCTGTCGGCAAAGTTGCAGGGTTAGCATACTTTGTTCCGAAACCTGATGACCAAGGGTAAGCGGTAATATATGGAGAGCCAGAACTAGAAACCGCAATTGCATCGCCTTGAGGTTTGAATGCAACGCCGTACGCATTTATACCTGGCAAGGTTGCAGGGTCAGAATACTTTGTTCCAAAACCTGCTGACCAAGGGTAAGCGGTGATATATGGAGTTACAGAAGTAGCAACTGCAATTGCATCGCCTTGAGGCTTAAATGCAACGGCGTACGCATTTGAAGTTGGCAAAGTTGCAGGGTTAGTGTACTTCGTTCCAAATCCTGCTGACCAAGGGTAAGCGGTGATGTATGGAGATGATGTATGAGCAACCGCAATATTTACTAACAATGCTTTGCTGCTTGCAATAATTCCTGCAATGTTGTTAAGCATTATGCAATTGCCCCTACAATGTACCAAGTATCTGTGCCTGTTTTAATGCAGGCAGTGGTTCTATATTGTGCAAGAGTAGGTTGAGCCAATACTGCGCCAGCAGATAAAATTGTAGTAGTGCCAGGGGTAACTGCTGAGATAGTGCAAAGCCCAACACCTTTGTTGAGAATAGTAATTACAGATCCGATTGGGATTGCTGCCGTTGCGTTAGTAGGGATTTTAAGAGCTACTGCCGTTGCCTTATTCATAGGCACAAGAACCTGATATGAGTCAACAAGAGTTATTGTGTAGTCATTTGTCTGATCGGCCTTAACGTCAAAAGTCACTAAACCGTTATAGTCTGCGGCCGTAAAAATATCGCCGGTTGATGCCGGAAATCCTGTTGCCATTGTTTTTCTCCTAGTATCCCATTATTGATTGACCGATTATACCGTAGGTTGATGAGCCTAATATAAAGCCTTCAACGATAGGTTCAAGTGTTGTTACTGTGCATTTCATTGAATTAGGGGTTATATCCCACGCCAAGCCCTGCACCTGCAGGGTTTTAACGATTGTTGATCCGTCTGGCTGAATGTTAGTGATCTCAACATTGTCAAAATAATCAAGGCCAATCATCGTGTCGGTAGGCACAGTAGTATCAAGTAGATCAACCGTCATTTGATCAATGCGGATAGTTGTCTCAGACCTAGTGGCTACATAAATCTTGGCAATATCTAGGACTTGGGCATCTGTCTGAGCTATGAGGTTGGTTTGAGTCATCCCGTGTGGGAAGTATTTAGTGATTGAGGCATTATCAAAGGCGCTCTGCATTACCCCACCAATGCGCGTAAAATCGCAGGAATTTATGATGAGTTTATCGTCAAAGGCAAAACTAAGATTGGAATAAGGAATGCCTGTCGTTTGATTAAACTCAATCGGTGCAGGCGCTAGAGAACCAACTACATCGTTGCGATCTTTAAATTCAATTGCGCCGTCTGATCGAATAAATAGCGCACCTTGTTCGCTGAATTCTGCGTTTTTAAGAGCATCTAGTGATGATCGAGATGTGCCAGGGTCTGCCTGCACTGTGGTTTGACCAGTATCAACAATTCGCATTGTGGATGGAAATGAAACTTGATCCAAGATTTTTGTAATACGAGCGCCCGTAGTCTCGCCAGCGGTTGCCCCTGTTACGGTAGAGATGTTGGCTAGGTTAAACAGACGAAAAGCATCTGAACAGACGATATCTACATAACCTGTTTCTTGACCTTTTGGGTAGGTGTACACATAATCTTGAACATAACCTGAAAATAAGAATTCTTGAGTTGTATCTGTGGTTGCAGCAACACGGATTTTGCGAAGTGGTGTTAAGTAGCCAAAATACGGACTAGCAGTGTTCTGCGGGTTAAAATTAGAATCAGGGTCTAACACTCGAACTGTGCAACTGCCAGCCTCATAGGTGTCACGCTGAATGTTACGTCCACGCTTAATGACTATCTGACGAGTTACACTGCTGAGATCAATGACGGGTTCTACCACTTCGCTCGCTGCGAACCGAGATATGCCAATAATTCCGTTACGGCTATCTCCCAAAGTAAATGGAAATGCAAAGGTAGCGCCCTGCGAGAAGTCAAAACTGACCGAGATGGTTGCAGGCAGGGTCATATTGCAAACGATCCCTGAATTCGACCTGTGCTAGAAGATGATCCAGAAAGCGATGCACTAAGTAATCCTTGACGAATAGCCTCGGTTAATTCTTGATTTGTAAGGACTGATCCATTAACTGTGACATAGACATCTCCGCGACCAGAGGCTGCAATGTTATATTCGCCTAAACCAAGATAATCCAAATAAGTTTTAGGGGCAACGACAGTGCCACCAGTACCTGCACCCGCGCCGGCACCCGCGCCCGCGCCTGCACCGCCACCAGTATCACCTGCACCCGCACCTGCACCCGCACCGCCGCCAGTATCTCCAGCGCCTGCGCCAGTACCGCCACGGTCATTTGTAAAACTTAAAGCAGCAATGCGTTTAGCCTCAAGTTCTAGGGCTGCAAGATAATCGCCCCATTTAGCAAAAGGATTTTTTGCATCTGGCATATTTCTTAGGAATGTAGCGAGCATAGATGTTTGGCCTTGAGTCTCACTAAGTTTCTTTGCCAAATACTCAGCCGCGCCAACATTTTCATCCAAAATAGCAAGTTGAAGTCTAAGGCGAGTTCGATCTTCTTCTGAAATTTTACCTTGTAAGGCTGCATAATTTTGAATATAGTCAAGATCAAAAATCTTAGATAATTGCTTCATCTTTTCAGATGCTTTTTCCAAAGCAGCCTTTTTCTTAGCATCTGCAAGACTTTTATTTTGCGCCGCCGCTAATTCTTTGGCGCGTTTAACGGCATCTGCCTCAGCCTTCTTACGAGCTGCAATTTGTGCAGGGGTTTCATAGATTCCCATTGGCTGAGATCCCAAGTAGCCAGTTGATGGCGCGTTACGTTTAAACTTGGCTGCCTTTTCTGCTGCTTCGATAGCGGCTAAAGCATTTTTTTCGTAATCATCAAATGGATTCAAACTAGCAAGAATGGCTCGATCACTTGAAAGAACATATAACTTTTGAAATCCAAATACTACGGCTGCAACAGTGTCGGCAATTTTAGTTGCTAAAGTATCAATTTTATTAACAAATTCAGTAGTATCTCCAGCGGCAAATACTGAAACCAAAGAATCAACAAGCGCCCCGCCAATTTTCTCGCTTGCTTCGCCTGCGGCCGTAGTGATCAGTTGCAACTTGCCAGCATAAGTAGTCAGATATTGTGCGTTAGCGCCAGAAAAATTCTTAATCATTCTTTCTTGAACTTCTGCAAAACTCATAGATTTAAGTTCTGCCTGAGTAAGTCCTAAGGAATACTTGCGAAGCCCTCTTGTTTGGCCGACATAAGCCATACTCAGATCATTGACTACGGTTTCATAATCAACGCCTGAGCCTGCAGCAATATCTAAGGCTTGTGTAAGTAATTCCTGCGATTTGGTGACTGAGCCCGTAGTCTGCAAAAGGCGCTGCATCGCAGGTCGCAACTGATCATCTGTAACGCCAGACATAACAGAGAGTTCAGATATAAATTGCTCAATGCGTGGGGTTTCAAAGGCCAAGCCTAGATTTTTAACAGATTGTGCAAGTCGTGTGGCTGCCTTCTCATCCTCAATAAATGCTTTGGCAGAGTTCTTAGCAAACTTGAGAAGTTGTTGAGCGCCAAATAATGCTGCAAGGTTCTTGCCTAACTTTTTTACGCTTTTGTCTAATGTATTGGTGGCCTTGCCTGCATCACTAAAAGCCTTCTTACCCTTGAACTCACCAACAATCGTGGCGCGTAATTCAGCCATCAGACACCTCTCGCATTAAATTTAGCAGCGGCCTTTTCCAAGGCTTGAATTACTCCAGCTCTAGCCTTGCCTTCATCTTCTGCAAGGGCTCTAAACATTGCGCGGCCTTTCATATTGGTATATTGAGTAAGCTTGCCTGGCAAGTTTGGAGTGAATTTACCAATAATTCCAGACTTACTACCGGCAGTTTCATAAATAGCGCCACCGCGAGTTTTGTTGTGTATTGAAACAGTTGAGGACCATCCACGCTGATTTGGCTTAGTTGGTGTTAATTTATACCCTATGCCACGGCGTGCAATTTTGGATTCATATTTAGGAAATCTATCAGGCTCACCAATGCCTACAAAGTTTGACGGCATAGCATCATTAGATGGCATATATCCTCTAGCCTTTTTTACAACAGGCTGAAGAAAAGAAATCATTTCAGCACGAACTTCTTTATCAAGATCAGGTGAGAAATTCCTCAAAGCCTTGCGAAGGTCACTTGCGCCGACTAGCTCTGCTCGCATCTCTTTGCTCCTTCGCTCTATCTCTCAACCCTTGCAATAACATTTGCAACATTGATGAATCTAAATCAATTAAAGATTGTGGCGGGATAGCCGTCTCTATGCTCAAGCGAGCAATGAGATAGTGGATGCTATCCCTACCAAGACCTACAGGGGGTCAGACTCAGCAACCTCGACACTCTTGAGTTCATCAAGGAAGTCTGGGCCAAAAGGCTTGACTGTGGTTCCACTCAACCTAAGACCTTCCCAAGAAAGCCAATAGACCGAAGTTTGCATTTCATCGTCTCTAAAAGCCTTGTGAAAACCCTTTTTTGCATACAATTCAAAAGCATATTCAAGCCTTGGCGTGATCTCAATATGATGAACTGTATTATCCGTCATTGTTACTATTAACTTTGCCATTTTATTCCCCCTTATCTAGTTTCTTAGAATGTGCCTGTTGTAGTAACTGCGACTGTGCCTGATACGTTAAAGGACAAACTCATCATTCCGAGATCGCCAACTGCACCGTTAATATCTGTGGTGTTGTTGATTAGGCAAGTCATTGTGTAGAGAGGATTAGTTGCAGATACTGCAACTCCCTTTTGCTGCAACAGAACGATTGGAACGTTAGTTCCCCAAGCAGCTTGCAAAGTTGGAAGAACTGTTGTTGCAGCAGTGTCGTTGTTTAGATCAATTGTTACTGTTGCGGCTTCAAGTCCTTTTACAAAACGATGCCCACCATCACCCATTGCCGTGACTTCCAGTTCATCAAATGTTCGATTAAGTGTTACTGATGTGACGTATGTTGAAAGATCAACTGAATTGATTTTCACGCCAACGTTGTTGTTTAGAAATACAGCCATAAGATTATTCCTCGTTTTTCTGTGTAGATGCTGGCTTAGGTGTTGATTTTTCTACCTGACCAATTTTGATCAGGAATGCTTCGTTATCTTTTTGCCATTCTTCGATGTTCATTATTCTCCTTGCCCATAGACTGTGAGTCTGTAACGATATGAAAGAAACTCAATATCCCCTGATGAATAAGTACCGGCTTCTGCAGATGTCACTCGCAATGTGCTACAGGCACCGCCCAAAGTCAGATCAGATTCAATTGCTGCCTTGATTGAGTAATCCCCCGAACCCTGCAAATACTTATCAAGATCGTTTTGGCCTGATCGCTCTGAAAAACGTTGAACCAAAACAACAACATCAAGGTCTGCCTGATCTAATCCGCGTGTGTTAGCAAGATCAAATGTGAAATTCAATTGCCCAACAATTGCGCACGGTGCCACGGCAGGCGTTGGGATTAGCTCGTAAACACGCATACCCTTAATTGACTCTAGGTTGGCTTTTAAGCCACTGCGTATCTGTGTTGGTAGCATTAGTACGCCAACCCGTTGTTCTTGCGCATAGGGCGCAGCAGTGCCTCTACATCGGCATCTAGTTTGGCGGCTAGGCGCACTGTTCCCATATCGGTGTTGCCTGCAATTCCAAATGGTGACTGATTGCGCAAGAACAGGCGTGATGCCTGAATCTTGGCTGCAGTCTTGACCTCAAAAGGTACTGATGACCACCCAAAGATACCTCTAAGGCGTACTGACTGTGGCAGGTTAGCGGGGAAAACGTATGAACCCACTGCCAGGATTCGACTCAATGGCCAACCGCGTGAAGGATTGTTAACGGGTTCAAACATACGATCTGAGACAGTCCAAACTGTCTGATAAAGCTGATCAAAAGTATCATCTGTGGCGATTTCTGAAAGGCTCACAAAGTCATCAACCTGCACTGTGTAAAAGTCAATTGGGGTGTAATAGCGCGTGGCAGGTGTTGCCTCAGTGCCATCCTTGTAAAAAAATCGGCCACAGTAATCATCAATCATTCTGCTTGCCGTAGCAATTGCAAGTTCAATGGCAGCGTTATCAATTGAATCATCAAGGTTCAAAGAATCTTTGACCTCATTGAGTGTTGTGTAGCCGTTAGTTATCGCCACGCTTTTTTCTCGTTTCTACTTTGGGAAGCATTGCACGTTCTAATTCAGGAACGGCGGTAGCGGTTTCCTTTGATTTTACCTTAAATTTCAAAATTCTTTTTAGAAGTTCCATAGATCGTGGTGCCTATCATCTAGCCAATAGTTCTTTGAGTGAGGCAAAATCGCGCCTGTGTGAACATAGATTGGAAATCCTAGGGAGCGAACACGGCGGCAGAATTGTAAATCTTCGCCAATCCAATCACCGTTGATTGGGCCATCCCAAAACCAACACCAATCTTTACCCTGATGTGGGTCTGCATTAGCCTGTATCGCTTCAAATACGCTGCGGTGAACAAGTAGGCACCCGGTGCCTGCAGCATCTACTTCAAAAATTGAATCTTTGTCGTACTTATCAAGCGGGATAAAACCTTCAGGGGCATCCATAAAGATTGTTGGCAATGGCCTTGGGTATGGATTGCCATTTTCAAAACTAGCAAATACAAGCCCTGCCACAATCGGGCGATCTTTGTCGTGAGCTGCTTCAACTAACTTATCAAATGCTGCAACCGATAACTGCTCATCTGAATCCATCATTAGAAGCCAATCAGATTTGGTTTCTAAAAACTGCTTGACCACGCGATTGCGTTGTTTAGATAAAAGCCCTGAACCTCGAACTCGAATAAATGTTCCAAGGCGAGACGAACGAGATAACGCAATTTGAATTAGATTAAATGCAAACTCGCCATTGACGGTGCCTGGGTCGCAGGTACCAATTGAAACTTTGTGTGCTGATTTCATAGATTCCCCCGAATCTTTGGTGAAGTGTGGGTTGGGCTAATCGGGGGGAATTAACCCAACCCACACAATGTTAACTTTCTAAATTAGAAAGTTGGTGCTACCAAGCCGGTGCCTGAAATAATTGAGGCAGCCTTTGGATAACGCTCTGCAGAAAACGCGCCGAAGCCGTAAACGACAGACTTAATTGTGAGTGTTGAAGCGCCTGTTGCATCAAATGAGAGTGCAAAAGGTGAACCTGGCTGCTCCCAAAGGTGCATTTCAGGTGCTGCAACGCAATAGATTTCATCCTGATTTGTTGCTGCGCCGTATGTTGTACCAACGTTTGCATCAGAGATGATTGGCAGACCCATCATTGTGTAGCCTGAGTTTGCGTAACCTGCTGCGCCTGCTCCTGCTGCTGATGAGTTCATTGGGCCATTTGCAGTTGGAACTACAAGTGGACGGCCTGTTGAATCTGTTGCTGCCAGCAAGAAGGCTAAGCGACGTGGATGCATAATCCAGTGAGTTGGTGTTTCAAAGACGTTGCTCTGAATCTGCTGAATTGCATCAGCCAACTTTGGATATAGAAGTGCAACTGTTGGTGTTGTCGCAGTGAATGTGATTGCGTTTCCACCTGAGTTGCGGATTCCCTTGAACTGTCCGTTTGACCCTGATCCGTTAAGAACCTGAGCATCAACAGTTGTGTGCCAAGAGCGAATGAGGTCAGCAAGTACGAATGAATCAATACCTGAACCACGCTCGATTGCCTGGCGGCTGAGATCCTGTTGTCCGGCAATCGTGCGTACAGGGATGCTCAAAAGTGTATCGTCAGCATCAGTTTCTGATACTGCAGTGTTCTGAGTTTCTTGTACTGCCGTTGAAGTTCCAGTAGTCATACGGGAAATTTCTAGCGACATTCCGGCTGCTGGCAATGTGTGCTTTGCAGTTGCGAAATCCGCAGTTGGGCGGCCTGCGCGTGCAAATGGTGCAGCGAGATCAACAAGGTACTGTGGAACTACAAGACCTGCAAAGTTTGATGTATCAACATCACGGCGCTCAATTGACTCTTCGCGTGTGTGACGAGCTAGGCGCTCTGATGCTGCATAATCATTTTTGAATTGTGCGTTGAACGCATCCTTCACGAATGAAGCAGATGCCTCAGGTGAGTATGTGCGTGCTTCGCGTGTTACAACTGCTCCACCGACAGGTGTTACGATTGATGCAACTGAAGCGCGAACCTCTGTTGCCTTTGCATCTGCAGTTGCTTGTGCTGAGAACTTTTCGATCTTTGCATCTAGTGCGCGTGACTCTTCAACGAGAGCATCTACCTTTTCGGTTTCCTCTGCAGTAAGGTCGGTGCGTGATTCTGCGGCTACTGCCTCAAGAACTGCATCCATTTCTGCCTTAACTGCATCACGGCGCTCAAGAGCAACATCAAGATAAGACTTTGACATTTTTTCTCCAATGAGTGTTTGATTGTTTTGAGGTGGTGGCAATGCTCTCCACGGCGCTTTCAGGGTGTGGGGTTTGCTCCGACTTCGATCTGCTACTTGTGCAGCAGAAACTTATTTTGTGTTGTTGATAATTGCCTTTGCTAGGCGTAGTGAAATTGATCGGCCTGCGGTTGCCATTGGGTCAACAGGCTCTAATTCAATTTCAGGTTCTTCAACTTCAACTACAGGCTCAAGTGTTTTAAGGCCAAGAACAACCTCAAGCATTGTTTTGCCTTCTTCAAGTGAGTCATAAGAATCAGAAATTTTATCAAGTACGGCCTGAACGACAACCATTGATTCGCCATCTAATGCGCGACCTTCTTTGATTGCCTCAATTGCAGTGCGCAAAGCCTCACGCGCTTCAACTGTTGTTGCTGGGTAGGCAGGGTATGTAACCACTGAAACATCTCCATCTGCTAGTGAAACTTCTGTGAGTGTTCGCGTTGTGCGATCTTCATTCCATTTTTGACGAATAACACGGAAGGCAAAACTCATTTGGTCAACATCCCCGCGTTCAACCAACTTGTAAAGATCACGGCCTTCATTTGTGTCTGCAATTTCTGCATCCATATAAAGCCCGCGATCATCTTCAGTCAATGTAAGGGTGCCGTTCTTGGTACGAGCTAGTGGCAATCCTTCGTGGTTGATAAGTAAACGAACATCGGGTGTTTCTGTTAATGTTTTGCGAAATGCGCCCGGTGCGATTCTTTCAATAAATGGAAGTGGCACGCTATCGTCATTGAACACTGCAGCGTATCCGCGCAATCTCATTGTGCCATCATCTGCTTGGCGGGCTTCAACATCTCGAACGGTAAAAGTACGGCGCTCAATCTTTTTCATCTTGCTCCTAGTGTTTATTTCCCCACCTGGTTCCATATCTTCAGAAATAGAAACTGCAACCATCTGATCAATTGCATCTTGCTTATTGTCGTGGCAAGAAAGTGTTGTGTAAGAACCGTCAGATTCTTGTTTGACTGTTGCCCAACCTGAACAATCATTTTGCTTGTCTGAGATGTAGTAGGGCATTACTTAACCTCGTATGCTGCAGTTGGGTCGGTTGGGTCAATAGTTGAAATCTGTTGCAACTGACTTGATGGCAAACCTGTGTGCTTCATATCAGGTAGGCCAACTGCCTTTGTAACTGCTGCAGGATCAAACCCAACTTGAATAAGGCTTGCAGCAATTTCAGTGCGTAGTTTGAGGCCAACATCCTTAGCATCTGAAGCATCAATGTTTTGCAATGGTACGCGGTATTGGTCGCCATCTTCAATTGGTGACATATCTTCGTAAGCGTGAACATCGTTAAGTGAAAGGAATCCTTCACGCAATCCCTTTGTGTAGGCATCGTAGCGCTCATTTGTTGTGCCGCGCAGTAGTGCATCTAGGTTAAATCGAATGAAACCATCTGATTCAGGCAACAATGTTGATAGTGATTGCTCAATTCGCTCCAAGATTGGGCGCAATGAATACTGAACAAATGAAAGATTCTGAGCTTCAACTGATGCAAACGACATTGCACCGGCTACAGGATGGCCAAGAAGTGCCAATGGAACGCGATAAATGCGGGCAATTTCTTCCACGCTAAAGCGCCTTGTGTCTAGCAACTGAGCATCTTGGGCGTTAATTGTTAATGGTGAGAATGAAGCGCCACCTGAAAGAATACCGATCTTGCCTGCGCGGTATGGACCCGTGTGACTGATGTTCCAATCACGGCCAATATCACTTGCCTGTTCTTGAGTAAGTTCACCAGGAACTGAGATCACACCGCCAGGGTTGGCAGCGTTGCCAAAGTATGAGGCGGCGTAAGTATCGGCTGCCATCGCTGCGCCAAGTGTTGTGCGGCAAGCTGCAATTGGGCTTAGGCCGTAGCGCTCACCAGGAAGGCGAAAATCAGGAATGTGCAAAAGTTCTTTATCTGATAGGCGCTGCTCATATACGCCTTGTGAATCTTTGATCTTAATAAAATAAACAAGTGGCTCACCTGGCGCAAGGCGCTCAATGCGAACGTGGCGCGGGTCAATTACATAGAGTTCCTGAACGTCACCCATATCGTCACGCACTGTGAGGATGTAGGCGTTGCCTTCAAGTTTGAATGAAGTAACAATTTGCTCATAAAACTCAAGGCGTGTAGTTTCAGGATTGGGTCTGCTTACCCAATCAGGTTGATCTCCATACACAGTTGCATAAGGCAGACGGGCGCGACCACGGCGAACATAAGCACCAACAGGTAATGATGAAATGGTGTCGGATAAAAGGCGCACGCAAGAATAAACAGTGGACATACGAATTGCAGATTCAGGATCAACAATCACACCTGCAAGGCTTTCAAATGCAGGACGGCCAGGAATGATTGGCTCAATGTACTGATTATTTGCAGAACGCTTGTTGGCTGCCCCTGCCAAACGCTTAGATAAACTCATTAGTTAGCCTTTTCTGTAACCCATACTAGAAACACACCTGAAACAACAAGAGCTAATGGAACTGAAACCATTGCAAGACCGGCTGCTGCAAGGGTTGCACCTATAACCTCAACCACAATTGATAGATCAATCTTTTTCATCTTGCTCCCTAGACTTGAATTGAAAAGAATCGCGTAACCGGCGGTAGCGGTTCAAGCGGTTGTGTGGCTCGATCGTAACCAAAGATTGATGCAACTGCCGCATCCACCTTGCGCCTGCTACTTGCCTTGGCAACCATAACGCCACGACTTGATTGTTTCGTTACACAGTTGGCAACG
>Ga0247723_1000357_pt1 | contig 31525 bp, 24 predicted proteins | sample MSEWelMarce5H_FC_FD_189079 | JGI IMG/M metagenome (GOLD analysis project Ga0247723, IMG submission 189079) | Subsurface sediment microbial communities from gas well in West Virginia, United States - MSEEL Well Study Marcellus 5H_FC | ecosystem: Environmental > Terrestrial > Deep subsurface >... | reverse complement strand
CAGTTATAGGGAGCAAATGTTATAGGGAGCAAATGTTATAGGGAGCAAGAGCAGTTGATACAAGTTGATTTTTTGTGTTCAAATACGAGTAAAATCGACAGCGTAGAAGCTGTATCTCAAATGCAACCCACCCCGCAGATGATCACGCAAACCCCGGCCGCCTTATGGGAGGAACGGATTGTTGAGCCGATGCGTCGCATGGGTCTTAGATTTGATGATAAGTTTCCGCTACGTCGCGACAACAAGATTCCTTACGTTCGCAATGGGGAGAAAATCTTCCCACCGTACGAGTGTATTACGACAAACGCCCGCGAGGAGTTTTGCTTCGGATACCCGATCGTTAAGATTACTCCCCAGACACTCATCGAGGCTTGCTCAGACGGAACTATCGACAACAGTTCGCATCGCGAGCAGCACCTCAAGTATGAGTATGATGGAGAGCTTAGATCGGGCCCGCGTCGCGTCGAGTACTCCAAGCTCACTCACATTCCCGGGTACTGCTCGACTGGTGGATGCCGTAACAAGGGCTTACATGCGCTGCCTGCGGGGCAGTACTGCCGCTATCACTGCGCCGATTGCATGGCTGGATTCTTGAACGTGGCCTACTCCAAGGACGAGCTGGGAGTCTGCGCAGTATTCTGCATGCCCGACATTAACGAGCTGGAAGACTACGGTGCCGTCGCGACCAGCAACACGAGACTCGACATCCGGTTCTCGGATGGGTTCGTGCAAACTAACAATGCGACCCTCAAAGGGTACTTCGTGCAAGTTGCGCCCCGAGCTCACGAGCGTGGTAGCCAGATCTACTGGAATCTGCCTTGGATGCTGGTTATCACCACGCCGCTCATCTACACGACGAGCGCTGCCAAGGGAAACAAGCCTCAGTCGTCCATTTACTTGGGCCTTTACCGCGGACACATTAAGGGACGTTACGTTTGCCGAAACATCGCAATGGGACTACCATGCCGTTCGGATTCTCGGGCCAAGAAGTACCATCGTTTCTGCGAGCGAGTGGTTCCCAGCTACTACCCGGGATGGGAAGAGTCGGGTCCTGGTAGTGATTGGCCGAGCCTCGTTACAACGCATCAGTTATGCTGGTCGTGCGATCCCCCAGTGGGCCGAGATGTTACATTGGAGTACATGCGAGTTCTGCACGAGGATCTCATGTCGCGGGACGAAACTTACCGCAACGGCGACATGAAGACGCAGCGCATGATGCTGTTGGAGGCCATGAACAGCGAAGCTTGAATCACGAGCTTTAACTTTTTTTACTATTCTGTCAAAGGGGACAGCGAAGCTTGAATCACGAGCTTTAACTTTTTTACTATTCTGTCAAAGGGGACAGCGAAGCTTGAGTCATAGGCTTTAACTTTTTTTACTATCAGGTGTGCTAGGCTTTAACTTTTTACCTAGGCCCTGTACATCCACAAAAAATATACAAACCATACAAACATGCGAACCATTCAAACCACCCGAGTCGGCGCATCAAGGTTCGACCTTAGCCTTGGCCTTAGATTTCCCCTTGGTTTTGAGGATAGACTTGGGTGGTTTAGGCGGTTCAGGCTTAGGCGGCGGTTCGGGGACCTCGTCATCGGATACGTTAACATCTATGATTTCGCTTACCATACTTAAATCGCCAAGTGTATCTTCAAGGCTTGCACTGGAATTCTGCGATGACTCAGGGGCCTCGTCCTCTGTGTTATTACTTTCAACACTTATGTTAACCCGATACTTACGATGAATGCTATGATGAAATTTCATAAACAATGGACTCCGCGACCTCTCCTCCAGATAGCTGCGAACTCCGAAGAATACATACTTAACATCGTAAAAGCTCATGGCCTCGTTAAAGAACTTGATCACCGCGTCGACCGGATGGCCTTTTTCACATCCTATCGCTGGTACTATTAGTGTGTCGCATCCCTTTTGCACGGCCATCTCAAATGCCCCATATATAGTGTCACGCATCAGAGTTTCTTCGGACGGCGATGCATAATGCTCAACACCTCGCCCGTCTACTTGTTGAACGTGTACAGTTGGGCTGCGAATTACAGTGGCGCCCAGTATTGGCACGGTAAACACCTTCGACAACTGCTTGTAAGACGCATTCTTAGCAATAAACACCTTGTTAGCATAAGTAAAGAAGCGACGTTTGATCGGATAGATAGTGTCGTTCATACAAAGGCCATAATTGCTACGCAACAATAGTTCACTCTCCTGACCGGTCATCCCGCCCTTTGCCATACCACGCTCGGGATAGTTCTCATTTATCTCGACAAAGACAAGGGGTTTGTATCCACTCGCTGCGCATCTCTCTGCTATATCAAGAGGATCAGTCTCGTACACTCGGGCCAGCGAGGCTTCTTTTTTTGGCGCCAAGTCAGCGGTTTTTATCTCCGGAAAAGGCACCAGATCTATTTTGGCATGCTCGCGTGCAGCCATGAGACGTCGGGTGTCGCCATAGACCTTAGCGCGTTCCTCGGACATCGCAGTTACTATAATATCGTTATGAAAGTCTCTATATGCATGTCGATTGAACAGACCTCGAGACTTTAAAACTTTAAAACTTTGGGACGCTGTGGCTTGGGTACAAAAAAATATGCACCATGATCGATCCTAGACTCTGAGAGGTTAAAAAAATATGCATGTCGATTGACCAGACCTCAAGACTTGAAAAACTTAAAAGCTTGGGTACAAAAAATATGGATGATACTACATAACAACCAAGCCCCTAGTTGCTGGTTTTTACTTCGGCGGCAGGGGCGACCGGATCAGCGGCCGGAGTCGACGCAGCTTTTAGGGCAGCAGAACGAAGGCTCATAGCTTTGATATTAGCTTGGGTCTTAGCCACCAGTCGCTTTGCACTCTCGATGATGTGCGAGACGGTGCTACCCACATCGTCAAGACAGTGAGCCTCGATAATGTCTAGCGACGATTTGTAGTTGCCAGAAACGAGATGCACCTCCATGGCGTTGTTAAGGAATGGGTTTGCGCGAGACGAGTAAAGGCTCGCGATGCGGTGAGTGATATTGTGAGCGTTGAGAATTTCTGTGTTGCTGCCAACGATGTTTGCCGCCCGCACCCGCTCCTTGGGAGCAGATCTAGTATTGATCTTGAGATGCGGCTTGACCGCGAGTGTGTTTGTTTTCTGCGACATGCGCTGAACTTCCAAGATATCCTCGTCGCTACGCACAGCCTCCACCGCCCGAGCAAAAGAATCACCTTTGCTGATACGCTTGATATGTTCGGCCATAGCCGCCTCAACATTAATCGCAGGACCATCATCAGTCAACGGATTCATTGCGTTAATCTGTTCGGCAGTAACTGCATCGGCCGGGTTTTTGATGGGCGATAGGATTCGAGCCACGGTCGCATCAACGCTTCCGGCGTAACACTCGCGCACAAATTCATCGGGTGAGATTCCCATCAGGTCAACGCCGGACTGGATCGCCGCAACAAGTGCAGTATCCGTCTCAGACCTGGCAAACACCACACGAACATCCTCATCGATCTTATTGACGGTCATGGGAAATCCGCTTCCATCTTCGGGCAGATCGTACATCTCATCAACGGTCATGCCGACTTCGGTGTTTAAACCGCTCTGCTTAAACATCCGCATAAGGTGAATACGCTCGGGGACGCTTAGCTCGCCTTCCTCAAAGAAATCATTTATGACAGCACGGGCGGCCAATCCGTCGTCCTCAGTGGAATCCTTGTGGCGCTGAGTGGAAACACTAGGTTTGAGAGGCGAATCATAGTCTTCCGGTGGGCGGATTTCAAAGTAGTTCTCACTGTCGTCGGGGGCTGAGACAACCACTGGAATACGAGACTGAGCGGGCTGGATATGTGCGAATTGGGCTATGAATTTAGTCATTCCGGCGTGTGTAAAGAGATCAAAATGTCTGATTGCATAACCCGCACTGATACCCATCAAAGCTGTTAGGAACGCTGCTGGGTACATCATAACGAAAACCGCGACGAGAACTACCACAAACTGTGTCAGCGTTTGCGAATAAACCTGGGGGTTCGTAGACATCAGCGGGTGCTGGATTTCCGTCTCATCGTCGATGATATTGGCTTTGGCGGAGCGCGATCCATCACGCTGGCGATCTTCCTTGTTAGGCGGTTTGGACTGATCCTTTGCACGGTTCTGATTAAGTCGGCTTGCTTCGAGCTTCTGCTGTAGGTGATTATACTTCTTGCTGTGATAGTTGGCGTTAAAATCTTCCAGCTTTGTCTTAAGTGTAGCGTCATCCATGGGGACTTCGGAGGTCTGAGCACCAGATGCTTTCTTCGCTTTCTGAATGTCTTCCTCCATAGGATTTTTGGAAGCGCTACTCCGGGGTACAGGGGCTTCGCGAACGGATGCCGCTGGGAATGATGAAACCGGCACCGGCTCGGGGCGTCTCAGCCCGATAAAACTAACAACCGGGACATCATGATCGTCGTCAGGCTCAGGCAACTGGCGATTGGGGGCTTCCATGCTATCTTGGCTTTGTAGAAACTAAGAATATAAGGATTCATTAGTTCCTCTAGATACAAAAACAGGGCTATACCTGATCCCTAAAAAATAATAGATCTCGACTTTCAAATTCTACTAGCCTGAGGTTTGGAACATTTCCAAGTTTACTTGCTTGAGATCTTGAGCCCGGAGACCTTCTGCACAGTACCGTGGGTGACCTTAGTCTTGGTCTTGGACATGTTAGCGTAGATGCCGAACTCGTCGTCTGGGAACTCGGGAAGTACCTGCTCAGCTAGGATCTTAGCGGCGCTGCTAGGAGTGAAACGAGGCTGATCATCCTCAGGAGTCATGACCTGATACTCGCCAGCGGTGTTGCGACCAATGATGATGACTGCATGCAGGGGATCTGCGGGCTTGCCGGCGATCTTACGCGAGCCGTACTTGAGTACGGTGCCTGACTTGGCAGCGGCGGCCGGAACAGGATTTGACAGCTTAATCGCCGGTCCCTCAGCGGGTGCCACCTCTTCGTCATCAGCGACCTCAGCAATGCCAGCCTCGAGCATAGCAACATCGCCGTCGGCGCGACTGCCGGTGCCGATGAGAGTGTAAGCACCATGAGGGAGCTTAGAAGCCTCGGGATCCTTGGCGGCAGCGGCGAGGTACTCCATAGCAGTGGTCTTGGTTTCAATGAGCTCAGTGTCAACTACCACGTGCTCGGCATTTTCGTAAGCAAGGATCAGGAAATTGGGAAGGGGCTGCTTTTTCTTGAGGACTAGGGTGCGACGACCCTTGGTAGAGCCCTGAACACTGGCCACCGGGGTTTGGGTTGCGGTTTGGGAGGGTTGGTAGCCGAAGCGACCCACCGGGGCGAAATTCGAAGCTGAGATAACCGCAAAAGGTACGCCGGAAGCGTGAGCAGCAAGACGAGTCGCAAGATCGCTGAGACCAGCATCATAGAGTGCGTCACAGACATTCACAACAGTTACGGACGGCTGGGAGGTTGCGGCGACAAGAGCTTCCGACACCCACTCTTGCTCAGTAAGACCCATGCGGCGCCACGCGGAACCATTGAGCTTGCCAGCGGTACGTGCCAGAAGGGCATCGCAGAATAGATTGTGCTTGCGAAGAAGTGCGATAGACGTAGCCAGATAATTGTGGAGATACGAGTTGCTGATGCTGGAGTACGAAGTGTTCGACATCTTGGATTAGGTGCTGTTAAAAGTTTCCAAGATTGGGAAGTGCGCTGATCAGAGTCAGAGTAATGTAATAACATAATTCAATTTGTCCAAATCGGAGTTTTGGCACTGTTCGTGCTCCCGCATCTGAGAGGTTGGTATTCGTTGGCGGTTACGCGCTGACATCACCGATTCTCTGACATAGATCAGTGAATAATACGCGCGACGCACCAATGGCACACAGCGGTATTACAATTCATCAAAAAATATCAAACTTACACTAACGCGAGAACGACGGGACGTCGTGGGCGCAGCCCACAAGGACCAAAGTTGAGCCTAGTGCTTTAGCACGAACCAAATGTTGAGCAAAGTCAAACTAGCTCTTTCCAGCTTACTTTCACTACCTTGATAGCAAACTTCTTTTCATTGTACACCGCCTCGCGCATAGGATACTGGGACTTCAGCGTGGTTCCGACATCAACAATATCGACTATCTTTCTTATGATTGACGGGTCGCCTCCACGTCGCAGTATACGTCCAATAATCTGACGCATTTTGCTCTTGCGAGGCGTCGTAAAGATCATACCGTTCATCTTAACGATACTGATACCTTCCTTGGCATAAGCGTATGTTACCAGCAGAATTTGCGAGGCGTGTGCCATCTTATGTTCCGCCGCACCCGCACCACCCATAAGCTTACTAACACTTCCGGCGATGGTCTTGGGCTTCTCATTTTGATCCTCAGCAATCCCTAGCTCCGGAGCCGCCGCACTTAGATTATGCTCTTGTAGCAGCGCGTACAAATACTCCAGATACTCGCGATGTTCACTGAAGCAGAATACGTCCATGCCCGCCGCTTGTAGCTCAAGAATCTCACGTATGATCAAATTATTACGATAGGGATCGCCGCAGAACTGCTTATGCATGCTGGAAACTTGCGTGGTGCCCATAGCGCCAGTGATACGTTCGGTGTGCTCGGGTGGACCCTTGTACTGGATAACTTTGACTTCTCCTTTCCATTCGATCTCTCGAACGTTGTACCCGGGAATTTCCGGAGCATGCACCAGGGGACCTATATGCTTGGTATAGATCACGTCCATGGCGTCGGCTCGCTCCGAGGGAGTTGCAGTCATTCCAAACAAGCGACGACAACCACCCCGCCAAAAGATTTCTTGCCGGCCGGCCGTCGGATAGTTATGTATCTCGTCGTAAACTACTAGTCCGAAGCGGTTAAAGTAGTCAGACCACGGGATTTTTTTACCATTGACGACGAACTCGTTACCCAGCAATGAGTTTATCACACCCAGCACTACGTCACCGTCGGTTTTTACTTTGCCGTAATACTGCCCTATCACTAATCCGGGAAGATACTTAGCGAACAGATCCATCCAGCCCGTCATAATGGATTCACTCGGGATCACCAATAGAGTTTTGACGCGTAGCTTATGGATCAAATAAGAAGAGACATAGCTTTTGCCATCGCCCGTAGCCATGATGAAAACGCAGCCACTGCTACCCTTACGTATGCGATCCTCACTAAAGATGTTGGTCATCAGATAGTCTATCACCAGCTGCTGATTGTCGGTTAGCTTAATGTTGCATACGTTGCGTTCCGGAGGGATCGGTAGGCCTTGGCTGACTTCGTTGAGTACGGTTATTTGCAGCTCGTAGCGCGTGCAAATCTCTTTGAGAATACGTACAATTCCACAGAACCGCGAGCATGCAAATATGCGCCTAATCTGCCCCTCGGGGCTTGTGATGGTATGGATCTGAAAGAGTCGCATAGTTAGCTTACCGAGAGTTTTCTTACCGACTTGTGAGACGTAAGTATGTGTTAATGCTCGCTGTAGCTTATCATACTGATCCATAGAGAGTACGTCCAGCAGCGCCGCCAGCGACACCATCATACCCCGTTTAGTAAGTCGCAAAGTAAGCTTTTTAACCGGTCGAGACTTAGCAACCACAGCGGGTCCGGCACCGACGGTTTTTAAGCCCCGTGAGAACTTAGCCTGTTTTTTCTCATCTTTGCTGGGATAGTCTTTTGCTTTTTTGCTGCGGCTGGAATTGGTAGCCGCCAACCCCATAAGATCACCTAGTAAAGCCTCAGAGTCCATCGTTGGAGTAACGCTCGCTAATGTCCAAATGAGGAAGTTCTACGTAACAAATCTTGTATACTGTGCTTCTGCTTAACCTTAGATACCGGCCTGCCCGTCCCTGATCAGGATATCTAGGTCCCACTCGGAGAGGAGCCTCTGATATTCCGCACGCAAAGTGCTGTCTATCTCATCACGGATCTGCGACTCAAATTTCTCAACATCGTTGAGTTCATACTTTGATAGTTGATCGCGCAACTTGACGTACAGTGCGGCCATCTCAGGCTCTTCTTTAAGACGATGCTTGAGTATATTAGCACATTTAAACATAGCTATGTTGCGCAACTCTTTCAAGTCTAGCTCCGGCTCTGATAAAACTTCGTCGGAGTCTAACCGGGTTAAGACCGACAAAATTCGCCCAATGCGTCCGTTTATGCATACCGAACTGGCAACTTCACCTTCGGGCGCATAACCATCAGGATGTGAAGCGTCGCGCAACTGGTCCATTAACACTTCCTTCATCTCCTCGTGATTTTTTGCGTTGCTAGGATGATGGATACGTTTCCATACCAACGTTAAAACCCAGATATCCTTGACGGGATGGCCGGTTAGGCTCACCGTAGTAGACCCATGACCGATCGTATCCAACACCTGCATGATAGGCACACGCTTTTCTTCGGGTAAAGTCATGGCATGTTGGCGAATTTCACGATCGGCCTCCATGATTTCCATGTTTCTGACTTGATCGCGATTATGTCCTTCGATTATCAAGCCGCGAATAAACGCCATGTGTTCGGGATCATTAACACGCAGCTCAAGCATACGCTTGTATTTAGCTGAGTGACATTTTACAATGACCGGCTCATGCACATTCTGCGGATCATTGTCATGGCGTTCACGTTCACCGTAATACTCATCTATAACGGCGTCTATGACCTCGCCGACGTTTTCCTCATTGATGTTTTCCTCTTGCAGATGGCGACGCACACCACCATCAGTACGTTGTTCGGGATAATTGAATCGCTGAACTCGCACAGCATCAGGACGTCTGATCGCGAGGTATGGAGCTAACGTGTATATTAAGGCCACGATCAAGATAAATAACAACACGATAATAACCGCAACTACATAGCCGTCGGCATTGGGGCTTAATTCTCGCAGCGGTCTCTGATAGCGCGGGTTCTTATGTAGACCTGGTGGCACGCGGAAGGTGAACGCCGGTGCATCCATAGCTAATTTGCTGCAACGACTAGTATGACTATGCATCCAGACCTTCAAATGGGAGGATGGGTCTGGGAAAAAATAATAGGCGGATGGGTCTGGGGAAAAAATAATGGGAGGATGGGTCTGGGGAAAAATAATAGGCGGCTGAGGTTGCAAAAAAATAATGGGAGGATGGGTCTGGGGAAAAAATAATGGGAGGATGGGTCTGGGGGAAAAATAATAGGCGGCTGAGGTTGCAAAAAATAATCCATAACCCGGACCTACGCCGTGTATACCCTTTCCAAAAAAAGTAATCCCAAAATCTACTGTTGGATCTCCCGGATCATCTGGTCGGTCGACAATCCTGACAGTTTAATGGCAAACCAACAAGCCAACATTTCTAGCATGGCGTTTTGCTGATTTTCGTAAGCGGCGTTCATCAGTTGTTGAACATCATAATTACTGAAGCCCTCCACGAAGCGCGACCAGTCTGCATACGCGGGATGTGCCGAGTCCTTCCAAACCTTCTTGGGCTCTCGCCATATAGTGTTAGTAGGACCCAACTTTTCGTACATCGCAATCCATTCCAAGACCTTAGTGCGATAAACTCCCGTGAAAGTTACGTTTGGATTCTTAAAATACTCGCGAATCTTTGTGTCCTCGGGGGACACCGTCTCTTCTGTCTGTGGGTCAGCAGAGGCTGGTTTGGCAGCTGTTTTGGCACTGGCTTTAGCGGCAGCTTTGGCACCCGGCCTAGCAGCAGCTTTAGTTTTGGCAGGCACCGGAGCATCAGTTGCTTCCGCTTTTTTGGCAGGAGCCTTTTTCGACATGGCGAACTCTGTTCCTACACAAACTATCTGATCAATTTTCTAAATGACTTATGTAGCTTTGGAGGAGCGAACTCATTTAGCTTTGGCAACGGATGTCCAAAAAACACCGCCGCTAAACGACCCCAATACATCCAAAAACATCATCACTAAATAGTTATCGTTCGGTAGTATTTTCTATACATGAGTATTTCCCGAGTGAAAATGTCGCACGAGGCGGTGGTGTTTGTTTTGATAATTCTGATATGGTGCTGGAGCACTGGCCTTACCACTAACTGGTGCGAAAAAACCAGGCGCACTTACTGCGATCTATACCCTTATGTAGGGCATGCGAGTCAAACTCACTACGAAGAAAGCGGCGGCGCTATATGGTGGAGTCCTCCGCGTTTTGAGGTGATGAAGTCTATTAGCTTGATGGATGCTATCGAGCCTTGTTTGCAAGCAGATGTTTGCATGAAACTATTTGCTGGATTTGATTGCGTCCCTGGCGATGAAGCTGTCGCAACCCAAATCAAGCGTATTGCCGGCATTCCGGGAGTTACCTACTGCTCTCGGCAAAACAAGTTCCAAATCGATGCCAACAGTGCTGACGAACTAATGTCTATCACCCATAAGATGATAAGAATCACAAAGGGCGCGGACTTGGAAACTACGAAAGAAACTTTGGAAGAATCGACGAAGGATGCGCCAAAGGAAACCATCCGCGACAAGCTCCGTTCGAAGCTGCAGAAGTACAGCGCTAAACATCTCGTTCAGACGTCGTAAGAGGTTTGGATGTGCTTAAGCTTTGAGGGTGTTTAAGCTCTGGCGTTTTTAATTTAGCTGCCTAAACACCGTCAGTGATCGGCGCATGGGCATCGCCGTTCTAGGTCCCATGTATCAGCGATGTCCGGCGCCGGAGCTATGTCCTGATAAATGTTGGTCACGCTTCTTGCGAAAACGACGGGAGTAACAACCATAATTATTATACACCAGCCTGTGCGTCGCGCACTACAGGATCCAATACTCTGTTTTCCAGATGCGAGTACTCCTTTCTAAGAGTCTCATCGATGTTATTTTTTAATGTGGTTTCAAACTCTTGCACCTCCTCAGTTCCCGTGCTGTTGAGATAGCCATTACGCACCTCTTCGGGTGCCGCTTCCAGAGCTTGCTTAACTATGGTTCCAGCCTTGCTCAAGGCTTCGTTGCGTACCATTTCGGTTGTCATAGGCGGTTTAGAAACTATCTCGTCGCGGTCCAAAAGAGTTAATGATCCCAACACGCGGGAGCAGCGTCCGGTAACGCAAACTAAATGCTGTCTGCCTTGAGCATCGGCTTCCACACTGTCGGCAAGGCTTTCCATGAAGGCTTTTTGCAAATCGTCGCGGTTGTCGGCATTCTCAGGACTAATCACACGCTTATACACTTCAAGCATAACTTGCGTGTCGTTTGAGTTAAGAGAAGTTATCGCATTACCGCCGAGCATGGTGCGATAAGCTTGCAAGGCCCGCGCCCGACCATCACCAACAAAAGCCGGATGCTCGTTAATGGTTTGCTCAAGTTCTGCGAGTATCTGATCATCGCGTTTGCCAAAGTTATGGCGCTGATTGTATCCTTTAATACGATTGTAGATGGCCTGGATGTGATTAACAACCGCGGGGTCGTGAACGTTTTGAGGATCATTGTATACAGGACGGGCGCGGAAAAAGTTGTCTTGCAACGCGGGCAGCGCGGGCAGCACCGGCGCGTCAAATTGTGGGATTGCATTTTCGCCGCCCAAACCGGCACCTCCTACTTGGAACTCTAGTACGGGACCCCTGCGAGCTTCGGCAGCATTGGCAGCTAGCTCACGGCGAGCTCGACGCACGGTTTCGCGGGCCACATCAAAGTTAGGCGTCCGATGCAGTTCGTCAAACTCGTACATGGTCATGTTGGGATTCGCGGCCAAAACTCGGTCGCGCCATTCCGTGTAGAAGGTCTCGGCTTGGTCAATGATAAGCTCGGGTGCCATAAGACCATCGGGCCCGCCGTTGTTGGTAGCTTCTATAACAGGGTTAGGATCCGCGACTACGCGCTGTATGGCGGTTTGATAGTTTTCGCCGATCTGCTGATCGATCAGCTCCCGTGTGTTCGGGTCGCGAGTGTTTGGAACTACGTTGTATCGTTGAATGTTAGCTAAGGTAGCTGCGTTTGTGGCCGCCTTGGGTCGCTCGGCGTCAGTGAGTTCACCGCGTTTGTATTTCGTCTCATTATGATTGGCTTCCTCAAGCGCAGCTTTGGCGGTTTCGTCGAACGCGTATCCGACCGTACTTTGATATTTAGTTTTTTTGTATCTAGGATCACCTCCAACTTTAACTTTCCGCGCATAGGGTTCAAGGAACTTGGGTAAATATGGGGTGAATTTTTCTGGCATCCAGGTGAGATCTAACCATTTGAACCCGTGCGTGTAGACGTGTAGAAAAGTGATTATTAGGAGCACTAATATCACAACCGCAAACAAGTAGTCCATCTTGTGCGTTTGGTAAAGATTCGAAAGAGACGATGCGTCGTGGGTTTTTATTAGACGAGAGATCCTTGTCGCCGCTAGCGATGCCAAGCAATCAAGTTATAGGGGCACTGTTAGATGTTATGGGCGACGCTTATGCAGAGTCGTCCGCAAATCTATTTGGTCAGCGTGAACAGCGCCCGCCAGCTCACTTTGTGCCTTTTACCGAAGAGGGAAAACGTCGTCTCGAATCTTTAAACCTTATACAGAAGGCGGAAAATGAGGCGCGTGCGAATTCATTTATTCCGCTACCCGATGAGATCGGACTGGAAGTATTACGATTCGCTTTACGTCGCAACGAAACATACCCCACTTTGCATCCGTGCGATTGGAAAACTCTCTATGCGCTTATGCGAGTTAGCAAGCACACCGCGCGCATCTTGGATATTGCAATCGCGGAAATCAACGATCGCTGGGTACTGCCGTGGGAATCTATCGTGCCTTTAACTCCTAGCGCTGCGCCTCGGAGTGAACCTGCCCTGACGCAATTACATCAGAAGAAAATCGCAACGTACTCAGTTATAGTGTCCAAGGTATATGGGACGCACTGGAGATGCACCTCGGACGGCCGCTGTGAATTTATCACGGCCACATCAACCATAAAGGCCAATAGTTGGCACCACATTATGTTAAGTGCCGCGCATCGAGCGGGTATCGCGAAGTGTACGGATCCCAAGAAGACTCAAATTCTTACAAGCCGTATCCATCACGAGAGAAACTACGTTGTATCTTGCTCCGTGTTAGGGGAGTCTTTTTCCGTGCTTACGGCATCAGGACTGATATATTATATAACCAACAATGACCACAAATCCCTTATGTATGTTTGGGAGCCTGAGTTTAAGCAGAAACCATATCGGGTCGTATTAAATCGCGATGGCGGCATAGCTTGGAGTCGCCCTAAGAAGACGGTGACCCGAGGTAAACGTTACAACGATCCTGACATCATTAACTACACATCGGAAGTCTACATGTGGAGTCATATCGACAACAACGACCTCACCGGACTACGCATGTCTCCGCTTATACGGCTGAGAGGCTTTGATACCGAAGGACTCATAGACGTGTTTGATGATCCCGACAACGCTCATTATACAGGCGACGACCCCGCTAACAACTACAAGGTGGTTTTCCAGTGTTTGGATGCTTCGGCCCCGACCGGCAAAAAAGATATAAAGATCACGCAAGCGGAACTGGCGGCCACCACGCTGACAAGCACATTTACCGACGACGAGATAGCCGCCATGGCCAGACTGATGGGGTTAGTGCAGCAGTAGCTTTGCAGGATTTGCGTGTTTGCAGGATTTGCGTGTGTTTGTATGTATGTTTTTTTAAACAACGATCGCGGAAAAATATGCAAACAACCCATCTAACTTTACGTACTGGCGGTTAAGCTAGCAGATTTGGGAATGCGACGGAACCGCGCCGCCCGTGCATCGTGTTTACTTTTTTTAGGCTTAGCTGGAATTTCTTTGTCGCTTGGTTCTGAGCCCGACTTAGCTGGGATTTCTTTTTCACTTGGCAGATCCGAAGTTGACTTAGCCGTGTGTAAAGACGGTCTTTCTGATACCTCCCCTAACAATGCCAGAGGCGCAAAGATAGGAATTAAATCAGCAACAACCGGCGTAGTTGCCCGCGTAAAATCCAACGAGTATCGACTTATGCCTCCGGTTCCAACAATATGGTCGGCTGGGCTTGACTCTGTTTGCTCGTCGCACACATCGTCGGGGCGTGTTCCATATCGATCTAACACTTTGTACGAACCAAGCAATACCAATGGAATATCCCCAGAATAATCCTGACGTAGCTTAGCAGAGATAGGAATTCGCGGCACGGGCCCCTCCGTATATCCCCTATGATGGCATGCTACACATACCGGCGCGCCGACCGCGAACATGATTGTGCGGTATTCTTCGACATCACAAAACTCGCATCTTCTACACGTAGGTACAAGCTTATTGATGTCGGCGGCTAAGCTTGTAAGGGGATTAAGCGCCCTTTTAACGTTCTTACGATCAGATATGCTAACCGAATGCACGTAGCGATTCGCCACATACTCCCCTACCAGCGCGCGTATATAACACAGTAGCGTCTGCCGCGCCTCTACGGTTAGGTGGCTGGCCTTTGCAATCCTATCGTAGAAAGCATCGGTCATTATAAATACAATAACACAGCCTTCATTTACGTAGTTGATAATGTATCGCACCGAGCTAGCATCTAGAGGCGGGAAAAACACCAGCGTGTTCTCAGGACGTGTGCTAGGCGGAACGTATTTCAGGACAGACCAGCCCCGTTTTGCAAGAGTGGAATGATTAATGTTAGCGTGTATCGTGTTAACATACTCGACCAGATTAATGAATGGGCAGCTAAGAATCAGATTGCTACGCACGTCGCGAATATTAAGCGTTTCCGAATGCCGTAAATTAAGATCGGGATGCACTAGCTTTATAAGGGCACGCAGCTGCTCAAAGTAGCGTTTGCTGTGAGTGTGCTCCTTGCTTTTAAGTTCGGCAGGGATTAGATTCACCGCGTGTAGGTATTCTACAAACTGTTCGATTTTTCGCGCATCCATACTGACCGATTTTGTATTTGTTAGCCTCTGTGTTGAGACTTTGGCTCTCAATTTTCTAAATGACTGGACGCGGCGACGAGGACACTTCACTACAAAAAAATATAGCGCATGAAAGTCTAATTTCCCAATCTATACAGCCTGAAGAGCTACCTGGGGAGCCGGCCCGCCCGGAGTCACTGCCGAAGCTAGTTGAGGTATGCGTGCCGCGACGTTTTGTACCACCGCGCTGGCGGCTGATTTCAGACCCTGAATCATACTCGAGGATACTAGTCGACCATCGGGAAGCGTACGTGCACCTAATGGGCTAACCATTACAGGAGCGCCATCAAGCTGAATTGGCTTGCCCGACGGGTCAATCTCATTACCATTTGCATCCGCGTAGATTGGCAGCTGGGCTTCGTCGTAGATGGGAGTACCGTTTGCATCTAGAAGTTGACCGTCCGGACCTAGGTTGAGAGGCTCGGGTCCTAGCTCTTCGGGCTGCTGTGTCATAGGTATTACCATGGGTCCTTGCTCAGGCTCGCGCGTCAGTTTTTTGTAGACGATAACGATGACTATAAACAGCACAATGATTAAGATAAAGATCAGTATGTAGGCCCAGACAGTACCAGTAATCGCCGAGAAGATCTGCGAAATAGGATTGGTGTCAGTTGTGGCGGAAGTTGACTGGTTCGTATTAGTGGTCAACGTCTGGGCGACTTTGTTGTTGTTCAGCAGGGTTTGGAGGGCCGTCTGCACCGATGTAATGGTTTGAACGTTGGTCTTAGAAATCGATGTGCCGCCAGCCTCGACGCGATTGATCTGAACGGCGTTAACGCTTGCAAGGGCTTGTTGGACGTTTTGCGTGGTAATTTTAGATGCCAAGAAGTTCCTAAGCTTTTGAGTATTAGAGCTGCCAGAATAGCCGGGCAATAGCGTGGTAGACTTTGCGGACGCAGCCTGCTGAATCTTATTAGCCATGTCCGCGATCATGTTGTTGTCCACAGTGATGTTCTGTGTACATTTTTGATCAATAGAAACATTCTGCACGTTGCGGCCAAAGATGTCAGTACCGGTGACTGTGTTGTCTTGCACCGCGTTAATGCTGCTGCTACACATGTTCATATTGGAAGTTAGAACATCGATGATGCTCTCGTTTATAACTTCCGACGAGGACTTAGATTTGGCGGCACCCATGTTTTGCTCACTTTTTTAAGGCACTGTGATTTTAAACAAACGCCGACTTATACACCTGGTTGTAAAATATCACTAGCAAAGAATAACACATATATATTGATTGTAAGTATTGTCTCGATTTGAGTATTGGAGGGTTGCGAACGCTAGGATAGACCGTCGTGACATTGACCTTGTAATAACACATAATGGGTGTCTCGGATATTTTGGCGAAAGCTGCGCCGTACAAGTACTACCTCATCGCGGTCATTTTCATACTGATAGTCGTCATTTACTATTGGTTCTTTGCGGGTAAAACCAGCAAATCTGACAAAGCTAAGAAGGGCGGCAAAAACAAAAAGGGCAAGAAGCAGAAAGCTTCCAAGAAATCGAAAGCTAAGATCAAAGATGACGACGATGAAGACAGTGATTCCGCCGACGACGAAGATTCGGACGATGATGTTTCCGCTGATGCCAAGCAAATCTATCGGCTCGCACACGAGAATCTGGTTAACGGGATGAGCAAAGACCAGTTTATGCAAGTCGTCGGCGATCTCGGAGACGCCGTTACATACATCCATCTCAAGCAGCTATACACCGACGCGGCCGAGCAAGGCAGAGATCCTAATAGCATCACAGCCGCCGACTATGCCAAAGCTATGGCAGGGTAATTTTTGGGGCGGTTCTTGATTTTTTACGACCATGAACTATTGTAAGTCTCAGCGTGTGGGGACTACCTATTTTTGGGGCGGTTCTTGATTTTTTACGACCATGAACTATTGTAAGTCTCAGCGTGTGGGGACTACCTATTCTTGATGTGTTTCTTGATTTTTTTACGACAATGAACTATTGTAAGTCTCAGCGTGTGGGGACTACCTATTTTTGGGGCGGTTCTTGATTTTTTAACGCAGCGTACAAATTCCCCATTTTACTGCAGTGGGCATTGATTCTTTATTTTTTGTTTTCACGATTGTAACCACTGATATATGCGTCGGTGTTCCTAAACATACCGCAATACACTATAATCACTAACTGAGATGTTCTGGTTTATCCTTTTCATCGTGCTGGCCTTGGTCCTATTCGCCGTTTATCAGAAGAAGTCTGATGTTAAGGAAGGACGCGGCGAGGAGACCGTGCAGGCAGTCGGTCAACATGCTGTTGAGGAGCTTCCCGAAGCATAAAGTTGGCAACGCTCGGCAACACGCCATAAATCTGAACTAGCTAAGTGCTCTATTTTTTCAACGCATGTTAATGCTGTTGAGGAGCTTCCCGAAGCATAAAGTTGGCAACGCTCGGCAACACGCCATAAATCTGAACTAGCTAAGTGCTCTATTTTTTCAACGCATGCAAGGTTACAGCTTCCTCAAAATTAGAAATTGAACTCTCAAACTCTATTATCGAAGCCACGCGGTATGTCGCTGAACGCTGATGTGTGGGGTTTGATATGGTCGCAATGTATGGGAGCACCACTACGTCATGTTTGCAAGGCTTGGGCCGCCAAGAATTCACCCAAGCTGTATTGGAAAAGAATCAGCACTGTAGCATTAGCAAAATGGGCTAGAGAGCAAAGCTGCCCTTGGGACGAGGATACTTTTGCTTATATTGCTGGTCATGGTCACCTGGATGTCTTACGTTACTTGCATTCGGAAGGATGCCCGTTAAACAACCATGCATATAATCGCGCATCTAGACACGGCCATCTCCACGTGCTACAGTGGATGTACAAAGAGGCGTCTCCTAAAATTATCGCGCCTCTCGGCCCTGCCGCATCCGCACACGCTGCCCGCGGAGGTCATCTGGAAGTTCTCGTGTGGCTCCGCTCAATAGGATGTGATTGGGAGTCGGATACATGCTCTGAAGCTGCGGATGGACAGCACCTCGACGTTTTAAAATGGCTACGTTCACAGGAATGTCCCTGGAGTGAATGGACTTGTGCTATGGCGGCAGGCCGTGGAAGCATAGAAATAATAGAATGGGCTCGAGCGAACGGGTGTTCATGGGGCCCATGGACGTGTGTATACGCTGCGAGGAATGGGCATCTTAATGTTTTGCAATGGCTCCGCTCAAAAAATTGTCCCTGGAATTTCCGATCTTGCTACAGTGCAGCACGGTTTGGACATTTTGAGATTTTAAAGTGGGCACATTCGCAAGGATGCCCTCTTGATACTTCGGTTGTAAACGCAGCTGCTTTTACCGGCAATTTGGAAATATTGCAGTGGCTACGTGCTAACAATTGTCCGTGGGATGAAGAAGCGTGTTCCGATGCTGCTATAGGAGGTCATCTAGAAGTTATCAAATGGCTTCGTGCAAACGGATGTCCGTGGGATGGCAGAACGCGTACATACGCTGTTGAGAACGGTCATAAACATGTGGAAGCGTGGGCCATCGAGAACGGCTGTCCTGCGGAATAAACATTCTACTCTATTTTTTTGAACATTGGCGAACCTTTGAAACCTAACTAATTAGAAAAATGAACTTGCGCGTCAAGGGTATCATCTTCCAACGTCGCAAAAATGGCAGCACCGACAACTCCCGCGAAGCCTCAGAATCGTATGACACCGTACCTCCGCACAATGCTTGCTAAAGTTCGACCAGGCTGGCTACGTATTATCAACGGTCCCGAAATGAAGAAACTCCTGCATAAGGCTATTCGCGGACTTGATAACTACCTAACTACTAACGGCGTTACCGATGCACATCTTGAACGGTACGGACTAGACATGTTTATACTACCGGCCACCGCTGATGTGTTCGCAGCTTTCCATCACTTTGATCCGCAGAACTTAGTAGGTATTATTTTGGGCCAAGATCCCTACCCAGGTCTCGGTAGTTCGACGCCCAATGGTATTGATGCTTGTGGCATGAGCTTCTCGGTAGCGGAGGGTCGTAAGATTCCTAGTAGCCTAGCCAATATTTACAAAGCCTTAGTACATGCTGGTATCCTCGCTGAGACTCCCACAACCGGCAACTTGGTTAACTGGGCCAAACGTGGCATGCTTATGATCAATACTTATCTAACTCGCTCTACGAAGTTTGTTGTAGCTGGCGCCGATGTTCGCGTCATTGGTAACGGTTCGAGCGACGATGCATGCTTACATAAGTTCTGGGGCGAGTTTACCGAGGGACTTATCCGCTATTTGACTAACGACTATCTAGCCCGCTTAAATCACGAAAAGTATTACATCGGAATCATGCTTTGGGGTGCCTTTGCACAAAAAGTAGGCAGCGTCGCACATGCTCACAACAAAGACGGCAAAGAAGTCGAGGTCATGAAGCACGGGCATCCGAGTGGTATGTCCAAGGTTAACAGCGATCCGAGTGATCCCAAAGCCTTTATAAATTGCCCACACTTCGCTCATTTCCTAACCAAGGTGCCTGACTTTAACTGGGATCCGAGTGTGGCACCTACCGATCGCCCGAGTCGCATGGCACAGTTCTACAGCTTATTAAAAGAACGCCAAGCCGAGGGAATTACGGACCCCATCGATGTAGAAACGCTCCTCGAGCAAAATATAGCATACAACGACGCTACTACCGAGCCTAACAATTTAAGAGTCAGAGCAATTCTGGACAAGCAAAAGACGGTAGTACCCAGCCCGACACCTCAGCCCGTTAAACCTGCCGCATTGGAAGTCGTAAATGTTAAACCCGTTCCAAAAACCCCCAAACCCGCCAAATCAGCCCCTAAATCCACCAAGGCTTACCTTATTATCGCTACGGATGGTGGATGCACTGGAAACGGCAACCGTCGCGCCATGGCTAGCTACGCGGCATACGTACCCGAGACCTTTGCTACTTATACCAATGTTCTGGCTAGCACTCACACTACTTCTGGACTAGTCCCCAAGGCCGAACTGCAGATCGACATGCCAACGCTTGAGCTCAAGGAAACTGATACTCCAATCCAGCCCAGTAACAATCGCGGCGAACTGCTTGGTATGATACACGCACTTATCGCTATTTTGAGATACTACCGAGTCGACCCGAATCCGCAGCTCCGCATGATATTAGTAGTAGACTCGGAGTACGTCATCCATTTCGTCAACGAGCGTATGTGGAAGTACATGCTGATGGTGGGACATACAAAAGCCGACTGGCGCGAGAAAGTAAAAGCCAACAAAGATCTCATCACTATCATATCTCATCTACTGCTAGCCCTATGTGAGCTGCGTGGATGCGATGTCACAAACATTACAGCTTGCTGGAATAACCTGATGCAGCCGGCGGCTCATGACTATTACAAAACAGCCGCTGAAATGGATGTCGAGTGGCCCGGTCTGACTCTCTTGTACCAGCCCTCTCATAAGCCGGGACCGCGTTCGACGTCCGAGCTAGACAAGTCTAAGTGGGCGGCCAACAAGCGCGCCGACGAACTCACCGGATCGCACCTCTGATCGCCCACGTCATAACGCTAATTTTTTGTCAGCCAGTCCGTTAGATGTTCTACGAAATCGAAAAATAACTACCATCGGCGTCCCACCGCGGCCCGAAACATACCCCCAGATAATTCTACGAATCGCAAAATAATGTTCGCCGGCCCATCCGGCAGCGCGCAGCGCGTCAGGATCCTAACAACTATAGCGAACAAACAAATTGATTTTTTGTTAGGTATTATACGCCAGCCTCCCGCTCGTGGATAAATCACTCGTGGCCACTCGCCGACCATCCCAGCATGTCTTATCGTCGTACTTCTTCCGCCAAGCACGAGGAGTGCCTTTCTCTGGCCATGAGCCTTGGTTTTGATGCTGCTGGGATTTACATTGTTGGCGAGCATACTACCGCTATCCAATCACGCGAGTCGGAGGCTGGCAAAATCGTCCACTGGATGACCCACGGCACAGAGGCGATGCCCTGCGCTCTTACCGTTGAGATGGCTCTCGGCATTGATGGCAGTTTGATGGCAAGAAACTGCAATGGCGTGGTTACTAAGTGCCACGTTTGCCGCGCGGGTGCTTGGCCCTGGGACCTCCGCAAGTATGATGAGGAAGCTCAGATCTGCGGTAATCCTCGTTGCCTACAGAAGCATGCTCGCTATGCTTGCCCTGGCTGCTTTATCGGGGCTTCGCAACGTGTCCAGGCTCGTGAGCTACGTGCTGCTACTCGCCGCGAGGCTCGTCGGGCTGCTCTTAACCGAGTTCCCATGGAAGTGAGCGCAGTTGAGGTTACGGCCATGGAGGTTTAGGGCTTGTGTAGTAGCTAAGGCTATGAGCATTATAAAATTCCAGGCTTATATTTTTTGCCGCATCCCACAAAAAAACAGAGGCCGGGTTAAACATCGATCTTGTCGCCGGAGCCCGTGGAAGCCCAGCTCAAGCACATGTGCCACTTTTTTCCATCCTCAGCCAAACCTCCCTGGTCGAATCTGGAGTATGTCATGCGGTTCTGAAAGTAGGCGTTGTACCCACATTGTTCGAAACGCTCGGCAATGCCGCGAAGCCACTTGTTCTCCGAGGGGTGCTCCTCCCAGTAGAACCCAGCGGGGATTTTCTTGCAGATGTAATGCCGCGACTTCTTCTGAGTCTTGTGCTTGAGGTATTCAAAGTAGGACTTGGCCATAGCTCGGCGCGTGGATTCGGCGGAGTCGATAATGACCTCAGGAAGGAACGAGACCTGTGATTGGTTTGACATTGCTGGGTGCGTAAGTCACGACCTCAATACTCTCCTCTAGAACTTCAATTTGTCCTGGCTTTGTAATTTTAAGAAAAGGTCTCAGGACATACACGATTCGCAAAGATGGAAAAATATGGCTCAGCCTTACTGTTTCCATGATGCGCAAAGATGCCACGCGGGCCCCTTGTATCCGGCTTGGTCGGGGTGGCAACCCATTGAGAAGTACTTATACTTATCGTAACGGACATTGTATCCATATTCACGCAGCTCATCTGTGATGTGCCGAAGTTGTGAGTTGTCGGAAGGATGGCCGTTTTCAGCAATCCAGAACGCTTTTTTGATCTTGATGCAAGTCTCGTTGCCCGTGGAATATTCAATCCTACGATGCACATGTTCTCTGAACTTGCACGCGGCTGCGCGCCGTTTGTCTTCGGCCGAGATCAAACCAGTATTGATGTACTGATCGCAGTTCATCTCGGACACTAACTTATACAGGGTAAATCAATTTATCTTGACTTTGCGGAGGGATGCTATCAGGCACGCACCTACCATGATGTCACGAAACTTGTTGTATTGATAATACACTTCATAATCGCCGCGGTCTGGCATTATTTCACGATGACACAGCATCTCATAGCTAGCGTGATCGATTTTGTTAAAGCCTGTTTTTTCTAAGTTAAAGGCTATTTGTTTATCGTCGTATTTTTGCGGCTGCACAAGAAAGTCTTTCATAAACTCGGTTGTCTTGAGTTCGTAACCTCTATAGTCTTCGCTTTGTTCTAGGTCATCACGAAACAATTCATCGCAATCAACCTCGTTCATATGAGCTGTGACACCATTAATAGTCACATTGACATACTCGCCCGGGTTGCCGTCGGGTATGAGCACCCATATATAGTACATTGGTTGTATCAGTTTGCATTGTAAGGTGTAAATAGCAATGCTTTTGACAAACTTACAATTTGCTAACATCTTCAAATTTGAACGGACATACCATATAAAGATAGCGTTTCGGCTCTCGCATGGCACTTGTCGCACCTATGGCGCAACCTATGGCTCACAATCCGCAAAATGCTCAACCTATGCGAAACGCTCAACACCAAAATCTCCAAAATCCGCAAAACGTCCAACCTGCGCTAGAGCTGATCGACCGTTTCCTGGCCGGTGCTCGTATTAAGAAACCCGCCTCTAACAAAACTGGTAAGAGAGTTGCTCGTAAAAAGGGGGCTTTAAACCCAGTCGATTCCAACATTCCTAAACCTGATACCACAGCTCTTAAGTCTTGGATTGCTATTCCGCGTGAGTATCGCCTCGATCCGATAACTAAGTATATCAACGCCCTCAACGTCGCTCCGGAATTTGAGAAAGTTACCGTGCCTAAAGACTTCCCTATTAACTTGCTACCCCATCAACTCCTTACTGTCAAAGCTATGCTTGACATCGAGCAGAAACGTACGGTTAACTTCTGGAAGATGGATGGCGAAGGAGTCTTTAGTCGCGGTGTTATGGAATGTGGTGCTGCAGTCTTACGCGAAGCTCTCGGTGCTGGTAAGACCTACGAAGCTTTGGCTCTTATTATGCTTAATCCTACGGTGCGTCGCGTTAAAGAGATTGCCAGCTTTCCCCTATGTGATGACTGGTACGATGAGGATAAGCGCACGCTCCATCATCGCGACCCTTTCTTGTTCGTTCGCGGACAAACCGAGACCCGTATTGAGTATAGACGTAAATGTAACGTCACGCTCATCTTTGTAGCCAAGAACGTTATTTCTCAATGGTGTGAAGCTATTCAAGAGCACACTGATCTCAAAACGTTTGTTATTGCAGATGTTCGCGCTATGCACGAGTTCTACAATATGACGCTACATCCTGAGTGCTCTGACGATGATATAGAAAACTACGACGTCGTCCTCGTCAAAAACGGTAACATTTCAGGCCGCTTTGACAAACCAGAGCTAGTTGGAACTTGTCTCGAGCATGTTAAGTCTAAGCCGATCATTACGGTTTTCAGTGAGCTTTACAAGGACACCATGTGGAAGCGTATCATCTTGGACGACTTTGACATTCTCGGCGTGCCTCCTAACGCGAAAATCCTACCCTCGTTGTTTACTTGGTTCATTAGTACCACTAAGAAACAATCCACGACCGCGCCGCGAACTCGTGAACATTGGTATGATCTGGACAAGATTCTCGATGAGTATCGTCCGACTTACCTAGATGTTCGTCATAACGCCGAGCTGTTTACCTTTGCCAGCATTGCCAACACTCCTGAATATACCAGTGAAAGTGTGGGTGCTAGTAAGGTTAACTTCCATGTTTACAAGTTCATTAACCCCAACGAACAAGTGGTGGGAGCGCTTAATGCTATTGCCACTGGCGAAGCTAATGATATGGCTCGAGATCTGGCCGAAATGCTTAACGCTGATGCTGTTAGCACCGCTGCTAAGACGGCTAATGTCTCCTCTAAAAACCCAGCCGACATCTTTAAGAAGATTCTTGATAACCGCTGGGATGATTACAATACTAGTGCTAAGGTCATTGCGTATGCCGAAGACGTGACTAAGAAGGTCCGAAGCTTGCCGTTGCCCAACGAAGACAACAAAAAGCTTGCTATCACCTCAGCCAAGCTCGATTTGGTCAAGAAGAACGTCGAAGCGCATGGTCCGAAGTCAGCCTTTGTGAAGATAGTTAAGCTTAACGAAGACGTAACGGTTCAAAAGATCGAGGAAGTCCGCGCCAAAGCAACGACAACTCACGGAACTGCAGGCAAAGCGATCGAGCGTGTTAAGGCTAACCTCAAAGATGGCATTTGTCCTATCATGGCTGTACCTTTCTCTGAACTGGAAGGTGTAGTCATTATGACATGCTGCAGCTTTGTGCTGAGCTTGGAAGCAGCCCGCGAAGGTCTTAAACCTACGGGTAGCAATAAAACCAAGGGCGTATGCTCATGGTGCCGCACATCTATCACCGCGGAGAACATCGTGATGGTGGATCGTAGTCTAAACTTGGACAAGATCATTGAACACTCCGTGGTAGAGGCCGAGAAGGACGAACTTGGCACACTAGAAGAACCTGACGACAATTTGGAAGCCGAATCGCCGATTGACAAAAAGGAAGAGTCTCTCGCTCAGAAGGCGTTCAAACTTCGCGCACAAATCGAGGAAGCAAAGGAAGAACCCGAACCTACCAAATCCAAGAATCGTATCTCGGACCCCAGCGACCTAGAGTCGCACGATAAGTACAATTGTCTGGTTAAGCTGATCACTACAACACTGCAGGAGGCTCACGCCGAGTACAAGAACTATGTTCAGCCGCCGGTTAACATCAAGCTACACGGCCTAATGCAAGGCAAGTATGATAAGGGTGAAGCGCCCCCGGAAAACAAGAAGGCCCTGATCTTCGCGAACTTCGGCGAGACGCTGGAGATCATTCAGAATAAGCTCGACGCTGCTGGGATCACTTTCAGCACACTGCACGGCACGCACGAGAAGATCCGCGAAATGGTTAAGATGTTTAACTTGCCGAACGAGCATCCCAACAGCATCCGCGTTTTGCTGGTGAACGGCGCTAAGTATTGTGCAGGTCTGAACTTGCAAGCGGCCACTGATCTGTTCTACATGCACTTTATTGTTGACCCGGCGGTCGAGGCACAGATCGCGGGACGTATCGCACGCATCGGTCGTATGTACAATGCCAACATCCACTTCATCCTCTACAACAACGAGCATCGTGAAATGATGAGTCGCCAGACCCAGTATGATCGTCTGCGTATCGAGGACGAGGCGCCGGTTCCCGAGGACGCGCCAGTGGCAGCCGTGTTGAACGCTTAAACTTAGAGTATTGGAGTTTCGGAGCTTCGGAGTTTCGGAGTTTTCGGAGTTTGATTTTTTGTGTTAGACTGTGAGCATTTAGATAAATTTAAGATGGAGGACGCGCCCGTGGCAGTCGTATTGAACGCTTAGGCTTAGAGTCTTGAAGTTTTGGAGTTTTAGAGTCTTGAAGTTTCGGAGTTTGATTTTTTCTCTTCGAGACAAACATTTAGAGTTGCGAACGTTCAAAGTTGAATCTAGTGTCCAAGTAACAGACCTACAACACAGTAAAGAGCCGCAAATGAATCGTTATACACAATACGTTTCTAGCCATTTGCGGAAATGGTTCTTACCCGAGTCCAGCAAAACTATCACCGACGCTGACCTCGAGGACGCGACCATTAACGGCTATTACAACTATTTCCGATACCAGCTGTCTAAACACGACCTGGAAAAAATGCCATCAGTGCTCGCACAAAAAGAGAACAAAGTGATACACGTTGAAGGTTCGCGCGAAACTTATGAGAGACTTGAAACAATTCACGAAGGGGCGTATGTATTTCTTATAGAGGGCCAGATTGGATTCGTATCCGCAAATTTAGAGGACATTCCCTATATGAACCGCGAAGGCAATCGTTTGGTGGTCCCGGTGTCCCTGATCTTGCCGTTGATAGTAGCTAAATACGGAACACCTAAATTTGCTAGATTGGTTCTATCTCATGTTCCTAAATCGGCGTTGTCGTTTGTTATTGCAAGCGCAAAAGCTACGGCTATGGCTTCAGATAATATCCCTACGCTTAGGGCTATTTATGAGTGGCCTGGAAACAATGATGCTAACTACATGTGTGAATTGTCATACATCAAGAATGTCGTGGTGTTAGAATGGTTGATACCTCGGATTCGCCGAGATTACTTGGTAGATGAATATGACACCGTTTTGGGCGCATACATAGCCCTTGATCAACTAGACTTAGTCAATCTGATGGTTACTAAGGGGTTTTCCGAGATTACCCATCACCGGGTAGTGATGAGAGCTGCCCAGAGCCGTGCTATTAATGTGTTTATGTATTATATGACTAAACACTCGCATAATTTCTCAGATACGCAAACCAAAGAAGTGCTGCAAATGGTGACCTGGATAGGTGGTAGCTGCTTGGAGTGGTGTTGGGATCAATACAGAGACCTTATCAAAGAGTGTATGTCCGTGTTGGTCGATTCTTCGATCGAAGAGTTTTGCTTTTCATCGGTGATATGGCTCATGAAACACGGACACATTCTTACGCCGGAACAGCGTGCTGCTGTTCATAACATGTTATATGGCATGGAAGAACCTGAACCCCATATGCGCAAAGATGTGGAAGAGATAGATCAGCGTTACGCGGCACAGGCACGTGTTTGAGTTTTGGAGCTTCGGAGTTTCGGCGCTTGATTTTTTCCCTTTTTGGACGTCGAGGCTCTGTGTAAATTTGAAAGACAAATTACATTCATCTCAATCCCCGACGATGTACAAATCTTACATCCCGACCCATCTCGTTCGCTGGGTACATGGCGATCACACTTTCGATGTGACGGATACTTGCTTCGAGCATGCTGTCATCGGTAACCATGTACGAGTTTGCCGGTACTTGATAACCGAGACGTCTCTCCTGACGCAACCATCTCGGTTGATACAAAAACTACCATCGGGTCAGCACCGGCGATATCCAGTTAAATCTATTATCGAAGGTGCCTATAATTTGTTCGGTGAAAAGGGGAACCTAGAAGACTTTAGTGAAGCCGGCAGTTTTGACAATGCTCCGTATGGTGAGTTGATTCAAGATAGATACGTTGAACGTTATTTCAAATACAACACCATAGTTGTCAAACAGCTTATTCTACAGATTATTGCACGCTATGGTACCCGCAAGTTAGTTAATTTGTTACCAGAATCTGATGATAAATGTGACACCATTTCGGCTATAGCGATGGCCGTTTTCCGAGATAATATGGAAGCTTTGTGTGCTATAGTTAGGCGATATGGCTGGGTATATAATCATGCTTTGGTAGGCTACGCGCGATCCTTGGGCATGATGTGTTGGCTACGTAAACGTATACCGGTTCCTCGACATCCCGATCGGTATACAACGTTTTGTATCATCGAGAAGTTTTGCCAACACGACGCCGACGATATTTTACATGGATACGTTGAGAGATATCTTAGAGAACCTGCATACTTTATAGATTTTCTGCGGCTCGTATTAAGAATTAGCTACAGGAATAATGCCAAGAAAATAATGATGCGATATATCATCGGAGCGTCGAATGATATAGTTAGAGCCGATATCATGTATAGTCTGGCTTCCCCTGGAATATGTGTTGAATGGTTGTGGGAACATAGGCGTGAAGGATTTACTCCTATGACTGAACTCATGCGTGACTTGTTGAGCATGTTTTATTTAGAAGGGGTGATTTGGTTAATGGAACACGGCGCCACCCTTACTGCAAATCAAATGAATCATATCATCTATATGAGTGCAGAATGTGAAGATTCATCTGATGTTCTTATGGAACGAATTGAAAAGATAAAAGAGCTCTACGCCGCACAACCTAAATGAGCCGAACGGATGTTGCATTTTTCCTTTTTGGACACCGTGGCTCGTGTAAATTTGAATAATAGTCAATTATAACCATCCTCGCCAGAAACATCAAACTAAGCATCAAACTAAGCAGCAAAAATCATGAAAAAGACATACCGGTCTTACATCCCGACCCATCTCGTTCGCTGGGTACATGGCAATCACTCTTTCGAAGTCACGGATACTTGCTTCGAGCAGGCTGTTATATGCGGTCATGTACGACTCTGCAACTACATGATTCGCAAGACCTCTCTGCTAAATCAACCCTCGCACTTGGCACAAAAACTACAACCTGGTCAGCCCGAAGACACGCTCCTTAAGAGTGTCACTCAAGGCGCTTATAACTTATTCTATGATGCTGCGTATAAGAACAAGAATAATTTCTTTGAAGCGGTGTCTTTCAGGGATATTCAGTACCGCAATGTAAACCAGAAAGTGATAAAAGTTAGGAATCTGATTTTACAAATCATTGCCCGTTATGGAACCGGTAAGCTAGTCCAGATAATGCTAATCGACTTTCGCGACAACCTTGCGGCTGTTTTCGGCGCTATAGCCATGGGAGTATTCATGGACAATATAGATGTCTTGCGTGCGATCATCGATCGATACGGTTGGATTAATACTTGGCTTTTGGCTGGTTATGCGCGGTCTTTACCTATGATACACTGGTTGAGGAACAGAATTCCTTTTCCCAAACAGCCCGACGGTAATGTTATGTACACTATCATTGAGAAGTTTTGCGAACATGACGCGGATGAAGTTTTACATGAGTACGTAAAGGATCATGTTAGTAACCCAGTGTATTTTGCGAAATTTCGACTAAATGTGCTGGAAATAAGTTCTATGCACGGTGCCAAGAAAATCATGAAGCGATACATTGTCGGCGCTTCCGAAGATGAGGTGAAGAGCGCGATTGATCATAGTCTGATCTCGCCTAATATTTGCACGGAATGGTTATGGAAACATGAACGTGAGATGTTCACACAAATGATGAAAACTCAGCCCATGCAGTACATACTGGACGAATACCGATTAGCGGGCGTGATTTGGCTGATGGAACATGGAGTGATGCTCACATCAAATCAGATGGCCTACATCGACGAAGTGGAACTAGATTATGATGATCATTCCGAGCGTATTGCTAAACAATTCAGCAAGATAAAAGAACTCTACGCCGCACAAAACAAGTAAAGTAGGGTATGATTTTTCTAGTGTTGATGCTTTTGGTGCATTGCGGAAAATCTCACAAATAGTTATGACCTACGGTCTTCTTGAGCATAGAACAAATAAGCTAGGAAGAAGGGTATGATTTTTTTGACGGTAGTATTCTTAGTCCGCACCCAGCTACCGTGTCAAAAATTGATTAAAGACGACCTTATACGTTGACTTTCAGCGCAAACCCGCCAAACCTTCACCTTCCAAGAAAACATGACCAGCCCGGCTACCCCCAACTACGACAAGTTCGAGGTGGGCGATAATACTATTGGAGGCGTTACGGTACACTTTTACAACTACACAAGATGTATCGAAGGTCAAGACACGGCCGATTTGAAACAATTTCACCAAATTCTCAAGTCGCAAAACTGGATCGATGTGCGTCTGAGGCTAGAGACCCCGGCCTCCCATGTAATATTTGGAATTATGCCAAATGCCGAGGTACTAAGCTTTTCGGTTGATGGAAAGCTGTGGAATCTAGAAAACAAGGATGTTTACAAGCATATCACCGAGCAGATTGGTTTACTAATCGATCGCCTTGGCGTGCACAATGATGGCTTGAAAAAGATGACCTGCCCAAGCAAGCTCACAAAAGAAGCTGTTTCGCTGGTTAATTACGGGCACGGTCTGACCCTTATATCCCATTACGCCAGTGGTGGCACTCAACATGCCCATATCGGGATGGCCGGATTTGGTGAGCTACTGCGGGAATTGGTTGGACTGGAAGCTGATCATTCCTACACATGTCAGGTGCTTAAGGAAGGGGTCGCTGAGTTTGACATCCAAAACGACCCAGTGTGTCATAACGTCCATGTGAATATTAAGTACCATAACGGCACTAAACGCAAAATGATCTTGTCATACAGAGACGTTCGCTCGCTGGCAGATCACACGCATCAATGGCAGCGACGGGAAGTGTTTGAGGGCTACGGCGAAGGATTTGATCCGGCTGATATTAGAAACGCTCTCCTAACTAAATACGACCGTGATAGCGATGTCAAACATGAGGTCGAGGTGCCACTACCCATCTCCCAACCTGCTTCCCCGGTCGGCATCACGGAGATTTGCAAGTTCCTCATGGATCATCCTGAGCATCATACCACTATTTTAACCATGCTTCGCGAGATGCAGGCAAAGCGCACACCGGCTGCCACTAAGCCTTGAACAGGTAGCCCACAGGTTTGATTTTTTGTCTGTGGCCACTAAGATGATAAAAGCATAACCAACAAAATTTGAACTTACAACCTGTATAACTTGGTTGATCTACGGATAACACCAACTAAAAAAGATGTACAAATCCTACATCTCCACGCACCTTTACAACTGGGTCTGCGCAGATCTACGCAATTTCAAAGTTAATGATACGACTTTAGAACAAGCGGTCATCATTGACGCGACACGGCTGGTCAGATATCTGATAAACAACGGGGTTAGTCAGACAACAACTACTCTGCTGAAGCAGCCCGATCCCAACATACCTCTTAAGTTTCAAAAGGCCGGTACCTTAGCTACCACCGGATACAGCTTGTTCAGTGACGGTCCAGATGGATATTTCGAATCTGATACTTACATTACACCACAATACACCGAATTATCTTATGGGAGTCCTACACCAGTAACTAGAACCGCACAGACAACATATGCGCGGCTTATCGCTAGCGTGCGTCAGGTCCCGGCGGAAGAAATCATGCTACAAATAGCGGCCCGTTATGGGAGTCCTAGAACTCAAAAGATGCTTTTAGCGTGTATCACTCGTTCGCGCCCGATAAAGGGCGACATGGTTGCGGGTGTTGAAGCCGCATGTCTTTATTACTCGAACTTAAACTTACTAAAAATGCTGTATGATATATTCACTGGTTTCTCACGCACCGAGCTGATAGGATTCTGTCGTAATCGCTATGTGTTAGAATATAAATTATCTGCAAGGGGTAGCGATGTCAGTGACGGCCAACTCATGTATGTTATCAAGACGATAGCGCGGCGTGATGATCTCGACATGATGATGAATCTGGTATCGTTATTTCCCGATAGGGGTATTGCGGATCTCGCAGCTGTTTCAGGTGCTGGTGAGAATGCTCCCAAGATCCTGGCTCATTACATAGGCGACAGGTTCGATGAACTATTGATGTATGCTATAAATAACCCAGGTGCATCGTTGGATTGGCTGCGGAGCACCAACAAAGAAAAAATGAAAGAACGTCTTCCACATTTACTTGCCATAGGGTTAGCTAGATTAAAATACAAATTAGTCTTATGGTGTATGCAGCACGG
>Ga0247723_1000356_pt1 | contig 31532 bp, 60 predicted proteins | sample MSEWelMarce5H_FC_FD_189079 | JGI IMG/M metagenome (GOLD analysis project Ga0247723, IMG submission 189079) | Subsurface sediment microbial communities from gas well in West Virginia, United States - MSEEL Well Study Marcellus 5H_FC | ecosystem: Environmental > Terrestrial > Deep subsurface >... | reverse complement strand
TAAATTTAACGAGAAATTATGAAATACAAACTAACATACAAAATAGGATTAGCAACAGTACAGGAGTGGATATTCACATCTAAGAGTTTATGCTATTGGAAAAAGATGGACTTAATAGAATCAGGCAGATTCAATATGGGTAGTTTTCACATACAAGAATTTAAATTTTAACCTAATGAAAAACGATTTAATAGAACGAGTAACTTACCTTATTGAAAGGGACGAACTAAACAAACGATGCAGAAAGAAGCAGCACATTTACAAGAAGTGTTTTCTTATGAATCAACTACGAAAAGAGGAACTAACATTTAACGAAATAGGTTCTTACTTTAATCAGCATCACGCTAGTGTAATCCATAATATAAACACTCACAAGAATCTTCTAGAGTACAACAAAGACGAATACTTGGATGTGATAAGAGAGTATATGGTGTTCCTGATTGATTCTAAGTACATTCACAAGCCTAGAAACATTATTGACGATGTAAACAACTGCACAAGTCTTTACAAGTTACTACGTGTCAAAAGATGGATTGCAGAAGGTAGATATAAAAAATTAAATGAAATTGAAAGTGTAACAGAATAATTATTATATTTGTAAATGAGTTGGCTCGACACCATAAACTCAAAAGGTATTATTAACCCTTGTATTGAAACGAAAGTCGAGCCTCGTGGATATGCAGGGGTTTTTTATTTAAATTAATTTATATGAATATTTTAGAAAAAGCAAATGAAATTGTGAATCTTCGATCAGAAGAAAAAGCAAGAGAGTATGGTCCTTTTGTTGAAGGTATGGAAAGATCAGCACAAATTTTAAGTGGAATGACAGGAACAAATGTAGACGCAGTGTTTATGTACAAAGCTTTAATAGCTTTAAAGTTGTCTAGAGAATCTTATAATCATAAAGAAGATAATTTATTGGATGCTGTTGCGTATTTAGGAAGTTTAAACAATTATTACAATGAAAAATAAATTTATTAATGCGCAGGAAGCATTTGATTATTATTATACAGAAATATCAAATGAAGGTTTGATTTACAAAAACTCGTTGGTTTTGTTTAACATAGGTTTTTACTTAGAAAATCCTGCTGATAATGAAATTACTTCTACTTACAGAAAATGGAATAAAACTTATGCAGATTTTGAATGGCAATGGTACTTAAGCGGAGATCCAGATGCAACTGAAATAGCAAAGCGTGCACCAATTTGGTTAAATCATATGGATGAAAATGGTTTAGTAAGATCAAATTACGGTTGGCAATGGTTAAGAAAAAATCAATTAAACTTAATTATTGATAAATTAATTAAAGACCCTAGCACTAGACAAGCAGTTATTTCAATTTATGATGGCAAAGAAATAGATTCGTATAAAAACGATACTCCGTGTACTCTTTCAATTCACTTTCAAATAGTAAATAACTTACTATGTATGACAGTTAATATGAGATCAAATGATTTATGGTTTGGCTTTTGCAATGATCAATATTGTTTTAGCAAACTTCAAGAAATGGTAGCAGATAAATTAGGTATCACAGTAGGTTGGTATTATCATTTTACTTCTAACATGCATTTATACAATAACTTTTTAAATAAAAACAAATGAAACTAACAAACGAATTTGAACCAATTAGAATTTGGGCAACAGAAAAAGGAATTTTATCAAAAGGCGATATCAAAACGCAATATGTTAAATTTCAAGAAGAGGCTGGAGAACTAGCAAAAGCAATTATTAATAATGATGATGCAGAAATAATTGATGCTATAGGTGATTGTATTGTTGTATTAACGTCAATTGCAAGATTTAACGGAACAGACATTGAACAATGTATTAATAGTGCATACAATGTTATTGCTGCTAGAAAAGGATCAATGGTTAATGGAAGCTTTATAAAAAACAAATAAGATGAGAACGTATTTAGCAAAGGTTAGAATACCTAAAGAAATTAAAAATGAATCAACAGGATCAATAGGTGAGAAAATATTTGAATTATGGTTTAAATACAACTTTGCAGATGAGCCATTGTTTAAACAGTCAGCAGATAGAGACTTTCAAAAAATAGATTTTGCTGATCACAAAGGATATACTTACCAAGTCAAAGCAACTAAAGCTAAGACATATACGTTTAATTGTGATTTAGAGAGCGCTGGAGAATACTTAAACAGTGAGTTATACGTTTTTATTCAACTAGAGGAAGAGTATGCTTATATTGAACCTATATGCACAAAACAAGAAGTTTTAATTAAACTTAAAAAATCTTTTATTGAGGACAAAAAATGTTTCTTGTATATTAGCGAACTTTTTCAACAAAAATTATTTATATGAGTGGCTGGATAAAAATACATAGACAGATTTTAGATTGGGAATGGTATTCTGATAATAATTCGTTTCGTGTTTTTATGCATCTTATTTTAACGGCTAACCATAAGGAAAAACGTTATAAAGGAATAGAACTTAAAGCGGGTAGTGTAATTACTTCCCGCGATATTCTAGCTAATCAAACAGGTTTAACAGTACGTCAAGTGAGAACAGCACTAAACAAGCTAAAAATGACCAACGAATTGACCATCAAAACTAACTCGCAAGGTACTGTAATTGAAGTAGTTAACTATGAGAAATATCAACTACAGTCCAGCGAAATGACCAACGAAGGACCAGCGATTGACCAACAAGTGACCAGTAACAAGAAGGATAAGAAAGAAAGAAGTATATTTATACCTCCTAATTTTACAGAAATTCTTGAGTATTGTTCACAAAATAATGTTGAAGTGGACGCTAATAAATTTATTAACTTTTATGAATCAAAAGGATGGATGGTTGGTAAAAACAAAATGAAAGATTGGAAAGCTGCAATTAGAAACTGGAGTAAGCCTACGCAACAAGAAATGATTTACGATCCTTTAGTGGAAAAAGCAAGACAAAATGGATATATTAAGTAAAGGTAGTACGCAGCAATATTTGCTAGACTACAAAGCAGGACGCATTAAACAAGGTTTAGGATTACAATGTTCATTAGATGATAATCTTAGATACAAGCCAAAGCAATTAAACATAATACTTGGTCACGATAATGTAGGAAAAACTTATTGGATTAATTGGTACTTTCTTTCTCTTGCTTTAAAGCATGATATTAAATTTATTTTATGGTCAGGCGAAAATCAATACGGTCAGATATTGCGAGATATGATTCAGATTTATTCAGGTAAACCTTACAAAGAATTAAACGAACAACAAATTTTATCTTACTCAACTTACATAGAACAGTTTTTTGATTTTGTTGATAATTCAAAACTTTACAAACCCGCTGAATTATTTGATATATTTCGTAAGTCAGATGCTCAAGTTTGTTTGATTGACCCTTACACTGGACTTGATAGAGAAATGGGATATGAAGGTAACTACAAGTTTTTGAATGCAGCAAGGCAATTTGTAAACGAAACAGGGAAATCAATTTACATAAATACGCATCCAAATACTGAATCTGGAAGATCAGGAAACTTATATCCAGATCAACATATGTGGAAAGGTCATTTAAAACCTCCGATGAAGGATCACATAGAAGGAGGAAAAGCTTTTTTAAATCGTTGTGATGATATGTTTGTTATTCATAGATTAGTAAAACATGATACAATGAGATTTGTAACTTTAATATCTGTAGAAAAAGTTAAAGACACAGACACAGGAGGAAAAATTACTGCATTAGATGATTTTATTATGTGTGATTTTAATAATGGTTTGGGATTTACAATTAATGGAGTTGATCCTTTAAAACAATTAAGACCTAAAGCACCAATACAAATGACAATGATTGAACAAAAGTTAAACGCAATAAAAGCAAATACACAATGGACATAGGATTAAAACTACTTTACATCAAAGGACTTATACAAAAGAACATTTGGAAAGTAAAGCTAACAAGAGAAGAACTACAGGAAAAAAGACCTGAAGCTGCAGCTTACATAAACGGAGCTAAGCAAACTGAGAACGATTTAAAGCAGGTGCAGTTAGCAATAGTTGAACTTGAGACAGAACTACGCTTACACGGACGAGAAATCAACAGATGTCTGCATATAAACGGAGAATTAAAGAAAAGAATAGAGGAATTAGAACACGAACTTAAATTTAAAAACGTAGAATTATGAGAAAAACATCAACAGAGTGGTTTTTAACTGAATTTAAAAAACAAGTTAGGTTTGAAACTAATTCAGAACTTGACATTTGGATTAAAGATTTAATTGAAAAAGCTAAAAAAAGAGACAAAAGACAAATTGTAAATATTTTTAAAGATGCTTGTTTGCATAGAGAAAGATATTATAGTATGAATAGGTCAATAGAAGCTCAAGATTATTATCTTGAAAAATACACAAATGAAATTCCTAATTATTTAAAAAAATTTAACAAATGAGAAAAGAGCACAAACTAGTTGCACTATGTGCAGTATTACCAGTATTAGCAGATTGGATTGAAGATTTAAACGACCAATCAGTATTTAAACAAGACCTAAAGCGTAAAGCAAATATGTTTATGCAAGAAATTAGACGAGTAGATGATAAAGTTTTAAGGATTTACGGAGAGAACCGAGAGCAAATCTACGAGCAGCAAGTAGACTTGCAGATTAAGTTTCGTCAATTTGTAGAATCTATAATTGTAGACTAATGCCAAGATGTAAGCATTGCAAACAAAAGTTTGAGCCTATCAGATTTAATCACAAATACTGCTTAGATGATGAATGCATCAAAGCATTTGTAGCTGAGGTAAAAGAGAAGACTTGGAAGGAGACAAAAACACGGATGAAAACAGAGTTAAAAACTACACAAGATTGGTTAAAGGAAGCTCAGACAATATTTAATAAGTACATACGATTAAGGGATAAAGGTTTAAATTGTATTTCTTGTGGAAAACCACCTCTCAAAAAAAATTGTGGACACTACTATTCACAGGGAGGACATTCAAACATAAGATTTAATGAAGATAATTGCCATTTACAATGCGAACACTGCAATACTTATTTATCAGGCAACTTACTAAACTATCAAATAGGCATAGAAAAGCGAATTGGAGCAGAAAAACTAATTGAATTGCAAGGTAAAGCACATATTGAGAAACGCTGGAGTGTAGACGAACTGAAAGAAATTATAAAAAAATATAAAGAATTAGTGCGAGATATGAAATAAATTCATATATTTGTATAAACAAAAACCAATTTATTATGAAAAATTTATTTAAATCGTTGGCTGCGTTCCAACAAGAAGTGCCAGTAATCCACAAAGCAACTCAAGGCTATGGATATTCCTACTCGGATTTACCTAAAATATTTAGTGTAATCAATCCGTTACTAAAAAAACACGGGTTAGGATTTACTCAGTTAATTAACGACAATGGTGTAAACACTATTTTATTCCACGTAGAAAGTGGTGAATCAATACAAAGCACTACGCCTATACCTCAAAACGTACAACTGAAAGGTATGAACGACTTCCAAGTTCTAGGTTCTGCAATTACTTACATCCGTAGATATGCTATCAGCTCGATGCTAGGATTAGTTACCGACAAAGATACTGATGCAGGTGGAGAGCAGTTAAAAAAACTACCTGTTATAGATGAAAAAAGATTTCAAGCAGCTATTAAAACAATTTTAGAAGGAACATATAGCATTGAAAGATTAAAAGAATCATTCACGTTAACAGATGGTCAAATTGATATACTGAACGCACTATGAAAGTTAGATGCTCTGCTATAGGAAAAATTATGTCAGCACCTCGTAATAAATCGGAGGTGCTTTCACAGACTGCAAAGACTTACATTCACGAAATGGTATTGCAGGATAAATACGGAATCAGAAAAGAGTTCAGTTCACGTTACACAGACAAAGGTAACGAAGTAGAAAACGAATCAATCAACTTAGTTAACCAAGTTTTAGACGTTGGATTTATTTACAAAAACGAGGAGTATTTTGAGAATGATTGGATTACAGGAACACCCGATGTAAACACGGAGCAAGTATTGTTAGACGTTAAAAGCTCTTGGGATGGTTCTACCTTTCCATTCTTTGAGACTGAGATACCTACAAAGGATTACTACTACCAACTACAAGGGTATATGTGGCTAACAGGTAAACAACAGTCAATGTTATGTTATTGCTTAGTTGATACTCCTGAGTTAATGGTTGAGGATGAAATTCGCAGAACGCATTGGAAACTAAATCTAATGGAGGAGAGTTTAGAACTTCGCGATGAAATACAGAAAAAGCATATCTTTTCACACATTCCAAAGAATCGCAGAGTTAAAGTATTCTATGTACAGAAAGACGAAACAGTGATTGAACGCATAAAAGAACAGGTAGAGCTTTGCCGAGAGTATTACAACACCTTAATTAATTTCTTATGAACCAACAAATAGAAGATAAGATTGTACTGCGAGTTCTTAGCCGTTTTAGTGAACGTTCGCAAGTAGGAATAGCCAAGTACAACACAACGCTAGAAAGAACTGATTTAAGCACGTTGGAATGGCTTACACACGCACAAGAGGAAGCTATGGACTTTGTACTTTACTTGGAACGACTAAAAGACGAATACAAAAGCAAAGATTTAAGTAGAACAATGCCTAAATAAAAACGGATGAAAATAGTAATAGAACAATACGACCATAAGATAACGTACGAAGTTCCACACAATGACGTAAGTATGGAAGAAATGCTAGAAATACTCGAACGACTATTAAAAGCAACTGGCTATGTGTTTAGCGGAAACCTTGACATAGTTGACGATGATGTAGAAGATAAAGGTAGATTGATTGCAGTGTTTAGAGATTAATTTTAAAATAAGAACAATGAAAACAGCAGTAGAAAAATTTAGAGAAAGTTTTTATGACTATGCAGAGCCTTACAATGGTTTTTCAGAGAAACATAAATGGACAATTTCAGAGGAAGATTTTGAAAAACTTATTCAAAAAGCTAAAAGCGATGAAGAAATGCAAATAATAAATACAGCAGTAGATATTGGGTGCAGAGAGTTTAATATTGATATACACGATGCAGAACAATACTACAACGAAACCTTTAAACAACAAGAACAATGAAAACAATTTTAACATTAAAAATGCCTATTAGTATTGAACCATCAACTGCTGATAAAGGCTATGTAATTACAGATGCTAACAATACAGAACATTTCTTTTATGAAGAGAATGGTGAGTTAGTATATGATGGATGGTGTGCAGATGCTAAAGTAGATGTTGAATAACTTAAACAACAAGAACAATGACAGCAGAAGAAAAAGCACAAGAATTAATTGATAAGTTTAGACTAAATGTAGTAGATTATGAAGGTAGTGGTTTAAACGATTTTAAAGCCAAGCAATGTGCAGTTATTGCAGTTGATGAGATAATTGACCAATGGAAATACATTCACGCCTACATAGCAAATGGGATGGGTGAGTTAAATCCTAATTTAAAATATTGGTATGAGGTAAAAGATGAACTAACTAAACAACCCGAACAATTAAATAGTTATGAAATACATAGTAACAGTAGTTGTGTAAAAACAAAGTCAAACTTTAAACTAAAATAAAATGAAAACAGCAGTAGAATGGTTGGTAGAACAAATAAAAAAAGACCCAAATTTGAGATTAAGAGGCTTTGATATTGATGGAATAGCACAACAAGCCAAAGAAATGGAGAATAAATTTATTGAAGACTATAAGATATATAAAAAGTATTGGGAAATAACAGCTAAATTATCAATTACAAAAGACAATAAATCAAAATAGTGGCAAATGTTTGATTATTAACTAAACAACAAGAACAATAGTAACAATTAAAACAAAATAAAATGAATACAAAAAAAGTAACAATTGAAGAAGTGGTAAAGAACAATGCTTATTGTCCAATTCCCGTAGATGTATTTCCTAATTATATGGGAATAAATTTAGTAAGTGTTGACTCAGTAGAATGGGTTGAGCAAGAAGATACACAGATAGTCACATTAACTGTAAACTTTATTCCAAACAATGACGGAACATTTAAACAACAAGAACAATGAAAGAAATAAACATTGATAAATGGGGCAAAGATAATTGGTATATTCTTCCAACATTTTGTTACCATAAAGAATGGAAAATATTAACATTCCATTTCTTAAAATTTACATTTGAAATATGTTTTTAAACCAATTTAAAAAACAAGAACAATGAAAGAGAAAACATTAATAATTATTATTTATTTAATCTCGCTTGCATGCCTTATTATTATAGCTTCGAAGTTTTGCGGGTATCTTTTACGAGGAACTTTTTAAAAAAAAAAGAGTATAGGCGGAACTTCTCATAGATATAGAACGCTGACAGCTCGGAAAGACGAGCATATTTTAGTAACAATAAAAACAAATACAATGGAAAACAAGTTAAACACAGGAGCAATTTTTAAAAACACGAACAAGAAAGCTGAGAATCATCCTGACTACAAAGGAAAAGTAAACGTAAACGGCAAAGAGATGGAAGTAGCGTTATGGGTTAAGCAAGGTAAAGCAGGTAGTTTCTTTTCTGCAGCGTTCTCAGAACCATACGTTGCACCAGCGACAATGGAGCGTAAACCAATTAGTGATTCAATGGACGATGATTTGCCTTTCTAATGTACATTGATGAGGGAGGATTGCGAAAGCAATTAGAGATTTTGCTTCGTAACAAAACACGAAACCAAATTGTGCAAGAGATAAAGTCAAACACGGGAAGATTCCATCAATACCAAATAGACAAGTTTCTACAAGGAAAGGATGTAACACTTTGCACTGTCATCAAGCTAGACAATTACGTCAGCAGAGAGATTTACTTAAACAATTTAGAGCCACTTTAATTAGTGGCTTTTTATATGTTAATAACTTTTTATGCAACGATTAATATTTAAGCATAAATTTGATTAGAAATTAATCAATGGAACTATTAGAAAAAGTATCAAAGCAACATAATGAATGGGTAAAAATAGCTACTACATTTGGTTGTGAATATCCTGAGGACATTGTTCAAGAAATGTATTTGCGAGTACATAAGTATGGACAAAAGGAAAAAATACTAAACGAATCTGGCCAAGTAAACTTATTTTATATTTGGAGTATTTTAAGAAACGTTTGTGGTGACACGAACAAAATGAATAAAATAGAGTTTATATCATTAGAAACTTTATACAATTTAAAGTATGAAGAAAACAATTTATGTAAAGAAGAAGCATTTAACATAATAGAAGATTTAATTGATAAAGAAACAAAAACTTGGCATCATTACGATAAAATGTTATTTGATTTATACCGTAAAACAGGTTTATCAATGAGAGAAATGTCTAAAGCTACAAAAATACATCACGGATCAATATTCCATACATTAAAAAGATGTAAGAAAAGATTGCAAGAAGCAGTAGGAGATGACTACAAAGATTATTTAAACCAAGATTTTGAACTAATAAAATAAACAATGGCAAAACGAGTAATTAAAAAATCAGAAGGACTAGGAGATACGGTAGCTAAAATTACAGAAGCTACAGGTATTGATAAACTAGTTAAATTTATTGCAGGTGAAGATTGCGGATGCGATGAACGTAAAAAAAAGCTAAACGAGTTATTCCCGTACAGAACTCCTCAATGTTTAACAGAGGATGAATACACGTACCTAAACGAATCACAGGTTTTAAATAAGCAGACATTAAAACCAAGTGAGCAGGATGCAATCTTAAAAGTATACAACAGAATCTTTGGAATCAGCAGAGAACCTACATCGTGTGCTACTTGTTGGTTAGAAATCATCCAAAAGATGAAGAAAGTATTTAACGAGTACGCTATATAAACACGAAATGAGATATTACTTAGTTGACCACGGAAAAGAAATGCTAGAAGCTGCTAATGCAGTAACAGACCTACTCACAAAGCAAGGATGTCATTATGTGGTTTACTTAACAGACGCAGACGGATTAATGTGCGTAGAAGAAATAAGCGAGAACGAATTTTTAGACCATTTTAAAAAGAACCAAAAAACGAAATAACACATGAAAAGAGGAAGGCCAAAAAAGATAGACACTCCACAACAACTACTAGAGATGTTTCACGCATACAGAACATACGTTAAGGAAAACCCAAGATACAAGTATGTAATGAATCAAAGAAGTGGAGATATGGTAGCAGAACCGCTAGAATGTCCACTAAGCATAGACGGTTTTGAAGTGTACTGTTTTAATAAGTTTGAGTGTACTGTAAGTCATTATTTAGAGAATACTAATAAAGCATACGAAGATTTCTGTACTATCTCTACACATATAAAGCGAGAAATACGTCAAGACCAAATCTCAGGAGGTATGGTAGGACAGTACAATGCGAGTTTAACTGCACGTTTAAACGGACTTACAGAAAGAGTTGAAAGCACGATTATAACAGAGCAACCATTGTTCCCTGAGGAGTAAGTATGTTTAAAAGAACAACTGCTATAAATAAAATCTTAGCGTTAAAAAAACGAATCAAGATAATTCAAGGAGGTACATCAGCAGGTAAGACGTTTGGTATCTTGCCTGTACTTATAGACAAGTGTGCTAAAGATGCAGGATTAGAAGTTTCGGTTGTAGCTGAATCCATACCACATTTAAGAAGGGGTGCATTAAAAGACTTCGTAAAGATAATGCGTTGGACAGGTAGATACAATGATGACCGATTCAACAAGACGCTTTTAAGATACGAATTTGGAAACGGTTCTGTAATGGAGTTTTTCTCAGCAGATGATGCATCTAAACTCAGAGGAGCAAGGCGTGATATCTTATACATCAACGAGTGCAACAACGTCAGCTTTGAATCATACAACGAGCTTTCAATCCGTACAAAAAGAGAAGTGTTCTTAGACTTTAATCCTGCTAATGAGTTTTGGGTACACAAGGAACTAAAAGACGAAGCAGACTCAGACTTTATTATCTTAACCTACAAAGACAACGAAGCTCTTGATGATGCAATAGTAAGTCAAATAGAAAAGAACCGAGATAAAGCAGCAACAAGTTCTTATTGGGCGAATTGGTGGCGAGTTTACGGACTAGGAGAGATAGGTAGTTTAGAAGGAGTAATCTTTGACAATTGGAAAACGATTGATAAGATACCTGTAGAAGCTAAGTTAATCGGAATCGGATTAGACTTTGGTTATACGAACGACCCTACATCGGCAATAGAGATTTATAATTACAACGGACAAAGAATAATCAACGAATTAGTTTATCGTACAGGAATGGTAAACTCAGACATTGCAAACATACTACCGAATCACGTTACTATTTACGCAGACTCATCAGAACCTAAATCAATAGAAGAGATTAGACGCTTTGGAAAAATGATTAAAGGCGTAACAAAGGGAGTTGATTCAATCAAGTTTGGAATTGATGTAATGCAACGACAAGAATACTTAGTTACCAGTTCAAGCACGAATCTAATTAAGGAGCTGAGAAGCTATTGTTGGAGTGTAAAGAAAGACGGAGAGAAAACAAACGTACCTATTGACCATTATAACCACGCTATTGATGCACTAAGATATCACGAGATGGAAACACTAGGACTAAAAAAGAACTATGGACAATACAACATCAGATGATTTACCGATGATGAAAAGAATAGTTGAGGACTACATCTATCAGCGTACAGGAAAACGAATCACAATAGTATTTGATGACGTAATGCAAATACGCAGACACTTCCAAATGTTAACGGCAGCATTCGACATTATTACAGTGCAACAAAACAAGAATAAATAAGTTTATATACTATGAAGCTAGAAATCAACGTACCTTCAAGCCTAAGTGAAATTCCACTTAAACATTACCAAGACTTCCTAAAAGTTCAGGCAGATTCCAACGATGAGGAATTTGTCGCTCAGAAGATGATTGAAATCTTTTGTGGTATATCCCTCAAAGATGTCGTTAAAATGAAGCTAACGAGCTTAAATGAGCTTATACAACACTTTACTAAACTATTCTCAGAGAAACCAACCTTCCAACGCACGTTTAAAATATCAACAGCAGAAGGAGAGATTGAGTTTGGCTTTATTCCCGAACTTGAGGAGATAAGTTTTGGCGAGTATGTGGATCTAGAAAATCACATTACTAACTGGGACACTTACCATAAAGCTATGGCAGTTATGTATCGTCCGATTGTGAAAACACGAAAGGATAAATACGACATAATGCCTTACGAACCAAACAAAGACTTCCAAGAACTAATGAAGTTTGCTCCACTAGATGTAGTGTTAGCATCATCTGTTTTTTTTTGGACTTTAGGAAACGAGTTATTGCAGGCTACCCTGAACTATTTGGAGAAGGAGATGAAGAAGAACAAGACTCTATCAACGACTTTTCAGAAACAACTCAATTTGCCAAGCGATGGGGATGGTATCAATCAGTATATGCTCTCGCTAAAGGAGAACTTACAAAGTTCGATGACGTTACCAATTACAGACTTACTAAATGTCTTACCTATCTCGTCTTTGAAAAGCAAAAAAACGAAATTGAACGCAGACAATTTGAACGCAATTTAAAACGATGACAGGATTCTACGACATACTAAACAAACTAAAGTGGCATTTCGATAATGACGAGATTGTAAACACGGTTACGCAAGGTGATATCTTTCAGGTAGATTTAAACAAACAGACTATCTTTCCATTGACTCACATAATGGTTAATAGTTCTACACTTCAAGACAACACACAGACGTTTAACGTGTCGTTAATTGCGATGGATATAGTTGACATTTCTAAAACGGAAGTAACAGACCAATTTCAAGAGAACAACAACGAACTAGACGTACTAAATACTCAACATCACGTTTTAAACAGGTGTTACCAACAGATGCTTCACGGCAATTTGTGGGATGCTCAGTTTGTAATTGAAACAGACCCTAGTTTAGAACCATTTACAGAACGATTCGAGAATTTACTAGCAGGATGGACAATGACATTCGATGTAGTTGTTCCTAATGATATGACTATTTGTGATACTGATAGCTATGCACCTTTCTGTTCACCTGCATTTGTCGTAAACACGAACGGAAGTTACTCAACAAGCGTAGCAAGTGGAAGTACCTTAACATTACCTGATACTACTTTAAACCTACAAATAGACGGAACACAAGTAGCTACATCAACATTCGCAACTTTAAGCAATCAAATAATAAATTTAGTATGGCAATAGATATTAACATACCATCACAAATAAAGACCTACGCTAACCTAGCGGGATTCCCTGCAACAGGTAGTTTAAAAACAATCTTCATAGCAGAAGACACTAACAAGACTTATCGTTGGACAGGTTCTGCATATGTTGAGATTTCAGCAAGTCAAGCAACTGCGTGGGGAGCAATCACAGGAACGCTATCCGCACAAACGGATTTGAATACTGCATTGAGTGGTAAAGTCCCAACGACTCGCACCCTAACAATCAACGGAACTACACAAGACCTATCAGCAGATAGAACATTTACGGTAAGTACGGGTATCACAATCGGAACTACTGCGATTACTTCGGGTACTGTTGGACGTGTGTTATTCGAGGGAACGGGGAATGTAGTTCAGGAGTCGGCGGGATTGTTTTGGGATAATACGAATGGAAGGTTGGGGATAGGTGGAACGCCTTCAACATTCAATTTAGATGTGGTAGGTACTGCGAGGGTGCAGGGGAATACGACTATTTCGCTAAATCAGAACGGAGTAACTTTAATAAATGCCTCCAACACCACAAGTGGAACTGCATCTACTGCTGAACTAAGAGCAACAACAGGAGGTGGTTTTATAGGATTAGGAAAGTATTCAGCATCAACAAATAGCTATAAATTTATTGCTTCAAGCGATTCGTATTTATATAGTGCAACTATTGGCGACATAGCAATAATAAACGACTTCGCTTCGGGTCGAATTAAGTTTGGTGCAGGTGCTTCTTCTACCGCTCAAGCAACACTATTCAGCACGGGAAACTTTGCTATCAACACAACAACCGATGCAGGTTTCAAGTTAGACGTTAACGGGAGCGGTAGGTATATTGGAACGGGAAGTAATGCATTATTATTAAATGGTGATGGTTTATCCGTGAATGCACAAAATCACAAAGTAGCATTAAGTGCTACAACAAATGGAATAACAAGAATGTATTTAACTTCTACTGCAAGCGGTGCAAGTTTTAATACGGGGTTTGCTTTAGTTTCGGGTACAACATCTAAATGGAGTTTAGCATCTTATGGAACAACTTCAGATTTTACTTTTTACAATGACGCATTAACATCAGATGCATTGTTCATAAAAGGAAATACTAACAATGTTATTATAGGTTCTACTACTGACGTTGCAAGTGCTTTACTAAATGTAACTTCCACCACAAAGGGCTTCCTACCTCCAAGAATGACAACAACACAACGCAACGCTATCGCATCACCCGCAACGGGCTTAATCGTATACGACACAACTTTAAACTTACCGCATTTTTATAACGGTACTATTTGGGTATCACTTTAAACTTTAAACATAAATAATGGAAACAACAAACACAAACGGAGTAGCGATTCAACCTATCGTATACCCACTTAACGAAGGTACGGCAACACGATTAAGCGTACTTGTATTGAACTTTGAAACGACTGCAACGACTTGCACAACCTATTGGCAATTGCTAACTGAAGATGGAAAGCAATTATCTCAAGGGAATTATACGTTAACTGAGGAACAATTCTTAACTTGGGGGACTGATAACTCAGTAGTCAACGAATACGTTGCTGATGCTATCGGAGTAGTATTAATCTAAAACACGAAGTATGTTAACATTAAACGAAGAGCAAGTAAAGCAATTGGAGCAAATCTTAAGTGAACTACCGATGAAGTTTGGAGTTCCAATTTTAAACATCTTAAACGAAGCTGCGAAGCCTACTGAAAACACGGATGAAGCAGAGTGAGTTACAAATAGAGTTAAACAAGTTTAGAGATTATGTAGTTAGTCAGTCTAAAGCAAATCTTACGAGGGGTGGAAAGAACTCCTCTAAGAGTTTGTATAACTCTATTAAAGGTAATGTCAAAGCTAATCCTAATTCATTTGAGATGGACTTCTCAATGGAGGAGTACGGATTCTATCAGGACAAAGGAGTTTCAGGTATTAAAAAGAAGTACAACACGGACTACAAATACACGAACAAAATGCCTCCAGCAAAAGCATTTGACAAGTGGGTAGTTCGTAAAGGATTAGCACCAAGAGAAAAAGGAAAGTTTAAAAACAGAAAGTCTTTGTCTTTTGCTATTGCACGTTCAGTTTACTTTAATGGAATCAAACCTAGTTTGTTCTTTACTAAACCATTTGAGAAAGCAATCAAACGTTTACCTCAAGACTTAGTAGAAGCATTTGGAGTAGACGCAATAAAATTATTTAACAACACAGTATTTCCTAAACAAAAATAGATGGCAATTTTCGCACGTTCACCTTACATTTTAACAATAAACGAAGCATCACAAACTGCTACGCAAATTCAAATCTTTCTTTGGAACGGAAACAGTACGTCAATGCCTGCTTCTCCTGCTTATACATTAAGTAAGCAAATACCTTCATCAACTGCTCCTGCAACTTACTACGATTTATCCCCTTACATTCGTGAGTTTATTAATCACAATGCTTTACAGAATATCACAACAACGAGTGCTGCGAATCCATCAGCTCAATGGTGTTGGGTAGGTGTCAAAACATACAAGAAAACAACAGGAGCTTTCGTTCAGTTTGGTTCTACATTAACTTACAGAGCATACGAAGGGTACGGAAATTATACGGACGGAGCTAATCCTAACTTATTCAGAGTTCACCTTGACCAAGGGACTTACAATTATTATTTAGACGGAACAGGAAGCTACGGACATTTAACAATAGAAAACATCTCAGGAGATACAATTAAGTATACTAACTTAGTTACGGGTGCAACCAATACTTCGTCTTTAGGGGCATTAAACGTGCTTGACTATCCTAGAGTATTCTCATCGTATTTAACTGCAGGAAACAAAGTAGAAATCATCAATGCAGGAACTACGGTATGGACTGCAACTTTCCAACCAAAAGGAGAATGTAAATACACGCCTGTAAGATGCGACTTTGTAAATAAATACGGAGCTTGGCAAACTGAGTGGTTCTTTAAAGCTAGTAGTAAATCTATCAGCGTTGAAAACACGGAGTATAATTTAATGCCTGCAACTTATCCTTCTTACGATGTATTAGAAGGTCAAAGAAAAGTCTTTAACACGAACGGAAAAGAACAGATTAAAGTAAATACCGATTGGGTAAACGAAAGCTACTCAGAAGTAATTAAACAACTAATGCTAAGCGAAAGAATCTTACTAGACAAATCACCTGTTAAGATAAATACAAAATCAACTGAGTTATTCAAAAGCATCAACACGCATATGATTAACTACCAACTAGACTTTGAATACGCATACGACACAATTAACTCAGTAGTGTAATGAATAGAAAAGTACAAGTATACATCGAAGGACAAAGACTCGAACTATTCAACGACGAACAGATTCAGGTAACATCAACGCAACAGAACGTAGCGGACATTTCAAAGACTTACACGGACTTTTCACAGAGCTTTACTATTCCTGCTTCGCCTTACAACAATGCAATCTTACAACACTTCTATCAGAGTGATGTAGATGCGAGTATTGACCACAACCTAAGAAGAAACGCATTTATAGAAATTGACTTAACTTTCTTTAGACGTGGTAAAATTCAGATTGATAAAGCACAACTAAAAAACGGAGCAGCAGAAAGCTACACACTATCATTTTACGGAGAAGGTAAAACGTTATTAGATTATTTTGGAGAGGACTTACTTTCTAACTTGGATTATACAAGTTTAAACCATTCTTATACAGGTGCAGAAGTCAAAACACGAATAACAAACTCTACAAATACTTACGATGTAAAATACCCATTGATAAGTTCAAAAAGAATTTGGACTTGGACAGGAGAAGCACCCACTACAATTACTCCTAGTTGGTTAACGATATCAATAGCTGCGGCTAATGACATTCAAAAAACCGCAGGACACATTCACTATACAGAGTTGTTTCCTGCAGTTAGAGTTAAAAATATATTTGAAGCAATTTCCAATAAATACAACGTAGGTTTTTCGGGTACTTTTTTAAGTGATGAAAGATTTACTAAACTTTTCTTGTGGTATAAAAACCGAAACGAGTTTAACTTTTTAACTGAAGCGCAAACAATTACATTTGATGCACTAACAACTTCTTCAAATCCTGCTACTGATTCATTCAATTTAACAGATGATTCAATAAGAGTACAACATCAAACTCTTGCGTCTGCTCACACAATTATTGTTAATGTTATTAGTTTAACGAGTAGTGTTGATTACACTTTGGATGTATATCAAAACGGAAACCTATATCAAACTATTCCATTTACTACAACAGGAAACTTAACTGCTGCATCTGTTTCTAATGTAACAGGATTAGATGATACATATACCTTTAAAGTTAAATCTAATTTGGCAGCAACTGTTGATTTTACAATTAACTACACAATAGTTTATCCTACTCCTCCATCAGTAACTATTGATTATGGAGCGGTAAGTTGTAATGCGGTAACTTTAACTGCTATTACTGATTTAGCTTCGATGTCACCTGTAATGAAGATAAGCGATTTCTTTAGTGGGATATGTAAGATATTTAATATGACTTGCTATGCAATCACGGAGAATAACTTTCAAATAGAACCATTAGACGATTGGTATTCAGCAGGAGCAATAGTTAACATTAGTAAATATACAGACGTAGATTCTATTGATATTGATAGAATGAAACTATACAAGAAGATTACGATGAAGTATCAAGCATCAGAATCATTCTTAAACAAGCAGTTCAGTCAATTATTTATGCGTGAGTACGGAGATACAACTTACCAATATTCTTATGATGGAGATGAGTTTACTTTAGACGTTCCTTTCGAGAATTTGTTACAGACTAAATTCACAGGCACGGATTTACAAGTAGGGTATTCTTTAAACAATGAGTTTGCTCCGTACGTTCCTAAACCTGTTTTACTTTATCAATACAATAATAAGACGGTAGATTTTCACTTCAACGATGGAACGTCAACTACTAACATAACTAACTATACACCATTCGGGCAAGACTTATTAACGAACTTAACAAACTACACGTTAAACTTCGCACCTGATATTAGCACGATGTTGAACGTGCCTGTGCAACAAACTTTATTTGGAACTTATTACTTTTCTTACTTATACAATCTTTACAACCTAAAACAACGACTAATAAGTTTAAAAACTATCCTTCCAATTAGTTTGCTTACAGGTTTACGTTTAAACGATAGATTAGTAATCAGAGATAAACGCTATATCATAAACTCAATGCAATCTAATCTTACAACAGGCGAGGTAAACTTTCAGTTGATATTAGATTTTAGACCAATACTAAACTTGACTCAAATTCCTTATGTTGGAGTTGCAGGTGGAACAATACAAGTAGCAATCAATTTTATTAACGATGCAGTATCTACTAAAATAGGAAGTACAGTTGCGGGAGTAACAGTTTCTCCTAGCACTACTACTACAAGCCAATTTGTTGACGTTACGATACCTGCAGGTAAAGACGGAGATGTCTACCCTTTAGATGTTGAGTACACACTAAAAAACGGAGATACAGAAATACAAACCATAAACATTATACAGAAATGATAAAGAACATAATCGCAATGCTTACAATAGATAATTTCTACGGAGTATCAGAGAACATCGACATCGCAAAAGGTAAATATGTATTGACACATTCCTTCCGTAAAATGACAAGACAAGAGATAAGAAAAAACGCACGTAAAAAAATCAACTGATGGCAGAAAAGAAAGTAATTGAGATAGATGTAAATACTAAAGATGCCGTTAAAGCAATGGACAATTTGTCTAATGCAACAAACGATGTAAGCAAATCATTTCAGGAAGTCTACGGAGATTTACAACCTCTCACTACTCGTATGGGTGAAGCTGAGGATAGGTTATATGAATTAGCGAACGCAGGAAAGACTACAACCAAAGAATACCAAGACTTATTAAAGACGGTAGGAGACTATCGAAAAGTTCAGATTAAAACCGATATGGCAGTTGATGCCGCTGCTACGACAATGGGTCAAAAGCTCGGTGGTGCTTTAGGTGGTATTACATCAGGTTTTAGTATTGCTCAAGGAGTAATGGGTTCTTTTGGAGCTGAATCCGCATTAGTAGAAGAATCTTTATTAAAGGTTCAAGCAGCAATGGCTGTTCAACAAGGAATACAAGGTGTCCGTGAAAGTATTAATAGTTTTAAGTCATTAGGTGCAGTATTAAAAGCTAACTCAGTAGTACAAAAAATAGTTAACGGAGTTACTTTAGCGTACAATGCAATAATGGCAGCCAATCCTGTTATGGCTATTGTGGCAGGTATCGCAGCATTAATTGCAATCGGTTACAAGTTAATCACAATGTTTCAAGAATCTGCTGAAGCAAACGACGAAGCAGCAGCAGCAACCAAGAGAAACACGAACGCACTAAACGCACAAATAGCAGCAAGTAACAGAGCAAGTGAATCCCTAAAGAATAAAAATACTCAGGAGCTGAATATGGCTAAAGCCTCAGGGGCAAGTGCCGAGGCAATACGCAAGTTAGCTTTAAAACACGCAGATGAGGAAATAGCATTAGAGAAAGCTACGTTAGCAACTGCTAGAAACACTTACGAAAAGGAAAAAAACACGTTAGCTAATTATAAAAACTTAGGCGTAAGCGATGAGGTAATTGAAAAGCAAAGTGAGTTAGTTACCAAGTCAAGAGAAGCATTAAAAGAGGAGTACACGGATTTAAGAGAAGCGTACAAAAACAGACAATTAGTAGCTCAACAAAATCAAGTTGAAGTTAGGCAAGAACAAACAGACGCAGCAAAAGCAGCAGCAGACAACGCTAAATCAATTAACGAAGCAGCGGCAGCTAAACAAAAAGAAGCATTAGATGCAATAAAAGAAAATCAAAAGGAAGCTACTGATGTATTTAAAAGCGAATACGAGTTACAAGTTCGTGCCATTACAGAAAAGTACGATGCGGAGATTGCATTGGCTAAAAAGTACAATAAAGATACTGTTGATTTAGAGAAGGCAAGAAAAAAAGAATTACAAGACCTAGAAGATAAACAAGCAAAGGATTTATTTGACGGAACTGAAAAACTTGTTACGCTAAGAGCAGGTGCTTTATCTCAAACTAAACAATTCCAAGAGCAAGAAAAAGCAGGATTAGTTGGAGTTGGTGAAGTTAGAAAAAGATTATCAGACGCTGAGCAAAAAATTGCGGATGACAAAAAGAAGAATCAAGAAGACGCATTAACTGCAACTGCAAACACATTAGGACAAATATCCGAGCTATTCGGTAAGCAAACTAAAGCAGGTAAAGCAGCAGCAATTGCAGAAGCAACCATTCAAATGTTCTTATCAGCACAAAAGGCATATTCAAGTACAGTTGGTATTCCAATTGTTGGTCCTGTATTAGCACCTATAAACGCAGGTTTAGCAATCGCAGCAGGTATTAAAAATATTAAAGCAATCAATGCGGTTAAAGTTCCAAACGATGGAGGAGGTGGCGGAAGCGTTCCTTCAGGTGGCGGAGGTGGTGGTTCTATAATATCTCCAAACTTTAATGTTGTAGGTAACTCAGGAATCAATCAGTTAGCACAACTTCAACAACAACCTGCAAAGGCATACGTTGTTTCAAGTGATGTAACATCAGGACAATCACTAGACAGAAACAGAATTGAAAATGCAACATTAGTACAATAATTAAGTTTATAAATTATGCATAAAATTGTAGAATTAGTAATTGACTCTAAGGATTCATTAAGCGGAATTGACGCGGTTTCTGTGGTAAAATCTCCTGCCATAGAGGAAAACTTTATTTATCTATCTAAACACGAAGTTGAGTTAAAAGAAATTGATGAGGAGAAAAAGATTCTTATGGGAGCTGCATTAGTTCCTAACAAACAAATCTACCGAGTAAACGAAAAGACGAAAGAAGAATACTACATATACTTTTCAGAGCATACGGTTCGTCAAGCATCAGAGTTATTCTTAATGAACGCAAACCAAAACAACGCAACTTACGAACACGACAAAAAACTAGAAGGAATGAGTGTTGTAGAAAGTTGGATCATTGAAGATTCTAAACTAGACAAGTCAGCTAAATACGGATTTGATTTACCAAAAGGAACTTGGATGATATCAATGAAGGTAAACAACGAGCAAGTTTGGAGTGACGTTAAAGCAGGTAAAGTAAAAGGCTTTAGCATTGAAGGTTACTTCGCTGACAAGTTAGAAATGTCAATGATGAGTGAAGAAGATATTTTATTAGAAAAAATCAAACAAATAATCATACAAGATGGCAAAAACTAAAACACCAAGTTATTCAAGTCCAAAAGGAGGACGTAGAGGATGTCTATGCGAAAACGGAACATACTCAACTAAATGTTGCGATGGAAGTTTACAAGCACAAGGCATAGGAGCTATTACAGGCACTGAAAATGTTTCTGTAACAATCAGTTCAGGAGTAACAACGATAGTTCGTCAGAACGGATAAAAATGCAACAAAGTAAGTATTAACAAGTTTATATAAAAAATAGAACAATGGGATTAAACGAAGTATTTAAGAAAGTAGCAGACATTAAATCTGAATCTGTAGAGTTAGCATTTCACAAAATTCAGCTGGCTACATTAGACCAATATAATCGTGCAGTTTTTGGAGATGAAACTTGGGTTACAGAATTAACTGATTTTGTTACTAAAAGTAATGATTTGAAAAAACAATTAGAAACACGTATTGACGGTGGATTGTATGTAGGAGAAGGAGCAGTAAAAGAAATAAATAAAACAATAGCGTTAGAAGCTCCATTGCAAAAAGCAATAAAAGATTTAGGATTACCTGAACCGCCTGAATTTAAAAAGAATCAAGAAAAAATCAGAAAAATACAATCACAAGTAAATGATTTAATTAAAAAATTAAAATCAATCTAAATAAAAACGAAAAATGAAAAATAGCACAATTAACAAAATCAAAGCACTTTTAGGAATGGAAGTGAAATTGGAGCAAATGATGTTAATCGACGGAACTACGGTTTTAGAAGCAGACGCATTTGAAATGGACAACGAAGTATTTATTGTTACTCCTGACGAGCAAAAGATTCCTTTACCGATTGGTGAATACGAACTAGAGAACGGAATGATTCTAGTAGTAGAAGTTGAAGGTATCATCAAAGAAGTTAAAGAAGCAGTAGTTGAGGAAGTTGCTCCCGAAGTAGAAACTCCTGAAGTTGAAGTTGAAGTTGAAGCGGAAGCAGCACCTGCACCGACTGCAAAGAAAACTATCGAATCAGTAGTTAAAGAAACTTTCTTTTCAGAAATCGAAGCATTACAAAATGAAAATAATGAATTGAAAGCTAAATTGGAATTGCTTTCCAAAGTTGACGAAGTTGCACCTGAAGTAACCGAACTTATGGAAGACCCTAAACCAATTAGTTTTAATCCTGAAAACACGAATCAAGTTGAGCCTTACCGTTTTGCAAAAAACAAACAACGTTCAACAATTGACTCAATCTTTGAAAAATTAAACAAATAATATTAACAATTTAAAATTTAAACAAAATGGCTACTACAACTAGCATTACTACAACTTACGCAGGTGAGTTCGCAGGAAAATACATCGCAGCAGCGTTGTTGTCTGCACCAACATTGGACAAAGGTGGAATCACTATCGTTCCTAATGTTAAATTCAAACAAGTTATCAAACGTGTTGCTACGGATGACATCATCGCTAACGCAACGTGTGATTTTGATGCTACATCTACAATTACTTTAACTGAGAAAATCCTTCAACCTGAGGAGTTCCAAGTTAACTTACAATTGTGTAAAAAAGATTTCGTTTCCGATTGGGAAGCTATCGCAATGGGTTATTCAGCATTTGAAGTAATGCCGAAAAACTTTACAGACTTCTTATTGGCACACGCTGCTGAGAAAGTTGCTGCTGCAATGGAAGTATCTATTTGGAGAGGTGTTAACGCAACTGCAGGTCAATTCGCAGGTATTATGACACAACTTACAACTGATGCTACTTTGCCATCTGCTCAAGAAGTTGCAGGTACTACGGTTACTGCTGCTAACGTTATTGCTGAGTTAGGTAAAATCGTTGATGCTGCTCCTTCTGCTATCTACGGAAAAGAAGATTTGACATTGTATGTATCAAATAACATCTACCGTGCTTATGTACGTGCTTTGGGTGGATTTGCTGCTTCAGGAGTTGGTGCTAATGGTTACGACAACAAAGGAACAAACCAAACTTTAGGTGATGTATTCTTTGACGGTGTTCGTGTATTTATGGCTAACGGATTGAACTCTAATACTGCTTTACTTGCTCAAAAATCTAACTTGTACTTTGCAACAGGATTATTGAACGATATGAATGAAGTGAAAGTTTTAGATATGGGAGATTTGGATGGTTCACAAAATGTACGTGTAATTATGCGTTTCACTGCAGATGCTAAATACGGTTTTGCATCAGACGTAGTTACTTACGGAATCACAAACTCTGCTAACTAAAATTAGCTAATAAAAAAACAATTTAGGGAGGGGTTAACGCTCCTCCCTTTTTTATAAACCCTTAATTTTCAACAAAATATGTGCGAAATAACAACAGGTAGACTCGAAGTATGTAAAGATGTAGTAGGCGGAATTGACGCAATTTATTTCATCAATTTCGGAGATTACTCTTTTCCTGCAGACGTAACTTATGTTACATCAACAGACACGATTGATTCAATTGCTAACGTAACTTCACTTTACAAATACCAATTGAAAGGAACTAATACATTTGACCAAGTAATCACAACTTCACGTGAAAACGGAACATCATTTGTAGAGCAAACTTTGTCAGTTACTTTGAAAAAACAAGACGCTGCTACACACAAAACAGTTAAGTTATTGTCTTACGGACGTCCTAACGTAGTAATCAAAACACGTAACAACCAATTCTTCCTTGCAGGTATTGAGCACGGAATGGAGTTAACTACTGCAAACGTAACAAACGGAACTGCAATGGGTGACCTAGTTGGTTACACTTTGACATTCGTTGGAACTGAGAAAATCCTTGCTAATCTATTAGACGCTACAACAGAAGCAGGTTTAATTGGTTCTACGGGAGTATTCGGAGCAACTACAACTATCGTTAACTCATAGTATTCTAATCTCTAGATTTTAAGAGGGTGGCTTAGGCTACCCTTTTTTATTTGCAACAAAATTCAAATATTAAGGTTTATATACTATGATAGTATTAACGCCTTCTACATCAGCTCAGACCTTTAGTTTTATTCCTCGCTTTGAGAATTATACTACGATGTCAATTACGGACGAACAAACAAATGTAACTATTACGGTTGGCATTACAAGTTCAACTCAAGGTGGCTATGTAAACACGATTACTGCAACATTTGCTTTAGTAGATAATCACACTTACACGTTATTGCTTTCAAACGGTGCAACTATCTGTCACAAGGATAAAGTTTTCTGTACTAATCAATCTATTGCAACATTCTCCGTAAATAACGGAACATATACTTCTAATGCCACAACAAACACTTTCATAGTTTATGAGTGATAACTTACATATCTTAAGCCTAAGTGCTTACACAACGCCTGTAATCCAAGAATCCAAACGTGATAATTGGGTGGAATACGGTGAGGACAATAACTACTATTCGTTTTTGATAGATAGATATACGAACTCAACTACGAATTCGGCAATTATAAACAACATTGCACGTCTTATTTACGGAAAAGGACTATCTGCTTTAGACGCAAATAAAAAACCTGCTGAGTATGCTCAAATGATGGCGTTATTTAGTGCCGAAGATGTGCGTAAAATTATTATTGACAGAAAAATGTTAGGTCAATACGCTTGGCAAGTTCATTACAACGACAAACACGACAAGATTTTAAAGTCATATCATATTCCTGTAAACTTACTTCGTGCTGAGAAATGTAATAAAGACGGAGAAATCGAAGGATATTACTATTCTGATGATTGGACAGACGTTAAAAAATACCCACCTAAAAGAATACCTGCTTACGGAACGTCAAAAGAAAAAATAGAAATTGTTTATTTCAAACCTTATTCAGTAGGGATGAAGTATTATAGTTATGTTGACTATCAAGGTTCGCTTCCATATGCATTACTTGAGGAGGAAATAGCTGATTACTTAATCAATGAAGTTCAAAACGGATTCTCAGGAACTAAAGTAGTTAATTTTAACAACGGAGTGCCTACTGAAGAGCAGCAGTCAATGATTACTTCTAAAGTAATGAACAAGCTAACAGGTTCAAGAGGGCAAAAAGTAATCGTAGCATTTAATGACAATGCAGAATCTAAAACTACCGTAGATGACATTCCTTTAAACGATGCTCCTGAACATTATACTTACTTATCTGAGGAGTGTTTACGCAAGATTATGTTAGGTCATAACGTTACTTCTCCGCTATTATTTGGGGTTGCTAGTTCAAATGGATTCAGTTCCAACGCAGACGAGCTTAAAAACTCTGCTATCTTGTTTGACAATATGGTTATTCGTCCATTCCAAGAGGAAATCTTAGAATCAATTGATAAAATATTAGCATTTAACGGAATCAGTTTAAAACTATTCTTCCGTACATTACAACCGTTGGAGTTCGTGGACTTAGAGAACACGCAAACTGCAGAGCAAGTTGCTGAGGAAACAGGAACAGATGGAACGCAGTTAAGCAAAATGGATAAAGAAATTGCTAATGCTCTTATTGAATGTGGTGAAGAACCAAGTGAGGATTGGGTTTTAATTGATGAATTTGAAGTTGACTACGACCAAGAGGACGCAATAGATTTAGAGATTGAAAATGCTAACAATCCTAGCCAATCTTTATTGTCTAAAGTTTACAATTTTGTAAGCACAGGTACTGCTAATCCTAGAGCAAAATCAGAACAAGATAAAACTGTTGATGGATTCAAGTTCATTACACGTTACCGATACGATGGAGGAGTAAAAGACAATACTCGTGAGTTCTGCAAAAAAATGGTAGCTGCAAATAAAGTTTATCGCAAAGAGGATATCCAAAGAATGAGCAGAGAAGTAGTTAACGCAGGTTGGGGAGCAAGAGGTGCAGATACCTATGATATTTTCCTTTACAAAGGTGGAGGTGCTTGTCATCATAAATGGATGCGTCAAACATTCGTTGCCTTTGAAGAAGGACGTGGAATTGACCCGTTAAGTCCTAATGCAAAAACAATAAGCACTAACAAAGCAGAGAAAGCAGGTTACCGAGTGAGAAATCCTCAGCAAGTTGCGATGCGTCCCGTAGATATGCCAAATCAAGGATTTTTACCAACTAACAAACGATTTAACTAATGGCAGAAGCACTATTTATAACTAGAGAAGATATCGTTAAGTACACGGCTTTAAATGGCAATGTAGATACGGACAAGTTTATACAATTTATCAAGATTGCTCAAGACATTCATATTCAGAATTACTTAGGTACAAAACTATTCCAAAAGCTACAAGCGGATATTATTGCAGGAACTCTTGCAGGTAACTATTTAAACTTGGTGGTTTCATTTGTTAAGCCTATGTTGATTCATTGGGGAATGGTAGAATATTTGCCTTTTGCAGCTTACACGATTGCAAACAAAGGAGTTTACAAACACTCGTCTGAGAACTCTGAGAACGTAGATAAAAACGAAGTGGACTATTTACTTGAAAAGGAAAGAAGTATTGCTCAGAACTACACACAAAGGTTTATTGACTATATGTCTTTCAATCAGCAGTTGTTTCCTGAGTATCGTTCTAACAAGAACAATGATATCTTCCCTGATTCAATGAATAACTATACAGGTTGGTACATATGAAAAAACGGATTAAACTAGGTGCTTACAAACCTAAAGAAACTAATGTTGAGAAGCTTCGTGTTTTTCTAGCTAAACTAAACAAACACGAACAAGTAAAATGAAAACTAAACTCTCTCTCTTCGTGTTTTCGGTGCTTACGATTCTAACACCTGTAAAGCCACTAGTTCTAATCGCAGTCTTTGCAATCATACTTGACACAGGTTTCGGCATTTGGCGTTCAGTTAAAAAAAGCGGATGGAAATCAATTCGCTCTCGTAGACTATCTCACACCATTTCTAAGAGCCTTTTGTATAGTGGTGCTATTGTGTTTATCTTCTTGCTAGAAAAATACGTTGTAGCGGATATTTTAGGACACTTCATTGCTATTGATTTATTGATGACAAAAGCGTTTACTACATTCTGCGTTTACACGGAAGTAAAAAGTATCAACGAAAGTTACTTTTCAGTTACAGGAGTTAATGTATGGGATAAGTTTGTTAAGTTTGCCAAAAGAGGTAAAGAAACCTTAGATGATTTAAAATAGAACATTCGATTGTTCTAAAACAAAACAATTTATGACAATAATAGAAAAGTACGTTAAGTTCACTAAGAAGTGGGAAGGCGGTTTAAGTAGAGATAAATCAGACTCAGCTTCTAGCTTTCCTTGTCCAACTCCTTACAAGGGAAAAACGGGATATCATACAAACGCAGGAGTAACTTATAAAACTTGGGCGTCTTTTTTCGGAACTGATAATGATGCAAGATTTTATTTAATGAACGCAGAAGATTGGTTTAAGATATTCAAAAAAGGATATTGGGATGGCGTTAGAGGTGATGCTTACAACTCTCAAAACATTGCAGTATTTGTAACAGGTATGGCGTGGGGTTCAGGAGCAAGACAAGCAGTTAAAAGTTTACAGGTAGCTATCAATCATTGCGGATTACAATGCGATGTAGACGGATTAATAGGACCTAAAACAATACTACTTGCTAATTCAATTGAACCTCGTAAGTTATTTGACGCATTAACTGCTGAGAGAGAAAGATTCTTTTACGCAATAGGAACAGGTAAAAACGCTAAATTTTTGACAGGATGGTTGCGAAGATTAGAAGATTATAAAATTACTTTTAGACCGTAACTTATGTATTACGTTTATTTACACATTAAGAAAACAAATGGAGAACCTTTTTATGTAGGCAAAGGAAAATGTAATACGAATAGATACAAATCTTCTCGTAATAGAAATAAGTTTTGGCACAACACGGTTAATAAATATGATTTTGATTATTATATTTTAGAAACAAACCTATCTGATGAAATGGCGTGTGAAATTGAAAAATATTGGATAAGTAGGATAGGCAGGAGAGATTTACATAAAGGATATTTAGTTAATTTAACTGATGGTGGAGATGGGATATCGGGAAGAATCATTCCAATTGAGCAAAGAAAGTATGGGGAAAAAAATGGTTTCTACGGTAAAAAACATAGTAATGAAACTAAACAAATGGTTTCATTGGCAAATAAAAATAGAATTTGGAAAGATTCATCTCGTAAAAAATTATCAGAATCATTTAAAGGAAAGTCAATACATAGTAGAGAACATATAGATAAACTTAGAATAAAAATGATTGGAGATAAAAATCCTATGTTTAATAAAAAACATACAATTTAATCTCGTGAAAAAATGTCAAAAACAAGAAAAGATAAATCAATTGGCGGATATATGTTATTAAATGTTGTAAATGGAATTTATTACAATAGTATTTCTGATGCAGCTAAATATAATTCATATTCAAAATCAACATTAACCGCAATGATTTCAGGAAAATCAACAAATAAATCAAACTTAATTAGAGTGTGATGGTTAAACAGGCTAAACGATTATCGCTTTACATTTCGACCTTAATTATTTTAGGTTCGTGTTCTGCTAATTATCACGTTCAACGTGCAATCAAAAAAGGATATACTTGTGGTGATACCGCAGATACAATTACTATTTCAACGATAGATTCAATTCCTTACGTTTTAAGAGACTCAATTTATTGGGAGAAGGTAATCGTTCAGAAAGATACAATCGTTCGTTACAAGGCTTATAAAGTGCCTCAAACGAGATTTCAGACACGTATTCTTTACAAGTACAAAACAAAATACATAAAAGCGGAAGCTCAGAAGGTAAAATACCAAAATAAATACATAACTAAGACAAAAATCAATTGGTTTATTGTAGTATTGGCATTTATTATAGGATTCCTTGTTAGGTTGACCTTAAGCGAAACCTTTAGAAGTAGGATAAAACTTCTCACTAAACTTTAATATATGGGTAACTTTAGACCAAGAATAAGTCACGATGAATTTGAAGTAGTTAAACAATACAGAGCAATTAAGCGTGAATCCAACGAACTTGGTTTAGATGATTCAGATGTAAAACACGGATGGTTAAAGTCTAAAAACGCATCATTGTTCTTTAAAAATCCGAACTTTAAAGAATCAGAAGAAACAAACTACAAGCAATTACAAGAACAAGTCTTACAAGACATTAGAGATTTTAAGCCTGAGTACCCTACTATTTTTAGAAATCCATCAACAGACGGACACTTACTTGTGGTTGACCCTGCTGACATCCATATCGGAAAGCTCTGCGAAGCATTTGAAACAGGTGAGGAGTATAATAATCAAATAGCAGTTAAACGTGTTAAAGAAGGTGTTCAAGGAATACTTGACAAGTGTGCAGGGTTTAACATTGACAAGATTTTATTTATTGGAGGAAACGATATACTTCATATTGATACTCCTAAAAGAACTACAACGGGAGGAACGCCACAAGACACAGACGGAATGTGGTATTCTAATTTTCTAATCGCAAAACGCTTATATGTTGACATCTTGGAAACTTTGCTATCTATTGCTGATGTGCATTTTACCTTTAATCCATCTAATCACGACTATACACACGGCTTCTTCCTTGCGGATTGCATACAAACGTGGTTTAGAAATTGTGATAATATTACTTTTGATTGTAGCATTGCTCATCGCAAAGGATTTTTATATGGAAAGAATCTAATTGGAACTACTCACGGGGACGGAGCTAAACAAGCAGACTTGCCTTTATTGTTGGCAACCGAGTTTCCTCACGAATGGAGCTTATCTAAACATCGTTACATTTATACTCACCACGTTCACCACAAAACAAGTAAAGATATAATGTCTGTGTGTGTAGAATCACTTAGAAGTCCCTCAGGGACAGACTCTTGGCATCACAAATCGGGATACGTTCACGCCCCAAAAGCAGTTGAAGGATTCCTGCATCATAAAGAATTTGGACAAGTTTGTAGGATATCCCACATATTTTAGTATATTTGCAACTCATAGTTATTTGGTTTTAGTTGAGGGGTGTCGAAAGGCATCCCTTTTTTTTATAGCACCCTTCACAGTTCTACAAATAATTGTGTCGCATATTTAGCAGATATTTGCGACATTTTTATATGCTATAATGTATAATTAAGTCAATTTCACCTAAATTAAGTAGTTTTCACGTATAATTTTTCCCAATAAAATCAAGCATTTTAAAAATAAATGTAAAATAATTAAAAAAAATTGTTCATAATTGAAACCTTATTTTTATATTTGCATATAATTAATTCACAAACTAATTAAAACGCTATGAAAAAACAACAAATGATTGACTTAATACTACAAGAACACGAAGTATTATTTAATGAGTATATGGAAATGTACGATGCTTTTGGAATTGACCACTCAGGAACAGAAGCTGCAGGAACACGATTAGCAACAATATCACAATTAATTAAAAAACTTGAACTATGAAAAATTTAACAGAATTACAAAGAGATGCAATGGACACGTTAATTCCTGTCGCTTTATTTTGGGTAGTAATGTACTTTTTTTTAAGCACTGCTCCAAACCACATTAAACAAGACAAAGTAATACAAGATATTCCTGTACACGTTCAATCACCTGTACTAGAGAAATACGGAGAACTAATCACTAAAAATAAATAATATGTTTTTTGAAATAACAGAACACAAATTGACTCCATATAAAATGGAACTAGACTACGTTTACGGCGAATACTACTACAATGTTATATGTGACTTTGATTGGCTAGAGGATGAGTACAGTGGTGTAGTTTTAGACTTTACTTTAAAGCCTTTGCGTGGTACTTATTTCCACGAAACGGAAGATGAATCAGGAACTATTGAGATTACAGAATCTTACTGCGAATGGTTACAAGAAAAAGCCATTGAATTTAGAAACAACACTTTGTGGCTTTACGAAGAAGCACTAGAAAAACAAAGATATTTAGATAGAAACGAACAAGATTGGAGTTACTATGGTACATCACACGAATACATTAGAGGTACATTCAATGAGGAATTGTACAAGAGAATATGTGAAATTAAATTTAACGAGAAATTATGAAATACAAACTAACATACAAAATAGGATTAGCAACAGTACAGGAGTGGATATTCACATCTAAGAGTTTATGCTATTGGAAAAAGATGGACTTAATAGAATCAGGCTCGACTTTCGTTTCAATAC
>Ga0247723_1000355_pt1 | contig 31539 bp, 57 predicted proteins | sample MSEWelMarce5H_FC_FD_189079 | JGI IMG/M metagenome (GOLD analysis project Ga0247723, IMG submission 189079) | Subsurface sediment microbial communities from gas well in West Virginia, United States - MSEEL Well Study Marcellus 5H_FC | ecosystem: Environmental > Terrestrial > Deep subsurface >... | reverse complement strand
GGCGTATGGTCGACTGGTTGTTTATGTACATTATCACCTGACTACCGACCTTTTGCCTATACTAAATGGTCACACGGCTTTGCTTGTGTAGATGTAAACCAAGATGATACATTCCACGTTAATAATATGAGAATCATTAACGGCAAAATAGTATGAGTAATATTAACCCACTACACTACAAAGGTGAAATCGAATGCATCGACGCTATCAAAAGCACAATGTCTCAAGAATCATTTAAGGGCTATTTAAAGGGCAATGTAATAAAATACATTTGGAGATACGAAAGAAAAAACGGACACGAAGATTTATTAAAAGCACAATGGTATTTAAACAAGCTAATCAATGAAACTAAAACAAATAGCATTTAACGACTACTATAAAGAGGTCGCACCCAAAAAACAAATATACTTGCATCACACTGCTGGTACTGGCAAAGGCGATAATGTTTTCGCTATTTGGGAAAATGACAAAATCGGTAAAATAGGTACGTGTGTAGTTATCGGACGTGATGGCACAATCTTTCAGGGCTTTAAATCTGAACATTGGGCTTATCACTTAGGGCTAACAAGTGCACCTTTTAAAGCAAATAGTTTACCATTTTTGAACTTAGATAAAATTTCAATAGGTATTGAGATAGTTAACTGGGGTTACTTGGTTAAAAAAGGCGATAAGTTCTATAGCTATGTCAACTCAGAAGTTCCAAGTGACCAAGTGTGCGAACTTGCAACGCCATATAAAGGACAAAAGTACTGGCAAAACTACACAGATGAACAAATAGCATCGGTGGTAGACTTGTTAAAACTTTGGAAGGATAAATACGGAATTGATTTAACTTATAACGCCGATATTTGGGACGTTACCAAACGTGCGTTAAGTGGTTCAAATGGTGTTTTTACGCATAATAGCGTACGCAAAGACAAAGCTGATGTTTACCCTCATCCAAAACTAATTGAAGCGTTAAAGACGTTATGAAGCAAGTTGATTTATCTGACATTGGCGTAAAGAAATCGTTATTTGATGATTTAAAAACCCCTGACATTAACGGTATTATTGTTAATTGGGGCAATGATTTAATTACGGCACTACGGGATAAATTAGCAAAGAACAAATCGAATGCAAGTGGTTCACTTTCTGCTGACATTAAGCCCGTTATTAGGGCAAGTGCAAAGGGAGTGAACTACATAGTGATAATGAACGACTACTATATTAACGTAGAAGAAGGGCAACAAGCTAAACAAGTAGCTTATAAGGACATCTTGCAATGGATGAAGGAAAAACGACGTTATGGCGTGTTTAAATCGGCTTTCAATAAAGGTATAGAAAGTGTAATTGCAAAGGTAATTGTAAAAAATATAGGTCAAACTGGTACAAAAGCACGTCCATTTATTGCACCTACGTTGAACCAAAAGCGTTTAGATACGTTGAGTCAGTCAATCGCTGACCACTTAGCACAAAAAATATTTACATAAATTGTAAAATAAATTTGCATATTAAAAAACTTTTTGTATTTTTGTTCTATGGAAATACAAGAAGTAATAAATCAAATCAAATTAAACAAGCGTCACGGCATCGTTTCTAAGGTGTCAAAAAAGACTGGCATTTCTATGCCTACGGTTAAGAAATATCTTAACGGTGATGTAATCCAACCGAAGGCATTAATGGTTTTAAATGCTGCACTTCAAATCATTAAAGAGGAAAGAATATGAGTTACGTTGTTTTTTCCCTTGCTAAATGTCATTTGTGTGATGGTGATTATGATTTTGAATACGACGCTGAAGTTGTACAAGAATTAATAATTGACGAATACCCTGAAGATTTAATTCCTTATACGTTTGTTAGTCACGATGAAGACGGGCTACGAGACGAAGCCATTGACTGGCATTTATTTGATGATATGGGAAACAGAAGATTAACCGAAATTGTATTAGAACTTAAAAAACAAAACAAGATATGAAAGAACTATTTTTATCAGTAGCAAATTTTCAGGCTGAATGCCCAAAGATTAGCAAAGACGCAAACAACCCATTTTTCAAAGGTTCAAAGTATGCGACGTTACCACACATTTTAAATGTTATCACCCCTATTCTTAAAAAGAATGGTTTAGTTATTGTGCAGCCCGTTATAAACACTTGTGTTGTAACTAAATTAATTCACATAGATAGTGGTCAAATTTTAGAAAGCGTGTACGACATAGTTTGTAAAGATGCAACCAACCCACAACAAATCGGCTCGGCAGTTAGTTATGCACGTCGTTATTCTATTTCAAGTATTTTAAATCTAAATATTGACGACGACGACGACGGGAATAGTGCAACTGGCAACGTACAAAGTAAACCTTTAAGCAAAGAAGAACTAACACCAAAGCATTCTAACTGGCTTAAAGCAAAAGAACACTTACAAACTGGTGGTTTGTTAGAAGACATCGAACGCAAGTACACTATAAGTGCTGAAAACAAAAAGTTATTGATTGCAGCTAAATGAAATTTTGATTTAAATATATGGAAAATAATATAAAAAAAACTGCAATTCAAGAAATGAAAAATAAAAATAAAAATGAGTTATTATATTCATTAGCAATATTAACTTATATGATTATTTTAGTAATTGGATTAATTTTAGTATCATTTAAATAAAAAATAAATAACTATGCCTTGCGAATCAGCACAAAACTCAAAAAACTACTCATGTGATGAGTGGAGTAAAATAAATAATGATTTCTTTTTACAAGAACCAACAATAAATTTTAAAAATATTACAAAAGATAATTTGATGGATAAAATTGAATTAAAAAATTTTAAAGAACGTAATCAATTTTTAGAAGCGTGTTTATGTGCTATTTTAACAGAACTTGAAAAACAAGGAATAGACCAAAAAATAATAGATATTGCATCTGCAAATGGTGTAGTAAATATATTAAGTTTTTGGGAAATACATAAACAAAAAGACATAGACCGTTTGCAAAAAGAATTAGATAAATTTTCAGCACAAGAACAACAAATTTTAAAAAACATTTTATGCAAATAACTATAACATCCGACGAAAGTAAATGGTTATCTTTAAGAGAAGGTAAATTTACTGCGAGTGAAATACATAAATTAATGGGTACTCCGAGAAACAAGTCGGAGTACCTTTCAGAGACGGCAAAGTCATTTGTTTACGACAAAGCAAGTGAGCTATTAACTGGCATTCGCAAACCAATATGGGGCGAAGCATTGACGTGGGGAGTTGAAAACGAAAAGGAAGCGTTTGAGGTATTCCAACAAAATCAAGATGAGTTTTACACTTATTATGGTGGTGAGACTTACACGTTTATTCCCTATGGTGAATACTCAGGTTATAGCCCTGACGCACTTGGTGGTAATTGTTTGGTCGAAATAAAGAATCCTTTTAATAGTGGAATACATTTAAAGAATAGGTCAATCAAATGTGCTGAAGATTTAGGAAAAATTCATGCAGATTACTACTGGCAAATGCAATTGGGTATGATAGCAAGTGCAGTTGACTTCGGTTATTTTGTTAGTTACGACAAAAGAATGCCAGGTTCACACAACTTGTTTATTGCCCACATAGAACTTGAAGATGTGCAAGAAATCATTGACGAAAAACTATATTATGCAAATGAGCTATTGCAATCAATTGTCAAAGAAATGTAATCTTTTATAATTATTTTTGCAATATTGAAAATAAAGTTTGCATATATAGAAAACGTGTGTATATTTGTATCATGGAAAACGGAAACAATTTAAAAATTTCACATTTAGTTATAGGTAAAAAAATAACCTTAATAACTAAACATTTTACACAAGATTTTAATATGAGTTCATTTGATTCAATTATTCAAAATTTTGATGTTATTACTTTAATTGGTTTAAGCAAACCAAGAAAAAAAGAAAAATATTCAAATATCCTATTGAATAATAACTTTACTATTTATAAAGTTAATTATAATGAGAATGCTGGATTTGAAGATAAACATTCAGATGTATTAAGTTATTCTATACAATTTAAAAAACAAACGATATGAAAAAAACAATAATTCAAAATTTCCCTACTAAAGCTGATGCTTATGAGTGGGTGGTATTTAAGATGTTAGATGCAACGGTAGGTTGTATCTCAACAACTAAGCAATTTAGAAATAACGACGCTATCATCGGTGAAGATGAAGATGTTATTTATGTAGGTATTTATAACGCAAACGAAAATGTTTAATTTAATTTTGTTATTTGTGTACATCTGTTGTGTTGGGTTTTTATGTATGCTATACTTTACATTGAAAAAAGAACCAATCGAAACGACACGCCAAGAATTTATCGACGTTAACGACATTCCTGACTGGCAACCATTAAACCCAGTTGCAAAACGTAGCAATCAAGCATTGAAGAAAATGTATAAAGGTAAAATGAGGGGGGATTTAGTATGAATAAAATAGACAGAGATAGTTACACGCTTTTATTAAGTCAAAACCCTTGTGATTTATTTACTTATTTTGATGTAGATAAAATGCACGGTTTAAATTATAGTGATTGCCAGGCAAATGTCAATACTTGTGATAATTCTTATATAGCAGGATTATGTAATTTTGTGCCAAAAAAATCGGGTGAATATAATACCAATGATGCAAGATTTGTTTTTATCAATATTTTAAGATGTACCGATTCGCTGAGCACTTTTGCGTTAATAATGCACGAATTATTACATCAATCATTTGCATTACATAATTATGATGTAAATAAAGAAGAGGAAATAATTACTTGGGCTGAAAATGAAAGCCATGAAGTTTATAAAATAATCACACAAACATACGGAGGTAACAAATGAGTAACGAAACAAAACAAACGGCAGTAGAGTGGTTAGTTGAGCAAATTATGGCAAGGCAGTTATACACTAAAGAAATGCTTGAAGAATTTGAACAAGCTAAAGAAATGGAGAAGGAGCAGATACGTAAAGCATATTGCGACGGAGAGCATTACAAAGACACAAAGTTAACAACTGATTACTATAACGAAACATACGGAGGTAACAAATGAAAATGTACACAGAAGAAGATTTAATTAAAGCAATTGCTTTTGGCTTTGGAATCTGTCGCAAAGAAAGTAGAGCACCATTCAATAAAGAAATGATAGAATTTATTGGAGATCTCGAACCGACTAAAAACATCGAACTACCAAGTGATGAGGAGATAGAAGAAAAATTAAATGTTGCATATGGTAACGGATATGAGCAAGGCGAAATGGATTTTTATAAAAAAATGCAGGGGAAAGGTAATCAGTATGCAGATGGATATGCGGAGGGTTATCTAAGAGCATTGGAATTAGTAAAATTTCAAATAGTTGAACAACTTGAAACAAGGAGGTGAGCAATGACAAACAGTAAACAACAAACGGTAGTACAACTAATTATTCAAGCCTTAGATATTGAATGCAAATCAAGAGGGATGAATGTGAATTGGGATATGTATTTAGAAATAGAGAAGGAACAAATAATGAATTCGTATATGATAGGCGCATTATTTGAAGATATTTCAATAGAAGCAACTGAACAATACTACAACGAAACATACGTAGGTAACAAATGAAAACAATTTTAGAAATAATAGGACTTGTTATTCTGTTTACTACTATGTTAGTTTTTGTATGGAATTTTGCAGAATATTTAGATAGGCTTTTTAGAAAATTATTTAAGAATAGATGAAACACATTTATAGAATTTTAATCGCTTTAATTTTAACACTATGCTTATTATAAAAGAAGTCAAACAACGCTTAGAAAATAGTACTAAAATGCGTGACGATGACGCTTTGTTAATGGCTGATATTTGGAGACAAGAATTAGCAGAACTTGGTGCAAAATCTGTCTACGATGTTTTAAACGCTATCGCTGGTCGAATGGTGACTTCACCTGAATCAATCAGACGTTCACGACAAAAAGTACAACAAGACTACCCAAATCTTCGTGGTAACGTTTACAACCAACGTCACGCAAAAGAAGAAGAAGTTTTAAAAGAATTAGGTTATACAAAATAAATAATATATATTTGTATTTGTTAAGTGGAATGTTCAGGATTCCAAAACTTAAAAGATATTGGCTCAATTAAAATAGTCGCACCTGAACTGCACTATTTTGGTTGGGCTTTTTTTATTTATGAAATTTTTAGAAAAAGATTTGGAAACAATCATCTATGAATCTGGAATGGATTTATTAGACAAACGAGGTTTATCAATTGAAGGTAAACTTTTGAGACAAGTAAAAATTGGTAATTATGGGATTGCTGATTTAATTTCTTACACACGCCCATATTATAAGGATAAAAAATTATTCTTCCCTGGACAAGTAACTATTATTGAATTAAAAAAAGAAAAAATTGGTATTTCTTCGTTTTTACAATCTCTTAATTATGTTAAAGGAGTCATTAATTATTTAGAAAATAAAAATGTATCACATTTATTTGATATCAATATTAAATTGATTGGTAAAGAATTAGATACACAAGGTAGTTTTTGTTTTATTACTGATTTATTAAATGTTCAAGGATGTGGACAAATTGATTTTTATACTTATGATTTTAAAATTGATGGTATAAATTTTAAACTTGAAAGTAATTATGATTTAAAAAATAATGGGTTATAATTATGTGTGGATGGATTAAAATTCATAGGTCAATAGTTGACCATTGGCTTTATACTGAAAAACGCACATTTAGTAAGTTTGAAGCCTGGAATGATATTCTTTTAATGGTTAACTATTCAGATGCAAAATTAATGATTAAGGGTAAACTATATGAGATTAAAAGAGGTCAAAGCATACTGTCACTTGAAAGTTGGGGTAAGCGTTGGAATTGGGATAAATCAAAGGTTAGACGTTTTATGAATGCGTTACAAAGTGATTCTATGATTGTAATAGAAAGCGATAACATAACGACACGCTTAACTGTTTGTAAGTATGAGACTTATCAAGGTGAGCGAAACGCAAATGAAACGCAAACGAAACGCAAACGAAACGCTAACGAACATCAAACGACACCAATAAAAGAAAGAGAAGAAGAAGAAGAACAAAAAGAAGAAAATAAAAGATTTATTAAACCAAATATTCAAGATATTAAAAATGAATTTCCAACTTTTAACGCTGAACACTTTTATAACTACTACGAAAGCAATGGCTGGATGGTAGGAAGAAACAAAATGAAAGATTGGAAAGCAACAGTAAAGAATTGGATTGCAAAAGATTACAATAAACAAACACAACAAATAACAAACAAACCTAAATTTGGAACATTAAACGATGATTAATAGAGAAAGTTATATAATAGGATGCTTTATACAAGACAAAGCAACACACGTATTTTTACCTAAAATCAAATCTTATTGGTTTGATGGGTGGAATAAAGAAATAATTGATTTTATGCAAATGTCATACCTTAATAACAACCCTATAGACTTGGTAAGTTTGGCACGTAACTTTAAAGGCAAAGCGTTTGAGTTAACACAATTTACAAATAGTTATTCATATAGCACCGATTTAAAGCATTATCTTTTTGAATTAGACATAGAGCATAAGAAAGGTAGTTTGATTGAAAAATTAAGCAAATTAGACACGTTAAACACATTAGATGTGATATTAAACGATTTGCAAAAGATGACAACCGAAGCACAAATAACAATTGAACGTGAACCATTGCCGATGTCAAAGGTAACTGCAAAGGTAATTGACGATTTAGAACAACAAATGAAACGAGGTGAAAAACTTATGGGTATTTCTACGGGTTGGAGATTATTAGACAAGTATATTGGTGGTTGGAATAACGGAAACTTGGTTATTATTGCTGGTCGACCTGGTTCGGGTAAGACTGCAATGGCTTTATCACTTACAATTGGAGCATACGCACACGCAAAAGTTTTATTTATTAGTCTTGAAATGAGTAGCGAAGAACTTGCAAAGCGTTATATTTCATTTTTTGCTAATATTGAGAATTATAAAATTCGTGGTGGTAATTTAAAGGATTTTGAACACGAACATATTTCACGTTCACTTTATCAACTTGAAAGTGATTTCTATGTAGACGATGATACAAAGGCAACCATTAACGATATACGAGCAAAAGCACAATTGCATAAGGCAAAGTATGGTTTAAATGTTTTAATTATTGATTACTTGCAATTGGTGAAAGGTACAAAACAAAATCGAGAACAAGAAGTTGCAGAAATTTCAAGGTCGTTAAAAATAATTGCTAAGGATTTAGGCATTACCGTTATTTGTTTGGCTCAATTAAATAGAAATAGCGAACAACGAACAGATAAACGCCCAATGCTTTCAGACTTGCGTGAATCAGGTTCAATAGAACAAGATGCCGATTTAATTATGTTTCCGTTTAGACCTCAATACTACCAACAAGAACAAACTGAAGTTGAAACCGATGCAGAATTAATTGTTGCAAAGAATCGACACGGGAGCACCGTTACCGTACCAGTATCATTTGAAGGTAAGTACACACGATATAAAGAAATAATATGAGAAAATTAATTTTAAAACAAAAGATTCAAAATGATAAATATACCAATTATATTTATGATTCATTTGACATTCAAAACAAAGAAGAAACAATTGTAGAAATACCAATTAATTTTGGAGAATGTAAAAATTTTACTTGGAATATAGGGGTAATTTATGGTGGTTCAGGCACTGGCAAAACATCATTATTAAAACAATTTGGAGATATTAATAAAATTGAATTTGATAAAGAAAAAGCACTAATTTCTAATTTTGATTTTTTAGAACCAAAAGATGCTTGTTTATTATTAAGTGCAATTGGTTTATCTTCTGTTCCTACTTGGTTACGTCAATTTCATTTATTATCTAATGGAGAACAATATCGTGCTGAATTAGCATATAAAATTGCAAGTGCAAAAGAAAATGATGTAATATTAATTGATGAATTTACAAGTGTTGTAGATAGAGATGTCGCAAAATCTATGTCTTATTCATTACAAAAATATATTAGAAAAATGAATAAAAAAATTGTTTTAGCATCTTGTCATTTTGATATTATGGAATGGTTATTACCTGATTGGACATATTCACCATTAAAGGGACGTGTTGAAAAACACGACTATCTTCGGCAATCAAGACCACAAATTGACTTTCAGATATTTCGATGCAGATATGAAACTTGGAATATATTCAAACAACATCATTATTTAACACAAGAATTGAATAAAGCAGCAAAGTCATTTTGTATAACTTGGAATGATAAACCAGTTGGATTTATTGCTATTTTGCCAATGCCATCGGGTACAATATCAGATGCTTTTAGAATCAGTCGTTTGGTTATTTTACCTGATTATCAAGGACTTGGTATTGGAATAAAAGTATTAAATTATTTTGGCGCAATGTATAAATCAATTAAAAAACATTTATATATTAAAACAAGTAATCCATCTTTATTTATGGGAATGGAACGTAATACAAAATATTGGAAATTAGTTGTAGAGAATAATAATATAGAAAGCATAAAAAAAACAAATAATAAATTAAAAGAAGATGGTAAAGATAATGGTATGAAATTAAGAAAAGAAAGTATAACAAAATCTTATAAATATATTGGAGAATATATTGAATATGAAAATAATATTGTAGTTTTTTCAGCAGATGCTTATAAGGATTATTCACAAAGACAAATAAATTTATTTTAATATGATAGACTATTATGTAGAATATCTAAAAGAACGCCGTCAAGTGCGATATTTAGAGAACAAAGTAGAAGTAACTGAACGCAACTACCAAAAAGAAATACAACGCTTAAAGGAAATGATTATAAACCCTATTCACAAAATGAACAAGAACAAAGAACTTACAGAAATTTTGCAAAAGGTTTGTGATGCCAGTGGTATAATGCCTCACGACATTATTTCCAAAAACAGAAAGCGTGAAATAGTTATTGCACGTCAACTATTTTGCTATATTACTGTGAAATATTTTAACTACACATTAAAGAACGTAGGTAATTTTTTAATTCGTGACCATAGCACCGTTATACATAGCGTAAACGCTTACACAGATTATCTACAAATGAAATACAAAAACGAGACTGCAATATATGAGGATGCAAAAAACCTTCTATCAATTAGTGATGGAAAAAAATAAGTACCAAGAAGTGTACTGCCTAAATTCCGAAGAAGAAGTTGAGTATTATAAAAAAAAAGCAGAGAAAAATGGATATAAATTTGTAGAATTGAAAAAAATATAGTAATATTTGCACATCAAAAATAATATACTGATAGAAGTTGCAAAATCAGAATGGCTTTATAAGGCGTCAAAAACAATATCGCCCTTATTCCACGACGATTTAGCTCAACATCTTTTACTTATTTTATGTGAAATGCCAGATGACAAATTAATAAAGGTTTACAACGATGGTTATATTAAATTGTTTTGCATTAAAATAATGTGGTCGCAAAGTTCAACACCACGTCAAAAGTTCTACGACGTTATGAAGCCGATAGGACTATTTGATATTGAAAATGTACAGATAGAATATTTAAACACAATAGACGATGCCATCGAAAAGGAAAACAAATATAAACTGATTGAAAACGTAGTAAGCAAAAACAAATGGTACGAACGGGAAATCTTTACAATGTGGTCGAATGGTGAATCGGCAAGGTCAATCCATCGTAAAACCAAAATAACATTACGTGAAGTACTAAGGGTAATCAAAGACATAAAAAGACAAATCATAAACGAATATGAATAAACTTCAAGCATTTTATTTTCGTCTTATGAAATACCACGACATTGATAATACAATTAAACACCAAATAACGAAAGATTATGAATTTATTAAAAATCATTTTTGTTTGCCTACTGATAACAATGGGCTACAAAGCAAGGAAATTTCAGGAGAACAAAGAACTGATATATTTGAACAACAAAGTGAACACACTTCAACAACAACTAACAAATGAATTTACTTATAGAAATATTGGGTATAGCAAGTCTTGGAATAGTAATTGCGACAGTACTAACACCACAACTACCAAGTAAACTAAAAATCAAACCTTTGACGTGTGAAAGTTGTATGGCATTTCACATTGGGCTTGGTTACTTTTTTAACACTTGGAATTTAGCGTGTATTATACCAGCATCACTATGTTACATTTTAGCTTACAAATTATATAAATTATGAAAACAGAACACATAGATTTTATTTTAGAAGTCGAGCAGTACTTAACTGCGTTTAGAAAAACGATGGTTATGAGAATGCCACCAGCAGACGAAAACAAAGTACGTGCAATCCATCAAGAAGTAATGGGAAATCCAATACCAATGTGTGGTTCTTGTTTTGTAGATTCATTTACAAGCCTTGTAATACGTGCAAGATTTGAAAAGGAAACTAAAATACCAACAATTACAGAAGTTGAAAACAACGCTTTAATTTTAGCCCAACTTGCAGACGATGAACAAAAGCCTAAACGCAGAAAGAAATAGTTTTAACGGAACTTGGAATGATGCCAAATGTTTCGAACACGAAATGAAACTTTCGATTAATATGGATAATCAAGGATATGTATCTATGTTTGAAAATACGGCTAAAAAAATACGAGAGATAACCAATGCAAAATCGTTCACAGACTGCGGTGGTGGTATGGGTGTCTATGCCTATGCAATGCGTGATATCCTTAACAAGTACTATGACTTATCACCCTTACATTGTGAGTATGCCAGTAAATATATTCCTAAAGAGAAAATCATTCAAGGAGACTTTACCACGCTTAAAATAGATGAAAAAGAATTGGTATCGTCTATTGAAGTTATGGAACACATAGAAGATGAAAAACTCATTCCATTTTTAACTAACTTAGAATGCAAGTATTTTCATTTTAGTAGCACACCACACAAAACAGATTTCGACGTTGAGTGGGGGCATATTAACATCAAACAAGAAAACGAATGGATAAAACTATTTGAAGACTGTGGTTTTAAATATCATAGTAATGTAGATTTACCAACAACTTGGAGTTTATTATTTACAAAATGAAAAAACACACAAAGATTTATATGGACTATTTCGGCTATCACTTAACTGATTGGATTCCGTGTGAAATTTGTGGCAATGCTGGTAACGATATTCACCATATAGAATGTCGTGGAATGGGTGGCACTAAAAAAGAAGACACGATTGAAAACTTAATGTGTCTTTGTAGAGGTCACCACGTTCAATACGGTGATAAAAAACAACACAAAGAGATGTTAAAAGAAATACATTTGAATTTTATGAAGTACAATAAAAAAAACGTGAAATAATCGAGAATGGCAAACGAACAAAACTTGAAGAAATTTCTACCAGGAAACAATGCAAACCCTAATGGTAGACCTAAAAAAATAGTTACCAAACTTAAAGAACTTGGGTATTCAAAAGACGATGTAAACCAAACGTATATGAATATGATGGCAATGAATAGGCAAGAACTTGAAGCAATAGACAAAGACAAGACTGGTCAATATACAATCATTGAACAGATCATTGCTGGTTCATTGGTTAAAGCGCACGACAAGAACTCATTATTCAATCTTGAGACTTTAGTTACAAGGGTACACGGAAAACCAAAAGAGACAGTAGACAATAATATTAAAACAGAAGAACCAATAACAATTACATTAAATTTAAAACAATGACAGAAACAATTTATCTCGGGAATGGTTGGGAAGACCAGTACGGAAACAACGTATCAATTAACATCGAAAAACTAAACCAAGCCATTGCAAGTGGAAAACTTGAAGTCAACAAATATGGTGATGTAAAGTTAAGAGTTGGCAAACTTAAAACGCCAAACGAAAAAAGCAAAGCGACGCATTATGTTGCAGTACCTAAACCTAAAAACGATTTGCCGTTCTGATGAAAGCAATACTTGAATTTAACTTGCCCGAAGATAGCGAAGATTTTAACCTTGCATTGGATGGGGCTAAATGGTCAATGGCAATGTGGAGAATAAACGCATTTTTAAGGTCAGAAATCAAACACCCAACCGAAGGAATGAGTGACGATACATTTAACACCTATGTAATTGTAAGGGATAAACTGCACGAAATTTTAGATGATGAACAATTGAAACTATGAAGGTATCGTGGAGATTAACAACAGAACAAAAACCAAGCGACGACAGACCAGTTTTGACGTCTGACAATTTGGTTGCATATTATGACGATGAAATGTGGTACGATTTCCAAACAGACATCGTTTTAAAATCACCTATTTATTGGATGCACATTCCTTTATTACCAGGCGAATGAGAATATTAGTATTAATGGATTCAGCAAGTGGGGTGAGCTTTCACAGACTATTCACCCCGTACGCTGCAATGCAAAGAGAATACGACATTCAAGTAGACGTATCACAAAAACCACCTGAGTGGATTAACATAGATTTTAGCGTTTACGATGTAGTTATATTCAATAGATGGATTTCAGTTGCACAATATAACATATTTGAAAAATTAAAAGCGTTAAACATACCTACAATTTGCGATGTAGATGACTATTGGGTTGTGCCTAAATCAAATCCAGCATATAGGGTGTACAAACAAATGATTAAGAATGCGACAAAGGATGCAATATACAACGCTACTCATATCACTTGTTCAACTTCAATACTTGCTGAGAAAGTAAAAGAGATAAATAGCAACATTACTATTTTACCGAATGCTTTAGATTTAACCCAAGACCAATGGAATTTTGAGAAAGCAAAGAATGAGAAGTTGACTATCGGTTGGGTTGGTGGTATCACTCACCTTGAAGATTTAAAACGTGTAGGTAATAGCGTTAAAAGATTCTGTGAAGAAAACGACGCTATCTTTTATATGGCGGGATATCACACAGAAAGCCACGAATGGCAAATGTGCGAGAAAACTATAACGGGAGAAACTATTTTTAATCGTCCTGATTGGTTTAAAACTATTCGAGGAACTACACCGACAGACTATGGAACTTCTTATTCACTATTTGACTTTTGTATTGCACCATTATGTGAAAGCAATTTCAACCAATATAAAAGCGAATTAAAGATAGTTGAAGCAGCAGCCTATAATTTACCTATCATTGTATCAAATGTCAAACCATATACGCTACACGAGGGAAACAAAGGAGTTATTTTTTCTTACAATACAGAGCAGTCGTGGTATGATAGTCTTTGCCGTATGGCTAAACTAAGCATTGGTGAATTGAATACAGAATACTGCAACCAACATCACAATTTAAAAAGCATTAACCAAACACGCTACGAACTTTTAAAAACATTATGTTTATAAGAAAAAGAAAATCAATTGCAGTAATAAGAGTTCCTTTAACACAAATAGGTGACGGAACTTTTGAATATTTGAATGATTTATCTTTAAAAGAAGATTATCACGTTGTAATATTATTTGAAAATATAGAACGTGTAACTATTGAAATTCTATGCAAATAACCTATAATAGACCATTTGTCACGTCTTACCAAAAAGCAATTTTAGACGCTCCAGAACGTTACACAATAACGGCAGCAGCAACTAAATGCGGTAAAACTGCAAGTCATATTATTTGGATGTTTGAACAAGCCCTACAATTAAAAGAGAATCAATCTGTGTGGTGGGTTGCACCAGTGTATCAACAAGCTGAAATCGCTTTCAGACGTATGAAAACACAAGTCAATGTAAAAGACTTCTTTATTTCAAACGAAAGTAAGTTAACACTTGTTTTACCAAATGGTGCAAGGATTGAATTTAAGTCAGGTGAAAAGCCCGATAACTTGTACGGAGACGATGTATACGCAGCAGTAGTTGACGAAGCGTCACGTATGCGTGAAGAAAGTTGGTTTGCTTTACGTTCTACACTCACAGCTACAAAAGGCAAGTGTAAACTAATTGGTAACGTTAAAGGTAAAAAGAATTGGTTTTATAAACTTGGTGAACGTGCAAGACTTGGTGAACCTGACTATAAGTTCTTTAAGATAACGGCATACGATGCTGCAAAAGAAGGTATATTAGACGTTGAAGAAATAGAACAAGCGAAACGAGATTTACCAGAGTTTGTATTTAAAGAGTTATATCTTGCAGAACCTGGTGACGATAAGTCAAATCCTTTTGGAATAGACAATATTCGTAGATGTTATTCACCTATTAGCAATAGTACACCTATTGCGTTTGGTATTGACTTAGCAAAATACACGGACTGGACTGTGATAATAGGACTTGATAGCGTTAATAGAGTGTGTTATGTGGATAGATTCCAAGCCGATTGGCAACAAACACAACAAAAAATTGTTAATGTAGTTGGCAGAATACCAGCATACTGTGATAGTACCGGTGTTGGAGATCCTATAGTTGAGAATCTACAACGCTTATTACCTAACATAAAAGGTTTTAGATTCACATCACAAAGTAAACAACAACTTATTGAGGGGTTAGTTATGGAAATACAACAAAATTCAATTGCATTCCCTGAATCACCTATCGGGTACGAATTGGAGAATATCGAGTACGAATACACCCGAACGGGAGTAAAATATTCTGCACCAAGTGGACTGCACGATGACTGTGTTATGTCCTTAGCACTTGCAGTAGATTGTAAAAAACATAATAAAAAAGGTATATTTGCATTCGCATAATGATAACAATTAAACATATTCAAGAATTAAAGGAGATAGACCACTATTCACCTTTAGAAAAAGCCATTCACACTATTTGCATAGTAGATGGTAGAGATATTGACGATGTCGAAGAAATGAAAGTTTACGACTTATTCAATCGGTTCAATACAATAATGGATAATTTAAAGTTTGAAGATACTATTCAGCTTAGATTTAAAATTAAAGGTAGGCGATTTAGAATGATTCCTAACGCAATGGAAATGCAAGGACAACACTTCATATCACTTCAACAATTTAATAGCGACGACATGCTTCCAAATTTGCATAGGATAATGGCAATGATGAGTGAAGAAGTAAACATATTTGGTCGACCAAAGAAAATCAAAAACTTAGGTTTGCAATTTGAAGAAGTCAGTAACTTGTTTTTACATTTGCCGTATCAGATTGCACACGGCTACACGCTTTTTTTTTCTCGTCTTTATCCGAAATTGTTGGACGCTACCCAAACTTATTTGAGTCAGATGGTGGAGAATCTCAAGGCAAAAGCAATGGCATACAAGGATGGTTTGAACTCGTAAACGCAATTTGTAAAGGGCAACGTGATAAATGGGATTATATTTTACAGATGCCTATTGTTGAGTTTTTAAACACCGTTGCATTTTACGTTGGTAAACAAAAAGAATTTAGCAAAGATTTACAAAAATGTACCACGTTTGAATCAATGGTGCTTGCATATTTAAGAAATTTAGTTTAGGTTTGCATTGTTCTTCTAAAATACAAAAGTTTTGACTTTTAGCCCTACACAAGTTGTGGGGTTTTTTTATGTCATAAATTAGTGTATATTTGTATTGTTCTTTCAATCGTGCTTTGACCCTCATATTTTTAACCAAGTATGGGGGTTTTTTCATCAAAGCAACAAAATTCACAAAGTGCTAATATATAAGTGTGAGTATAACAGTCAATCAAAAACCCGACGATAACGCACCAGCATATAATGATTTAAATTTTGTCATTACTGAGAGTGATAGTGCTATTTACACTAAGCCAAACTTTAAATTTATTGCCGATGTATTTCAAAATACAACACGAATTGCACGCTTAAAAGCACCTATCTATCCAAATAGCACCAACAAAAGTGTATTTAACATTGGTAGGTTAATTGAAAACTTTGTAACTTTTGATTGGGACATTGACGATACGTCTGTCAGTGGATGTCCGAATAGTTACATAGGCTACAAAGTAAATTTTGGTTACGAATATTCAACGAGTTCTACTTCACCAATTATCGAAGTTAGTGGTGCAACCAACGTCACGGGGTTAACTGCGTATAATATGGCTTTAAACCCTATTGACTTTGTTTCGTTTGACGAAAACGACTACAAAATTAACACTTCAAAGAATGCTGAGTTTTTAACATCATTACGTTCAAAGACAATTTATAAAGGTCAAAAGGATTGGCTTTACTTTTGGCGTGGTAACGCTTTGACTGTAGAAATTAAAACTTACCCAGCAGCCACAACGCAAATAATTTTGTTGAGTGGAATCACGGATTCAGTTTTACGAATCCCAATTATACCAGCAAGTGGTGCAACCTATTTAGAGGTCAAAGCAAAGGGTAGTGGCTCAACAAGTGAAACATACAGAATAGACATAAAAGATGAATGCACAAAGTACGCAAATAATGACGTTTACTTCCTCAACAGATACGGGGCTATTGAGTCATTTCGGTTTAATAGGGTCAGAAAGGATAACTTTACTATACAAAGAAAAACCTACAAACAAACACAATACAGTTTATCAGGTTCAAGTTATTCCTACGAGACAAGTGCAAGAAGTACAAGTAACTACAACACCGAAATAATGCAAAAAATTACACTCAATTCCAATTGGATAACCGAAGAAGAAAGTGTATGGCTCAAAGAGTTGGTAGCTTCACCCTCTATTTGGTTGTTAGACGATGGTGTTTTAAAAGCCATTAACATCACAAACACCGACTATTCAGTAAAAACATTGCTAAACGACAAAGTTTTTAATTTGACAATTGAATGCGATTTGTCATTTGTAGATAAGGTTCAACGTTTATGATAAATTTATTCGTAAATAATACGCTGGTCGATTTAAGCGAAGATTTCGACTTGCTTATAACCCGTTCAATTGCTGATATTAAAAACCCTGAGCAAAGGTCAAGTGATTGGTCAAAGACTGCAAAGATACCAGGCACAAAAACAAACAACATTTTATTCGGTGGTATATTTGAAGTTGAACACACGGTCTTAGGGAGTGGGCAATTTGCACCAAACTTTAACCCAAACAAAAAAGCTGATGTAGTTGTATTGGTCGACGGATTCGAGCAGTTAAGGGGGTTTATACGATTGATTCAAATAAACGTCTTAGACCACGATTTTATTGAATATGAATGTTCACTACACGGACAAACTGCTGACTTGTTTACAACGCTTGGCAATGCTAAATTAACTGAGTTAAACTTTGACGAATACAACCATACATTAACCGATACCAATGTGACTAATTCTTGGGACACTTCAATTGTAAAAAATGGAGGTTCACAAGCGTTTGCGTATGGTGAGGGTTATGTTTACGCACAAATGCTAAACAAGTTTGGTTCACAAAATACCAACACAAGCCAATGGCGTGTTGACGACCACGTGCCGTGCTTATATGCTAAAACTATAATTGACAAAATAATGTCAACTACTGGTTACCAATATACAAGTGATTCTTTTTTTACGACATCAAGATTTAAGCGTTTAATTATACCATACACAAATTATGGTTTTACAAGTGACGATAACGCAATACAACAAAGGTTATTCCAAGCTGGGTTTAATGCTGGAGTAATTGCTATAAATCCAAACGACCTTATTACATTTAACAACGATTCTACTGGTGGGAATTTTGATACTGGTGGTAATTTTAACACTACAACTTATCGTTATGTATCACCAACGGCAGCCAATTTTGATTTCTTTTTAAAAGTAAAAGCCATTGCATCAGTAGGTGTGCCTATACCCACACCAGATTATGGAGTTTTAACGTTTGGACTTTTTAAAAATAATGTACTTGTAAAAACATTTTCGGGAGTTTCAGATAATAGTTCGGATTCGGCTTGGAATTTTGATTATACAGATGTGCAAACCATTCAATTAATTGCTGGTGATTATGTGCAAGTAAAATATTTGAATTTTAAGTTTTTAAATATAGGTTCAGGAAATCCCTTTGTAGATTTATATAACGATACTAAATTCTATAATCAATCGGCAGCAAATCAATTTGCTTATGGTAACGCAATAGATTTTGGTTTATTCTTTAGTGGTGATTATACGCAAAAGGATATGCTTTTAAACTTTGTTAAAATGTTTAACTTGTATATTGAACAAGATATGGACAACCCTAAGAAACTTAGATTTGTACCACGTGACGATTTCTATAATGGCTCAACACAAGATTGGACAAATTTAGTTGACTATTCCCAAAACGTGCAAATAGTTCCAATGGGCGACCTTGAAGCAAACCCTTATATTTTTACATTTAAAGAGGGCGAAGATTTTTACAATAAAGAATATAAGCAAAGCACAAGTAAAATTTATGGTGAAAGGGTTGTGCGAGTAGACAATGACTTTGTAAAACAAGAAAAGAAAATAGAAATTACATTTGCACCTACAATGTTATTATCTTCAGGCAATAGATACTATTCTATTATTTTAAATGGGAATAATGACAAAGGACAATTAAGGTGTTTATATTATAATGGCTTAAAAAACACAACGCCATACGAATTATACAACACTACGTTAACTGGCACACCAAATAAAAACAAATATCCTTTAACGCTTCACATTGACGATACCGACAATATGCAATTTGACCTAAATTTTGGTATGTCGAATTACATTTTAGCAGACAAAGGACTTAAATTCAGCAACCAAAACTTAGTTAATGTTTATTGGTTTAAAACAATTAAGGAAATCACCGACAAAAATTCTAAGGTATTCAAAGGATATTTCCGTATCAATCCGTATCAATGGGCTAACATTCAATTTAAAGACTTATATTTCTTTGAGGGACAATATTGGAGATTAAACAAGGTAAGTGATTACAACCCTTTGCAAGAAGGCGTGTATCTATGTGAATTTCTTTTGGTCACCTATTACGAACCCTCGACTACAAATCAAAAAAATATCGGTGTAGGTGGTAAAGATGTATTAAACGATACATACCCATTCGGCAAACCAATTGGATTCACGGGCGTAACTACTGGGGGCGTAAACATTGGAGATAGCGAATTAGATTCAAAAGACAATATCACGGTAGGAAATGACCACGTTTCGCAAGGTCGATTTGCAAACACTATTTTAGGTGGTACACAAGTAGACATCCCAATTAATTTTGAAAGTGTAACGGCGATAAATTGCGATACTTATTCAATCACAGAATCAAATCGTTTCTATGTAGAAAATTTCCCACAGATGGGTGCCTATAGTTGTGGTGGTAATGTAATTGAAATTGACCACACCGATAGCCCTTACACATCTTTATACGATGACTATTTAATAGTGTGCAATATGACTGGCAACATATCTGTAATTTTACCTGACCCATCAGCAAATAAAGGCAAAATATTTGTAGTTAAAAAAATAGGCTCGGGACATACAATAACAGTAACGGCTGGTGATGGTTCTATTTTAATAGACGATGCAACAACTAACACAATTACCACCGACAAAAAAACACATCAATACATATCAACTGGCACAAAATATTTTGTGATAGTACCTTAAAACAAAAAAATGGCAAAATCAACCGCAGCAATAGAAATCGAAGTAACCCCAAAAGGTGGTGCAACAGAAACCGTAAAAACGTTTAAACAACAATTAAAAGAAGCCAAAAACGAGGCTCAACAATTAGTTGCAACGTTTGGCGAATTTAGTCAAGAAGCATTAGCGGGTCAACAAAAGGTTGCAAATCTATCCGACCAAATGGAAGATTTTAACGACCGAGTAAAAGCCTTAAACCCTGACAAGTTTGCAAAGGTTCAAACGGTTGTAAGTGGAGTTGCAAATGGATTTCAGGCAGCACAAGGTGCAATGGCTTTGTTCGGTAGCGAAAGTCAAGATTTGCAAAAGACACTTGTAAAGGTACAAGGTGCAATGGCATTGGCTCAAGGACTTGAAGGCATTGGCAAAGTACAACAACAATTTAAAACATTAGCGACACAATTAAAAGGCAATGTAACAAAAGCATTTAGCACTTTGAAAGGTTCAATGTCTGCACTTGGTATTGGTTTGCTAATTGCTGCACTTACTTATGTTATTGCAAATTTTGAAAAAGTTAAAAAAACACTTTCCAATTTAATACCAGGATTTGCAGATTTTGCCAATTTTGTGGGTGAATTAGTACAAGGTTTTACCGATTGGTTAGGTATAACATCGGCTCAGGATAGGGCTTTGGATAAACTCAACAAAACAACTGATAAATCAAACGACAAATTAGAACGTGAAATTGCATTACTAAAGGCTCAGGGTAACGAGTTAGGGGCATTTGCAAAACAACGTGAAAAATTAAACAATGATTTAATACAAGCCCGTGCAAATATGGGTAAAAACAACGAAAAGGAATGGGGCAAAATTATTGATGATACTAAAAACGCATTGAAAATTTTATCTATTGAAGAAAAAAACTATATAACAGAACAATCGGATAAAAAAAGTGCAGCAGATAAAGAAGCCGCAAACAAAAGAAAAGAAAATTCAGCAAAAGAAGCAGCCAATGCACTTGAACGTAGGGCAACTTTGTTGGCGTTAAATCAAAGTACTTTAACCGATGTTCAAAAAGCAACCAATGCAGCGTTTGACACTAAAGTCAAAGGTTTAAAAGAACAAGGGTACACAGAGGCTCAAATTTTAAAACTAAGAAATGTTGAACTTGACAAGGCAAGAAAAGAATTTACGGATAAAGAAAGTGCTGAGCAAAAGAAAAAAGAAGATGAAATAAAAGAGAATCGTCAAAAATTTATTGAGGCTGAATTAAAAGCCGTTCAAGATAGATATGAAAAAGAAATTAACTTTATTAAAATTCGTGATGAAAAGTTAACTGACCAAACAAAAACGAATGAGCAAATAAAAGCAAAAGAACAAGCAAGTTTAGAAGAACAAAGGTTAACACGTTTAAAATATGGTGAAAGTATAATTGAAATTGACAAACAAATAGCTTCACAAAAAGACCAAATTCGTGAACAAGATTTAGCAAAAGAAAAAGCAAAAGCCGAAAAAGAAAAAGAAATTCAAACTGCAAAATACCAAGCAGTCAATGATTCTTTAACGGCAATTGCTGACATTTACAGTGCGTTTGCAACTCAAAGCGAAGAAGACCAAAAGAAAGCATTTGAAGTAAACAAAGCAGCACAAATTGCACAAGCAATTATAAACACATATCAAGGTGTGACAGCTGCCTTAAGTTCAGTCCCTTTATTTCCTGGTCAACAATTTGTTAATGCTGGTTTGGCACTTGCTTCTGGATTGGCAGCAGTAAAAAGGATTAGCGAAACTAAATTTCAAAGTAAAAATGCACAAGGTGGTAGTATGCCAACACAATCTTCTGGTGGTGGAATGCAACAAATGGCTGCACCTCGTATGTCAAGTTTAGGCAATGGCAACGAGTTAACACAAGACAGACGTGTGTACGTTACCGAAGGCGATATTTCACGCACACAAAAGCGTGTAAGCAACAATCAAAGTGTAAGTGTAGTAGAATAACGCAACAAAATTTAAATTAAACTAATATACATTATATGGATTTACCTATTTACAAATTGACCATATCTGAGGATGATTTAGAAAGTGGCGTCGAATTTATTTCTTTAGTTGACAAACCAGCAATTGAAAAAGATTTTATGGTTTTCAATCAGCGTAGAAAATTTGCTATTCAAAATGAAGAAAAAAGGATTGTTTCAGGAGCTGCGATGTTGGCTGATTTGCCAATTTATCGTCGTGACGATTCTCGTGGTGAATATTACGTGGTATTCGATAAGGAAACCATTTATAAAATTGCTAAAAAGTGGGCGAAAAACAACAAGTACAATAGTGTAAATGTTGATCACGATAAGGCAATAGATGGATGCGTTTTATTTGAATCTTATTTATTGGATTTTGAACGTGGTATAATGCCACCAAAAGGATTTGAAGATGCAAAAGATGGTTCTTGGTTTGTTAGTTACTTTATCGAAGACGATGCAAATTGGCAAAAATGCAAAGATGGAACTTGGAATGGTTTTAGCGTAGAAGGCTTTTTTGATTTTGTAGAACCTATAGAAGAAGATAAAATTTTAGAAGACTTGAAATCACTATTGTCGAAGTGGAATGGCAAATAAAAAATGCAACAAATAAAACATACAACTAATATATATAAAAATGGACTCTAAAAGTTTAATTCAAGAAATCCGCTCAATGTTGAAATTCGACGATGCGGTATCAGTTGAAATGGCTACTGCCGTATTGACCGATGGAACGGTAATCAAATGGGAAGGTGAACTTTCTGTAGGTACTGCTATCTTAGTAGAAACTGCTGAAGGTGATATCCCAGCTCCTGATGCTACACACGAAGTAGAAGGTGGGACACTTGTAACTACAGTTGCTGGTATCGTAACTGAAATCGTAGAACCTACTGCAGAAGTTGAAGTTGAAATCGAAGCTGCAAAAGAATTTGCAACAATCGAAAAATTCAACGAAGTAGTAAGTAACTTAGAAAGCAAAATCGCTTTATTGACTGCACAATTTGAAAGTGTAGTAGCTAAATTAGAAAAACAAAGTGAAATGTTTTCTAAAACTGTTGACTTAGTAGAGAAGGTTGCAAATCTTCCAAGTGCTGAACCAACAAAAGCACCCGAGACGTTAAGTAAAAAAGAACAACAATTTGCAAACATTGTAAAAATCGCACAACAACTAAAGAAAAAATAAAAATATGTCATTTGTAGTATCATCACTCGCAAATTACACCAATGAGCAGAGTCTTAATTTATTAAGCAAAGCCCTATTCGGTGGTAAAACGGCTCGTTTAATGTACGACGCTGGTCAAGTTCAAGTAGGTATCAAATCTGCTGAAACTCTTAACATCCTTAACTCAGATGTTTATTTCCAAACAGACGGATGTGGTTTAACCCCATCTGGTCTAACAACTTTCACACAAAGAACTTTAACTGTTGGTAAACTTGCAGTTGAAGAAACTCTTTGCCCTAAAACTTTAGAAGCTAAATGGATGCAAACACAAATCGCTCCAGGTTCTGCGGTAGCTTTACCATTTGAAGAACTTATTGGTTCAGAGAAAGCTGGTGTAATTGCTGAAAAATTGGAAATTGCTATTTGGCAAGGAACTGTAGCAACATCTAACACTAACCCTAACACTAACAAGTTCGATGGTTTTAACACTATCTTGACTGCATTGGGCTTCGGTGGTGCTGGTGACCCTATTTCAGGGAACACTATTAGTGCAACTTCGGTTACAACTTCAAACGCTGACGATATCTTAGACGCTATCTACGCTGCTATTCCTTCAAGAATTGCATCTAAGGACAACTTGGTTTGTTTTTGTGGTGTAGACTTCTACAAAAAGTTCTTAGTGAACTTGAAGAACGCTAATTTGTACCATTATATGCCTGAACCAGGAATGATGGATATGATTATTCCAGGTACTAATATGAAGTTAATTGCAGTTGGTGGTTTGGATGGTACAGACAAATTGGTTGCAACTCATTTGACTAACTTGTTCGTAGGAACTGACCTTGCAAATGAAGAAGAACAATACAAATTTGTATTCGACCCAATCAGCGAAAACGTATATTTCAAAGCTAAAATGAAGTATGGCGTACAGATTGCATTCCCTGACGAAGTAGTTTATTTCACACTTTAATATTTATAAAATATGCCGTGTTTAATTTCTCAAAGTTTTGCCCTTGATTGCAAAGATGCAGTCGGTGGCGTTAAATCTATCTATCTTGTTAACTGGGCTAAAACTGGCTTTACAGTTGCAAGTGGTGAAGTTACGGCAACATCAGTAGCGAGTGGGGATGTATATTTCTATGACATCCCTAAGGCGACTGCATCAATGACTAACACAACTAACGTAAGCGTTGAAAACGGCACGGTGTACAACCAATGTGACGTAGCTTTCAAATTGCGTAGATTGTCAACAACAAAGCGTAACGAGTTAAAATTATTAGCTCAGGGACGTGTGTTCTGTATCGTAAAAACTAATAACGATGAGTATTGGTTGGTAGGTAAAGAGTCAGGTTGTGATGTTAGTTCAATGGTTGCAAATACTGGTGCTGCGTTTGGTGATTCAACTGGTTATGAAGTTACACTTCAATCAATGGACATCGAAGCACCATACAAGCTGCAGTCTTCTGTAGTAACTACATTAGGAATATAAATTTCTGTCTTGTTTCATATCTGTGGGGGGTGGCTTAGGTCATCCCTTTTTTATTGTAACAAATTACGCTATTTGCTAATATACTTATAATGCTACTAATCACTAAAGGAGAGACAAAGTTTTGGTACTTAACATTGACAGAAAAGGTCACTATAAGTAACCCTAAGTTTTTGTTTTACGTTACACATCGACAAACGAATAAAACCTATGCTTTTATTTTGACTGATGTTAGCACCTTTAAAGATAGATACAATAAATTTTCAGTTAACGAAAACACATACAACTTTTTTGAAGGCGAATATATGTATAATGTTTACGCACAAACATCAAGCGTAAATTTAAACCCATCACTTTCCAATGAGTTAGTTGAAAGCGGAATATTAAAAGTTCAATTATCAAGTACAACAACAGACGAATATAATCCAACATTAATAGAAAAAATATATGAGTAATTCAAACGAATTTATGGCTGGTTTTACTGGTTGCAAAGTAATCAGTAATACATCAGCAAACACGGGAAGATTTAGGGGCTTTGTCGTTAATAGCGACGCAGTAGTATCGGCGATTTCTTTTGATGGTACATCTTTAATGACACAACTTGGTTTAACTGGTGTCACTTTAAAGCAAGGTATTTTCATCACTTTGCCTGAAGAACAAATCATAACGTCAATTACGCTAACAAGCGGTTCAATCGTTTTATATAACGAATAATGTTTGGTGTTAGCTTAGGTATTCGTGTAGGTAATACCAGTATTTCGGGTGGGTTTGACGCAGATGCACAAGCCTATTTTGATAGGGTAACGACTGCGGGTGGTACGCTTACAACTACCGAAAAAACTGCCGTAAATCAATTGGTAATCGATTTAAAAGCCAATTCACTTTGGACACCTATGAAAGCCGTGTATCCAATGGTAGGTTCAAGTGCTGCAGCGTGTGCTCAGAACTTAAAGAGTTCAAGTTTTACCGGAACGTTTACGAGTGGATGGACATTTGCGAGTACGGGGGTTACGGGTAACGGGACATCAGCTTATATGGACACTAATTACGCACAAGTTTCAGGAGATACAGATAATCAACATATTTCTATTTATTCAAGAACTGATTTAAATAGTGTTATTGCAGATATGGGAGTTGCATCTGGAATTAAAGAAACAAATATTTTATCAAGATTGAGTAATCAATTTTACTTTAGAATGCAAGGACCAAATGCTACAACTGTATCGAGTTCAAATTCTTTAGGGTTTTTTATGGCAAATAGAATATCAAGTACACAAGTAAAAGGCATAAAAAATTCAACTATTAATACTATATCCAATACAAGCAATGGTATAATAACCTCTTTAAATATTTATTTTGCTGCACAGAATTTTAATGGTTCAGCCGCAAATTATTCAGCAAGAGAGTATGCTTTTTCTTCAATTGGTCAAGGCTTAACCGACACCCAAGCTGCAGCATTATATACAAATATTCAAACTTTTCAAACAACACTTTCAAGAAACGTATAATGATAGGATACATTTTAACAACCGAACAATATGACCAAGTACAAGGTCAATTTTACACGCCATATGAATTTTTCAATTGCGTACAAGACATTAACGATGTATGGTTTTTGTTTTTATCTGACCAAGACAAATCACAAATTGAAGGTACTGAGTGGGCATTTATTTTAGATTTGCCAACGGGCGAATACATACCTAAACCAGCACCACCATTCCCAGCATAATGAGCCTACCAATTTCATTTGAAGAATTTAAAAAGAACCCCATAGCTGCGGTGGCTTTTTGTATGCTTTTAATTGTAGGCTATTTATACTATGAAAGTGAAAATACAAAGAAAGCCATTATTTCAAAGTGTGAAAGCGAGAATGTAAAAATGGGCGATAGATTGCATAAAATGGAACGCCAACAAAAGCAAAGCGATTCACTTTTGGCAGTATATTCGTATGAAATTAAATTTTATTTGAATGCTATCGAAGGGTATTCGCAAACAATACAAAAATGAAAAAAGATACACTTGATTTGATAGGCATATGGCTTGGAGTTGCAACGGGGTTTGTCGTTACGATTTTACCACTATTACAATTTATTGCCGTGTGCTTAGCAATTGCGGTATCTATAAAAAAACTATTTTTTAACAAAAAGAAAAATGAAAATATTTGAAATATTCAAAGGTGATAAAGGCGAGTTTTCCTCAAAGCGAATGATAGGCATTATAGGTGGCTTTGCTTTGATAGGTGCTATGCTTTACCATAACACCGATAAACTTATTGAGAGTGTAGAATGGGTTGTTATTCTAACATTAGGATTCACAAGCGTAGATAAATTTGGAAACAATGGAAAACAATAAGTTCGCACTCGACCGACTTTCTTTTGCGGGTATTTCTTTGCCTACATTTAAAGAAAATAAAACAAAGGGTTACACAACTTTTGGCGAGGATAACTTATACCCTCAAAAATTGATTGATTTATACAACAAAAGCCCTAAGCATAACGCTATTGTTAACCAAAAATCGTCTTATATTGCTGGTGAATCATTTGAAATTTATGCAGATGACACGTTAAACAAGGCAAAGGCATTCGATAAGTTAAGAAATATTAATGCATTTGAAGATTATGAGTCTTTTAATACTAAGATTTCACAAGATTTTGAACTATTTGATGGCTATTACATCGAAGTTATTTGGAATAAAGCCAAAACTGAGATAGCAGAGTTGTATCATTTACCCTTTCAGAACGTTAGATTAGGCAAAGATTGTGCGTATTATAGCGAAGATTGGTCAAATAGCCGTGAAGCCGTAATTGAATATCCTTTATTTAACCCTACAACAAGGGAAAATAAGCAAGTATATGCGTTTAAAATGTATCGTGCTGGTCAAGGAAAATACCCTTTGCCATCTTATATAGGTGCTTTAAAGTATATAGAGATAGACGTAGAGATAGGTAACTATTATTTGAGTAATATCAAAAACGGGTTTTTTGCACAGACAGTAATTCAAATGTTTAAGGGACAACCAACGCCCGAAGAAATGAGAATTGCAAAACGTAGGTTTAAAAAGAACTATCAAGGTGCAGAAGCCGAAGAAAGTGGTGGGTTAATCATTATGTATAATGAGCAGAACGAAAAACCCGCAGAAATTACCAACTTGCAACCGTCTGACTTTGATAAACAATTTCAACAACTGAACGACCAAGTACAAGAAGAAATCTTTGTAGGGCATAGAGTAAGCACACCCGTTATTTTTGGAATTGCAACACCTGGCACATTAGGTCAACGTAATGAGATTATAGAAGGTTACGAGTTATTCCAAACTTCTTATATTGAACCACGCCAAAAAATAAAGGATTCGTCTTTTAATGTGGTGTTTCAATATATGGCTGATGCTAAAATAAAAACTACTAACAAGCCACCAATTGGACAAGATTATATTGTACTATTTGAAAAAGGTATTCTTGACAAAAACGAAGTTCGCAAAGAATTAGGTTTTGCCATTGTAGAAGAAGTTGCAATGTCTAAAAAGCAAAGCGACCAAGATGTTTTAAATTTATTTGCTGAGTGTGGGGTGTCAAAGAATGACTATGAACTTTGTAAGTTTGAATTTGCAACTGCAAGTGAAACTGCCATTCTACAAATCTTAAATGCAAACGATGGCATAACGGTAGGCGAAATTGCAAAGTACGTTAACATCGACGCCCAAAAGGTAATGGATGCAATCACTCAAATGATTGACGATGGCTTAATTAATTCAGACAATGGCAAACTAAAAACATCTACAAAAGGTACACGTGAACTTTCTAAAAGTGTAGACACTCAAATCGAATTGAGATATGAGTACGGGTTAGATGCTGCCTTTACTGGTGAGCCTGAATTGATAGATACAAGTCGTGATTTTTGCCGTCAATTGATAGGGTTAAATAGATATTACACACGTACAGAAATAGACACGATTTCAAGCCGTGTTGATAGAGATGTATGGAAAGAACGTGGTGGGTGGTACACAATACCTGACACAGATGTACATATCAATCATTGCCGTCACGCTTGGAACTCTAAACTTGTAAGGAAAAAATTATGACAAACTTTGTTTATTTAATATCGACTACTTATCTAAAAGATAATAGCCCCATCAATGAAAATGTTGATGATAAATTACTAAAATCTGCTATCAAAGAATCACAAGAAATTTATATTCGTGATATCATTGGAAGTGGCTTGTATAACGAGTTGCAAACACAAGCATTTGCGGGTACATTATCGGCTAACAATACGAACCTTTTAGACACTTATATTGCACCTTGCTTAAAGTACTACACATTGACCGAATCAATGCTTCCTATGACCTTTAAAATGCTAAATAAAAGCGTTGCAAGTCGTAATAGCGAGAATGCAACGCCAGTTACTATTGACGAAATGACAATGATTGAACGTAGGTATAGGGATAAAGCTGAGTACTACGCAAATAGACTACGTGATTATTTACACGCAAACACTAATATATTTCCATTATTTTTGAATAGTGGTGCAACAAGCGACACCATTTTCCCTCAGGACGTTCAAGTTTTCGGGGGCATTTATTTACCTGACAATGACTGCGAAGAAAGATACTATTTTATCCGACCATAACGGCAAAGTAAGACAAAAAAACGAAGCCAAACTTTTAAAATTTATCAATGACTCTAAACCAAATAATCAAACAAGTCCAAACGGCAGCAGAAAGCCACCAGCAAATAAATAAATTTGTTTGTGGCGAGAATGCAATGGCAGAAGAAGAAGTAAAATTCTATCCTTTAGTGTGGCTTGTGCCTAACGGTTTTGATTTTGATTCTGAAGGCAAAACGGTAACCTATCAATTTTTATTGATGGTCATTGACCGACATTTTGAAAGTCAATCCAATTTAATAGAAATTTTAAGCGATACGGCTTTAATTTTACAAGACATTATTACATTATTAAAAAGAAATTCTTATGAAGAATCCATTGGATGGTCAACCAACGCAAAAGCAGAACCTTTCATCGACGGCAAAACTGATGTCATTGCTGGGTACGGGCTTGAAATTAGTTGTGTTGTGCCTTATCTTGAAAGCTATTGCGACATTCCTTTGTAATGTGGGCGGTGGTTCTAATATTTCCAATAGGATTATTGATACTGCTTACAAGGTGGAGTACAAAGAGAAAATCAAAATCATTAATAAAGAAAAAATCAAAATAGAAAAAAGATATGACACGTTATTTATGTATTTTCTTGATAGTCCTTATAGCACCAAACTACTCGATAGCACAATCAATATCCATCGACTCATCGACTCTCAAGAACGCAAACTATTATCTAATTAAAGGTGCAAAAGCACGTGAGCTAAATTTGATTTATCAAAAAAGGATTGCAACAGATAGCACTTTAATTGAATTACAAGATAGTATTATAAGTGATTTGGAATTTGTGATTTGTGAAATCGACCAAGAACAAAAATCTTTAAAAAAATATTCATTGTATGCCACTATTTATTCAATAATTGTGACGCTATTTTTATGCAAGACATTATAAAAAAATATTTACAAGAATTTCCTGACTATCCAAAAAGGACATTGGCAAAAAAGATAATAGAAGAAAATCCTGAACTTGGGAATATAGAAAAGGTAAGATGTGCTATAAAATATTATATGGGTGCAGCTGGAGAAAAAAACAAGATTTTGATAAAAGACAAATCAATGATACAAGAAAAAAGCACAATTGCTGATGGTTTAAGAAAGTTAAAAATAATAACTAAAGCCGAGCAAATGAAAAACGTTGTTCTAAGCGAAGGACGTTATTTAATTCTATCAGATGTACATATACCATACCACGACGAAGAAAGTCTTTCTACGGCTTTACAATGGGGTTTAGATAATAATATCGACACTATTATATTGAACGGTGATATTATGGATTGCTATCCCGTATCTTCATTCATAAAAGATGTTGCTATGCCTACACTTCGTGAAGAAATAGAAATGACTGTAGCATTTTTTGCCTATGTTCGTGACCTATTCCCAACGCAACCTATTTATTTTAAGTTAGGTAACCACGAAGAAAGGATAAAAAACTTTATTTTGAGAAGTGCAAGGGAATTTGCAGATGTTGAAAGTTTAAAAATAGAACATCTTTTGCATTTAGATGAGTATAAAATCAATTTAGTACATCGTGAAATAATAAAGTTAGGCAAATTAAATGTATTGCACGGGCATGAAATGGGCGAAAGTGTATTTTCACCAGTTAACCCAGCACGTGGAATGTTTTTAAAAGCAAAATCAAATATGTTATTTGGTCACAATCATCAAGTTTCGCACCATTCAGAAAATAATATCAATGGTGAAAATACAGGCGTATGGTCGACTGGTTGTTTATGTACATTATCACCTGACTACCGACCTTTTGCCTATACTAAATGGTCACACGGCTTTGCTTGTGTAGATGTAAACCAAGATGATACATTCCACGTTAATAATA